>Ga0315280_10002963_pt1 | contig 26712 bp, 17 predicted proteins | sample YL17G06_40_MG_FD_203697 | JGI IMG/M metagenome (GOLD analysis project Ga0315280, IMG submission 203697) | Sediment microbial communities from Yellowstone Lake, YNP, Wyoming, USA - YL17G06_40 | ecosystem: Environmental > Aquatic > Freshwater > Lake > Sediment | place: USA: Wyoming | collected...
CCGACTTCAGTTCTCTCGATAGTTATGAAGCGCAGAAATTAATTAGATCAACTAAGTTGATTCATCTTTACTCTCAATGCCTACTTCTATGGGGTTTCCGAATTTTGGAGTTACTAAAAGAATCTTCTGGTCTCAATATTCCTTCAGACATCAGAATTGCTCGCAATATTCTCGCAGCCCATTATGGCATTGCTAGTGGCAGATTGGCAACGAAATTGAGTATAAAGCAGGGTATTCTTGATAATCCGAAGATTTCGGCAAATGGAAATCTTACATATAATCTTGGTCCGTTAGGGGGACCCTCATCTATTGCTTCTTCGTCAGAACTTCTGGAGATTAAGCAACTCTATAAGAAATACTGCCTCGAAGAATCTGAGCCTAATACATGGGAAGTGTGTCATAAAATCCTTTGCCAAGACAATGCAAAAATCACAAGAGAAGATTTATCCAAAATTGAAACTTTCCTTAGAAATAATGGAGGAGTCTTTACCACCTCACATAGGATTTTGGATTTCATTATAAACTCGCTAAAGCAGTATAATGCAAAAGTCCATGACAAATAAGTTAACAGTATCTGGCAAAAGTAATTAACGATATAAAACTATTTAGAGCCGAGGATGAAAGTTGCATAAGATTTTAGCTATCGACATAGGTACAACAAATGTAAAAGCTGCAATTTTTGATGAACGAGGAAAAATGCTTTCATTAGCCAGAGTTGAGGTCCCTATTCATTCGCCAGTGTCAGGTTCAGCTATACAACATTTAGATGAACTGTACAACGCGACAATGAAATCAGCAAAAAGCGCTGTGAATATAGCTAAGATGGCTAAAGTTGATGCTGTAACTTTTACTGCTCAAATGCATGGTCTTGGCGCTATTGATAACAAGGGCAAAGAACTGCTTCCTTTAGTCACATATTTGGATACACGACCAGCTATTGCTTTTGAAAAGCTTGTGGAAAATGTTGACTCTTATAAGCTGTATGAAAATACTGGTTGCCCCCCTCTTTTCATATATCCGCTGACCAAGTTCATTTGGTTAAATCTCACAATGCCAAACGTAATTAAAAAGGCAAAGTGGTTTGTCTCAGCCAAGGATTATATTATGTATAAAATTCTTGGAGAACCCTACATCGACAAGTCAGTCATGAGCGGTAGCCAACTGCTAGACATTCAAAGGCTAAAATGGAGCGACCTCGCCCTTTCTCTCACAGGAGTTGACGAAAGTAAGCTACCTCATCTTTGCAATGGCGAAGATGTTCTGCAAATCTTGCCGAAACATGTGGCAGATTCATTTGGCTTACGTGAAAGTGCACCTTTAGTCTTAGGCGCATCTGATGGTGCCCTTCATAGCGTAGGTCTCGGCGGCATTGAAAAAAGTTTGCTGGCATTGAATATAGGAACAAGCGGTGCCATAAGGTCCGTGTCTAAGCAGCCATTGATAGATAAAAGCAAGGATATGAGATTCTTTTGTTACTACATAGGTCACGGATTTAGACTTCCAGGCGGCGCCGTTAATAATGCTGGAATAGGTTTAAAATGGTTCAAAGATGAATTCGGACAGTTAGAAGTTACAAGAGCTAAGCGTCAGAATGAAGACCCATATAATTTGCTTACGAAACAAGCTGAAAAAGTAGAAGTTACGGCGGAGAAATTGTTAATTTTGCCGTTCTTTAGTGGCGAAAGATTTCCAGTGAGAGACCCTTATGCAAAAGGTGTAATCTTCGGGTTGACTTTGAGACATGGGAAAGCTCACGTCATAAGAGCTCTCATGGAAAGCTGCGTTTACACGCTAAAGTGGATATACGATGCCATGGTTGAAAATGGTATAGAGGGAAAGACTATACGGACTGGAGGTGGAGGTGCAAAGTCTCTATTATGGAAGCAAATACAAGCTGACGTTTTCGGCTTGCCCGTTGAAAAAACCTCTGCCGAGGAGGTTTCATTGCTTGGAGCAGCGATGATGGGGTTAGTAGCAATAGGAGTATACAATAGCTTAGGAGAAGCGACGAAAAACATGATAAAGATTGTTAGCGTTCAGCAGCCCAACATGGAAAACCATGAAAAATATGAAAGATTTCATGATTTATTTAAAAAACTATATGGTGCCGTAAAGAACCTTTACGCAGAACAACATACGTTATAACATCAGCACGCTTTAAGCAATTGTAAAGTTGAACCTTTTGTTATATCTTTTATATTAAGAGACAATTTATTATATGGCAAATTTTCATTCTAAATTCATACGTGTTAAATATGCTCCTTCATGATGAACTTTATGTGCGTATATGTTTAGGTGAGTGTTCAAACTGAAATTGACGCTTAGAACTCTGATTGGAAGCGAATTAACTTTTAGAGGCGTCAGGAAAAATGTTGCATAAACCTTCATCACTTGAAACTGCTAAGCTAAAAATGCTTTACACTCATTATAGCCCAGTGATGTTTGAAGGCAGATTAAGAGAAAAATTCGAAGAGATATATCATGACATTAAGGTAGGGTTGAAAGAAGTATCATATGACGTCTTGTATAACGAGATAGTTGCTAATATGGTGGCGGGAGGCACTGAATACGATGTATTTATGATTGATAATATTTGGGTACCAGAATTCGTAGAGGCCGGCTGGCTTGCGGATGTAACCGAATACATCACGCCTGAAATCAAAAAGGATATTTCTCCAAACGCTTTGAAAGCAGCAGAATATCCGCCTGGCTCGGGAAGATATTATGCATTGCCTTGGTATGTAGACACGAAGTACTTGCTTTATAATGAGAAGATACTCAGCAAAGCAAAGATTAAGGCACCACCGAAAACATTGGATGAACTTTGGAATCAGGCGATGGCCATAAAGAAAAAAGGTATACTCAAGTATCCAATTGCTTGGAGTTGGGCGCAACACGAATGCATAATCTCTGACTATACGATACTAACAGCACTCTTCGGTGGTAGACTCGTGGATGAAGCTGGAAAGCCCGTATTTAACAATGGTGGTGCTGTTGATGCTTTGAAGTGGATGATTAAAACTATAGACGCAGGTCTTACGAGCTGGGCATCTCTGGCGTTTAAAGATGCGGATGCGGCTCGCATTTTAGGCACTGGAGATGTTGCATTTACGTTATCTTGGCTGCCCACGTATGAAGAGGTGAATCGCCCAGAGTTGCTTGCTGGTGCATGCGGGCTTGCACATGTTCCAGGAAGTGATATTCTGCCAGAAGGGGTATCTGTTAATGGTTCAGACCTTATCGGGATCTCATCGAGTTCCAAAAATAAGGATGCTGCAGTGGAATTCATAAAATTCTGGACAGGTTTTGATAAACAAAAAAGTTACGCTAATTGGCTAGCTCCATCATGGATGCGACTATATGATACTCCCCATATCTTCCAACAAGGTATATTTAACATCCAAAACGTAGTCGATTACCAATACAAACACATGATCACTAGACCAAGAATTCCCAAATACGCAGCCTTTTCAAAAGAACTGCAGCTGGCTATTCATGAAGCATTGCTAAAATTGAAAACTCCACAAGAAGCATTAAACGACGCTGCTAAGCATCTCACAACATAATATCGAGAGGACTAAAATATGACAAGTTGTAGTAAACGTGTTCCAACTGGGATTGACAGCTTGGATACTTTGATTGAGGGAGAATGATCAATGACAGATGTAATTTTTCTTGCTATGGGAATTGCTACCGTTTTAATAGTTATGCATGTTTATCTTATTCGAACGTATTTCAAAACTAGGGACAAGTCTAATCTTTATTTCGGCATCGCATGTTTCCTTTGGGCAGCAGCGACAGTTTTCGGTATCTTAATAGGAGCCGCAACCGATCTCAATGATTTACTTTTAACCACACTTTTTTATCAAGCTTCAACTACGTTAGGGGTATTAGGCTACTTATTTATGAGTATCCTTGCAGTTGCCGTAACAAAACCTAAAGAAAAGACGCGTGGCATCTGGATACCAGTAGCAGCTTTTCTTATTATAACGTCTCTCGTTTGGGCTTTTAATCCCCGTGTAGAAAGAGTCGTTAGTGGAACAACGGAATTTACGTTAACAAGCATGTATAAGGTGCCATATGGTCTGCCGCTTATAGAGACCATAATTGCATTGATGGCTGTAATGGCAATTTTTCCGATTTATTTGTTTTTCCGTATTGCCAAGGATACTAAAGAAAGAATCATAAGAATAAAGTCTCTTTTGATAGGCATTGGTATGTCTATTGAAACCATCGCTTATGCTATAGAGGTCACTGCTGCCATCTCATATCAATACCTGCCTATCTGTAGAGCAGTGATATTAATTGGATGTCTCATAATGTTTCTAGGTCAATTTATTTACTCAGCTGCACCAACTATGCCAACTCAGGTGCATGTGTTCTCAAAAACTCTTAGGTTAAACCACAAAGAGATTGTTGGCAGAAAGATTCTACTTGAGTTTGACCCGGCGTCACACTATGAAAAGGTTATCCAAGACTTTGTTGCCGAAGCTCTAGCCAACGTTGAACAAATAGTCGTGTTTACAAGGAAAAGCAGCTCTATATATTCGTCTCTACGTGAAGAGAAAGCTGTGAAGTTTTTCTGTTCGACGCAGCAGTTTTCGATTCCAAAAGAGTTTTCTGAGAATGAGGTGCTTCTGCCCTCGGGCGATACTTCTCTAATGCTTAGTGTTTTAGACAAGACCTTAAAGGCGTATCCTCAAGTTGCCATCAACGTGGTTTTTGACCTATCTGACCTAGTATTGTCCATCGGTTTTGATAAGACTTATCTTTTCTTAAAGTATGCTGTTGAAATACTGGCTTCTCCGAGAAACACTGGTCTGTTTCTGTTAAACCAAACTGCACATGATCCTAAGGTTGCGTCTAGCTTAAGAAGCTTGTTCAGCGACCAAATATTCTTTGGGAAAGAAGGAATACAAACTGTTAAATTGTCTAAAGCAGAAGTCGGCACGCTGGAAATAAGGGAAAAACCTCTTAAAAGGCAGGCAATAAGCGGTTGAAATCACGTTTTTTGCTAGCGTTTCCTCAGAGATTCCTTGGCCATAATGGTGAAGAGTAAAGCTGGGATGAATGAAAATGCGGTCAGAAATTGATACATGTAAATTAGACCATAGTTATTTGAGATAACCCCTGCGAGTCCAGAACCAGCCGCTGATCCAGCAGAAGACGCGGTGCTGTACAACCCTAATGCTACTCCTCGGCTTTCTGATGCTATATCTGATACAAATGCTATTGAGGCTACATATAATACGCCGAATGTGAGTCCATGTAAAAGTTGTATTGGTAAGATTAGATAGGGTTGACTCACAACTGTGTAGAGGAACAGCTGGAGTGGGTAGGAAAAAAGAGCGACAACAAGAATCGGCTTCCTTCCAATTTTATCTGAAAGCGCTCCTAAATATAACATACAAGGAATTTCTGTTACCGCTGCTAAAGAGAAAGCCCAACCGATGAGCGCATCCGAGCCACCAAGTTTTTTTATATATAATGAAAGGAAAGAGCTAAAGGTGATTACTGAAATATTAGCCATGAAAATTGTTGCGAGAAAAATCACAAAATTTTTATTCCTAACAAACGAGCGCAAGTTTCCATGTGCATCAGCTTCATTTTTTCTCATTGGCTGATCCTTTATAGAAATTTGAATGAAAACGGCGGATAACAAATACAAAATAGCAGCCAAATAAAATATGGTTCGGATGCCCAAACTTTCAGCGACCAGCCCACTTATTGCAGTGCTTGCTATCCACCCTATTGATCCAGATATTCTGTATCTTCCAAAGCGTTTTCCCACTGTTGCTGATCCTGCTATGTCCATAGCTAATGCAGGAGTCACTGTCATTGCTCCAGCTAGGAAACTGTACCAAAGCAGCGCAAGTAGTAAAAACTGAATAAAATTTGAAGCGTGTGGATAGAGTCCGGAAACGACGGCGACTGCTATTGTTGCTAATATAATTATTATTCTTCTTCCGATCTTGTCAGCAAGAGTTCCCCACACAGTTTGAAGCAATATTGGGAAAACTGAGCCAATCATGTAGATTATGCCGATCTCTGCATAGGTCAAGTGTGACATTTGTAAGAGCAAGGGCAAGAATGGAATGACGAAACCGAGTGCAGCGAAGTAACAAAAACCTGAGGCCCACAGACCGAGAAATGCTTTGCTGTCACTTTTCGTTTTGAATGCACGGAGACTGGAAGAATCTATCGACATAGTGTTTTTGCTTCTGGTGTTTTGTTGTAAAAGGTTGTGTGAAGTATTTAAATGTGAAGAGTTTGACTTTTCTAAGTTTAGGTCATGAATGGGTTCAAGCAATCTTTTGGTTGCATCATTAACGGTTGATAGACAAAAGGAAAAAAGAGAATAAAGGCATTTGATTTAAGGTTTTTTCTTTATCAGAAAATAAGCTGCGAGCCCGCTGGCAATAATGACCACTGCTACTATGGCAGCGATTATTAGCCAGAGGGGAGTGGACGGTGGCCTCTCACTTACCGTGATGGATTGTGTGAAAGTGTCGGTTAATCCGTCGTTGTCGGTGACTGTTAGTTTCACCGTATAGTCTCCTTTTGTGGTGTAGGTATGAGTCACGGTGTCGCCTTCGCCAGATGTGTCATCGCCGAAGTCCCATGTCCAGCTCTGAATAGAGCCTGTGCTGGTGCTGTTTGACGTGAAGGTCACGGTGTCGCCGACGATTGGAGCTGAGGGTGCGTAAGTAAACGAAGCGACAAGCTCCTTCACTACTAGGGTTGTTTTGTTGCTTGCTTGAAGCGTGTTTATGTCTCCTAACCATGTGGCGTTTAATTCGAAGGTTCCGGATTCTGTGGGTGTCCAAGCATAGGAGTATTGACTAGCTGAACTGGTTGCAACTGTTGCAAGAGTGTTCCATGTTTGTGTTTCAGTTTTTCTGTACAAGATTGTTACGCCTGCGCTTGCTTTTGCAGGTGTGATGGATCCGCTTATGGTTGTGCTTTCACCAAGTTTTATTTTTGATGGCGAAGCAACGATTGTGATTGTGCTAGCCTTTTTGCCTACAGTGATTAGTTGTGATGTGGTGTCAAAGCTTCCTTCGGTGTCAGTAACGTTGAGGGTTACAGCGTATGTTCCAGATGCTGCGTAGATATGGGTGGTTGTTACGCCTGTGCCAGTGGTTCCGTCGCCGAAGTCCCATTTGTAACCAGTTATGGTTCCGCTGCCCTGAGTAGAAGTTGAAGCGTCGAAGGTTACAATATCACCTACAACTGGAGAGGTAGGCAAGTAAGTGAAAGAAGCACTAGGAGGTATTACAACGGCGATAGAAACAGTCACGGTTGATTCTACAGCATCCCATAAATTATCACTGTCCGTGACGTTAAGTCTCACGGTATAGGATCCAGCATCGGCGTAGGTGTGAGTTGCAGTCATGCCGCTGCCCGATGTGTCGTCACCGAAGCCCCAAACGTAACTTATGATAGGTGAATTTGTGTTTGAGTCTGGGGCTGAGAGGGAGGCGTCAAAGTTCACTGGTTGGACTGTGGTTGGCTGTAGAGGTGAATAAGTGAAGTCTGCAGAAGGTCCTGGTCCCTTGAATACTGTTACGTCGCCGTCAATAAACACATTATTGTTTGTGTTACCGTCATATAGAACCTCACTTGCATTCGCAGATATTTCGTAAGTGATGCCGTCGATAGTTGCACGAACATACGTTGTGTCCCATACAAACGTTAGAGTTGTGTTGGTTTCAGCCTTTAAGTTCGTAACAGTCTGCGTGTCGATGGGCGTCCCATCGTAGTAGACGGTAACGTCGAAGGTTGAGTTGTATTTGCATACATTCACAACAGTTACGTTAATGGATACAGAGTTGGGTTTAGTCACCGTGGTTGATGAGACTGTGACATCGCTCAAAGCCACCACATCAGCCAAGTAAATAGTGACGAATTTCCATGTTTTGTCGTGTAATCCTTCGCTGTCATCGACGGTCAGGGTTACATTGTAAATGCCATGACTTGTATATTGATGGGTTATGACTGGTAGGACTGTTGGACCTCCGGTAACTCCATCGCCGTAGTTCCAACTATAGTAGTTGATTCTTCCACCGTGTGGGTCTGAGTCTGAAGCATCGAAGGTCACCGTTTGGTTAACACCTGGCTTCGTCGGCGAATAGTTGAAAACAGCTTCAGGATAGTCTATGACAGTAATAATGACGTAAACGAAATCTTTCTTATTGGCATAGTCATAGGCTTTGTTGAGGGTGTTGTCGCTTGTATCTGTTTCACCTGAGACTGCGGTGGCAGTGGCAGATATGATGTATTTGCCTAGTGTTACGCCTGTTGTATCCCATGTGAAGGTTAAGGTTGTTCGGCCGCCTGCAGCTAAGTCGGTAACAGTTTGTGATGGTCCGATAGCGGTTGCGTTACGGTAGGCAGTGACAGTGAAGCTTTCTGTATAGCTGCCATGGTTTCTAGCAACAACTGTGACATTGATTGTTTGTCCCAGTATCACCGTGGGGGCATAGGGCGCGACGCTGGTGATGGCTATATCATGCACTGAAGAGTTAACGAAGTGACCGTCGGAAACATCATGGGCGATCAGCTGTCCATTAGGGTCGGTGAGTACAGTGTCAACTATGTATAGACAGGTTGCACCCAAGGCATCTACAGTGAAGGTGATTGTTGCCAAAATTCCGCTTCCACTCACCCCTATTCCAGCCTCTGAGAAGCTTTGGCTAACAGCGAACCATACGAAACCTGCAGTGTCGTTTATTACAGTTTTCACAGGGAAGATGCCGGGTCGTAAAAAGCCGTTAGCGGGATGGGTGACTGCGGTGGCGGTTAAAACTGATGTTTTGTACCATAACTTAAAATCGAAGCCAAAGAGGTTGGTGACATTAAAGACGTTTATGTTGATGGTGAAGGTGGAACCAACCGCCTTGTCTGTAATGCTTGGAGGATCAACGTAAACCAAGGGGGGATTGGCAGCAACTGGATTCATCAATGTTGTTGTGCTGATGATGAGTGAAAGAATAAGGATAAGGTGTAACCAAAATTGACGTTTTACACGCATTCTTCTCTGCTCCTTCCATTGAAGTATAATCAATCTCTATAAATTAAAAGTTTCCCTCAACAACGATCGAGATTTAAAAAAGGCGAGAGAATGAATACATATACCTTGCCGATTCTTAATTTGAGTTTTGCTTAACTATTACGTTCCTATAGTCACTGTCTTTGTTTACATAAGACCTGTGTTTTTTCCAACCAAATTTAGAATTGAAAATGAAGTTCAGAGAGTTTTTACTCTTTGTGGATGTTGTCCTTTGATAATATGCCGAATACTCCGCTTGCCAATGCTGGGGCGGGGAGGAAGTATCCTATAAAGCCAAGCCATGCTAGAAATCGTGGATTGGATAGCCATGTAAAGTAGAGGTAGATGACAAAGAAAATTGTTCCCGCGGTGAGGTTCATTATTCCTCCATTGTGGATGCGCCTTTTCAACTGCAGATAGCTTCCGTAAATGAGCATTAAGGTTAAGATTCCTGTGGCGACGCCTGTGGCATATGCTTGCGTGAGAAAATTTTCTTTTGGTAATAGGGTTGCTAAGTTGAGACATGTGGTAGTTATGTAGATTCCAATGAGAAAAATATTGAATGCACCTAGCCATCCTAGTAGTGCACTTGTCAGGTTGTAGGCTCCTACTGCTTCTTCATCATGGTGCTTGTAACATTTCATTAAGTCTCTTCCCTTTTCTGCATGCGTGCAAGAAAGAGGTATTTATGATTTAAGTATAAAAAAGGAGGATGTCTCTCTGGACTTTGCTTATGTGGGCTTCTTTCTTAGTATGAATAGGACTATGAGGGCTATTATTGCTGCGACGGCTGAGAATATTGAAGTTACGTATAGAGGTGTGGTAGCAGATGTTTGTACATCGCTGACTGTGGTTTTGACGGTGTCAACATTGGTTTTAATGGTACCAACATCGGTTTTAATTGTAGCAACATTGCCATCGATCGCAACCACTTTCGCGTTGATGGCATCTAGGCTTGTTGTGGCCGATCCTATGGCTGAGTCTATTTTTGCTAGGATGTCGCCTTGGTTGTCAATGATGATTTCGGTTAAGGTTGCATTGATATCATCTAGTTTTGCTGTGATGGTTCCTACCGCTGAATCAATTTTGGCTAAGATCTCTCCATTGCTATCAATGATAGTTTCGGTTAAGGTTGCGTTGATGTCTTTGAGGTTCAGCTTAATCAAGCCTACGTCGGTTTTTATGGTTCCGACAGTTCCTTCAATGCTGATCAACAAGGGGTTCCATTCAGTTAATGTCTTGCTGATTAGGAAACTCTTAATTGTTGAGTCTTTCAATGTGAAATAATTGGCTTGAATCAATGCAGTATATGTGCCTGGGGAGGCGGTGTCAGGTATTGGGTCCCATAGTATTCTATAAAGTCCCGTGTCCACATGTTCTACTTTTGTTGGGAAGTTGGAAACTATGGTTCCATCGTGATATAGTTTGGCGTTGATCTCTGTGGCGTCTATGGGGTTGCCAAGAAACTTTACTAAGAGGTAGAATTCAGCTTTTTCACCGATGAAGTGAATTGTGCCTACATCCGCTTCAATTTCAATGGTGCCACTTCCAACGGTGACAGATTTTTCAGTAGTTGAGTTTAGTCCAGCATCGTCAACTACGGTCAATTTTACTGTGTAGACGCCTTCATAGAGATATGCGTGTGTAGTTGTTACACCGGAGCCAGTGTTGCTGTCTCCGAAGTCCCAAGCATAGCTTACTATTGTGACGTCTGGATCGTAGCTAGTTGAAGCATCAAAAGTGACTGTTACGAGTACTTGTGGAAGTTTGGGAGAATAGTCAAAGCTTGCGACTGGTGGACGCGGGTATACACGCACGGTGTCTGTGGCAATAGCCGATTGACCTTCGCTATCTGTGATATTCAAGGTGACTGTATAGTTGTTGTAAGCCGTGAAGGTGTGGGTGGTTGTTTCGCCTGTGCCAGTGGCTCCGTCGCCGAAGTCCCAAGCATAATTTATGATGGGTGCATTTGTGTTTGGGTTTGATGCTGAGAGGGAGGCGTCGAAAGTAACTGCTTGGCCAAGATATGGGTCGATTGGTGAATAAGTAAAATTAGCAACAGGAGATATATTGGTGAAGAAGCCGTCGTACACATCGTGGTCGATCGGTACTGCATAGGAGTCGCTGAGTTTTGTCTTAACCAGGTCCAAAGTGGTTACACCTAGATCGTCTACAGTGAAGGCGATGATCGCTAAAGCTCCAGTTCCGTTCATCCCTCCTCCTTTCGGAGTGCCTAGCGGCATGCCGACAATGTACCTTACGTAGCCTTCGGTGTTGTTTATTTGATTCATATATTCCACCGAGTCTCCTGGGAAGAAGTCGCCTAAGGTGATGCTGTTCGCGGTTAAAACTGCTGTATTATAGTTCAACCTGAAGTCGAAGCCGTAGAGGTCGGTGACTTCTTCGATATATATGTAAACATCGAATGTGTCAGAAGGCAAGTATTCGTTAATGCTGGAACTTGTTCCGTTTGGAAACAGCACGGAAAGTTTGGTGGGGTTTTGTGCAGCAACTTGACCCATCAATGTTGTTGTGCTGATGATGAGTGAAATAATAAGGATAAGGTGTAACCAAAATTGACGTTTAACACGCATTCTTCTTCTCTTCTCCTTCCATAAAGTATAATCAATCTCTATAAATTAAAAGTTTCCCTCAACAGCGAAATATGTCCTTAAAAATTCATATATCTTCTGGAAGCAGTTCTCGCCGAGATATAGAAGTGACATCAGCGACAAAGATGCCGCTGATTTTCTCATTATTTTTTTGCTCTAGTTTACAGTAGCTGCTGCCGTATGTTGCTAGGTCATAGATGTTTAAGATTCTGTTCCTGTTTATGTCGCATTCTCAGCTCGGGAGCGAACTTCCGAACTCGTTGCCCATGCGTTTAAGATCGACGTTGTCCACTTTCCCGTCGGGCGGATAACTACCACTTCCACCTGGACTCTCCGTAGATCTAGTTGTGTCGGCGATATTGCCGCCCGCAGTCCCTGTCCATCCGTAGGCTTTTCCCATGGCGGTTAAATCGTAACAGTCCACTAAGCCATTATGGGGCTTCACAATGTCGCTGGCGAACGTGACTGTTACTAGGTGCCATGTTATGTCTTCTAATCCTTCGGTGTCCACGAGTCTTAAGGTTACTTTGTAGGTGCCGGAGCAGTTGTAAACATAGGAATAGTATGGACTTACGCGTGATACACCGGTGCCTGATGGGACGCCAAAATCCCAGTAGTACCAGTCGTTTGCTCCACCGTGGGGGTCTGAGTCTGAAGCGTTGAAGCCTGCTGCTTTGAAAGCATTTTGAAGCGTCGAATAGTTGAAAATAGCTTCAGGATAGTCTATGATAGTTATAGTGACATCAACGAAATCTTTGGCTTTGTCATAATCATACCATTTGTTGAGGGTGTTGTCGCTTGTATCTGTTTCACCTGAGACTGTGGTGGCGTTGGCTTTTATGAGGTATTTGCCTAGTGTTACGCCTGCAGTGTTCCAAGTGAAGATTAGGTCTTTTCGGCCGCCAGCGGCTAAGCTGGTGACGTCTTGTGATGGTGCAATAGCGGTTGTGCTAGCGAAAAGAATGGGTTTACTGAATTCAATCCACGGGTTATATGCAAAGGTTGTTAGTTCATTCTCTGGAAGGTCGATGGTGTTATTATCACCAAATCTGTGGGTGGCTTTATAACCGGTTGATAGAGTGTTAAAGGCTCGAGTGCCTATCTCAATAACTATTCTATCACCTTCTTGAGCGTCTACAGAGGTTAAAGCAGTGTAAGGAGGTGGGAAATATCGGTTTGTGAGATTAGTATCTGAATACTCTGAGGTTAAGGATGCGGGAAAATGAGTAAGCAACGTGCCTCTAAGAGTGTTCCCATCGCCAGAGACAACTTTGATGACAATTGCTCTGCTAAAGTCAGCAGCTGCAGCGCTTTCCTTAGTGCTGATTTGTCCCTTAACGGTTCCACTTATGGTCTGCGCTTGTAATGGGTCAGATACATATTGCCGAGTTAATACATCGTAGGAAGAAGTTCCTGCAGTGTCCCAACTTGTTTTACTAGTCATAGGAGAATCAATCATTGTAGTTACACATCTGAGTCTGTCTACGTCAGTCGTGTTCTCCCAAGTACCAGAGAATGTTGGACTTGCAGCAGCCACTCCTGTTGAAGGCAAATAAAATCTGACGGGATAGGGAGAAGCGTAGGCGCCGACGGTGAAACTTTCTGTGTAGGTGCCATGGTTTCTAGCAGTAACGCTGACATTGATTGTTTGTCCCAATATCACTGTGGTGGTGGCGTTGACGCTGGTGATGGCTACATTGTGGACTTGAGAGTTGGAGAAGTGTCCATCGGAAACATCGTGGGCAACCAGTAGTCCATCGTAGTCAGTGAGCATACTGTCAACTAGATATAAACAGGTTGCACCTAAAGCGTCTACTTTGAAAGTGATTTTCGCCAAAATTCCGCTTCCGCTCACCCCTGGCTCTTTTACAGGAGGATCACCAACAGAGCCTTGGCTGACGGAGAACCATACGAAGCCTGCAGTGTCGTTTACTAGATTTTGCCAAATATTGATGACGGGTTGGAAAAAGCCGCTAGAGGGGTGAGTGGCTGAGATTGCTGTTAAAATTGATGTTTTGTACCATAACTTGAATTCGGAGCCAAAGAGGTTGGTGGCATCTGCGACGTTTACGTTGACGGTGAAAGTGGGGGTTGGGGTAACGAAATCAATGTTTTGGCTGAATTCAATCCACGGGTTATACGCTGCTACCGTTGATTCATCTTCTGGAAGGTCTGTGTCGCTATTATCACCAAAATTGTGGGTGGCAGTATAGCTGGTTGATAGAATGTTAAAGGCTCGAGTGCCTACCTCAATAACAATTCTATCACCTTCTTGAGCGTCTACAGAGCCTAAAGCAGTAGAAGGCGGAAAATATCGGTTATAGAGACTCATTGAATTATACTCTGAGGATAAGGGTGAGGGAAAATGAGAAAGCAACGTGCCTCTAACAGTTCCCCCATCACCAGAAACAACCTTAATAACAATTGCTCTCATAAAATCAGCAGCTGCAGCGCTTTCCTTAGTGCGGATTTGCCCCTTCACTGTTCCACTTATAGTCTGAGCTTTTATAGGATCAGACACATATTGCCGAGTTAACACATCATAGGGGGAAGTTGTCACAGCCTCACTGCTAGTTTTATTAGTCATAGCAGAAGCAGTCTTCAGAGTGACGCATTTGAGTCTGTCTGCATCAGCATTTCTCTCCCAATCACCAGAGAATGCTGGACTTACAGCAGCCGCTCCCATAGAAGGCAAATAAAACCTAGTAGGAGGAGCAAAAGCAATGTTTTGGCTGAATTCAATCCACGGGTTATACGCTGCTACCGTTGATTCATCTTCTGGAAGGTCAGCGTCACTATTATCACCAAAATTGTGGGTGGCAGTATAGCTGGTTGATAGAGTGTTAAAGGCTCGAGTGCCTACCTCAATAACAATTCTATCACCTTTTTGAGCGGCTACGGAGGATAAAGCCAGAGAAGACGGAAAATAACGGTTAGCCATAATAGTTGGATACTCTGAGGCGGTTAAGGCTACTGGAAAGTGAGAAAGCAATGTGCCTCTAACAGTTCCCCCATCACCAGAAACAACCTTAATAACAATTGCTCTCATAAAATCAGCAGCTGCAGCACTTTCCATAGTGCGAATTTGTCCCTTAACTGTTCCACTTATAGTTTGAGCTTGCAATTGATCAGACACATATTGCCGAGTTAACACATCATAGGGGGAAGTTGTCACAGCCTCACTGCTAGTTTTATTAGTCATAGCAGAAACAATCCTTGCAGTGACGCATCTGAGCCTATCTGCATCAGCATTTCTCTCCCAATCACCAGAGAATGCTGGACTTACAGCAGCCGCTCCCGTAGAAGGAAAATAAAACCTAGTAGGAGGATTCGTATCAACGGAAAGTGTGGTAGTGCTGGCACCAACTAGATTTACCCCAATCATGCTGACCATGCTAATTAGGAGCAAAATGATAAGAAATGAGACAGACCTCTTCAAAATTCTCCCTCTCCAAATTTAAATAAAGACAAGAAATATATTAATGTTACTATCAAAGAATTGTTAATAGATACAGCTACACCTTTCTTTCGCTTTGCGTCTCAGACAACCAATATTAAAGGTTAAGAAAGGAAATTAAGGACGCAATTCTCCAGCTAGGCTGGTTTTGGCTTTGGTTTTCTAATCTTTATGACATAGACCGCGATGGCGACGGCGATTACGACAATGATGATGGCGGCAATGATGAGTGACCATGGGAGAGATTGCCCGGGTAACACTGTAAACCCTTTTTCGGTTAACTGATTGTTAGCCGTATAGGTTTCTCCTTCAACAGCAGGCACACTTGCCATTATAGTATAGACACCCGGACTTACGTTGCCGGTGTCCCATGTGATGGTTACAATTTTAGAAGCCCCAGAAGCCAAATTTTGCACAATTATTGTTCCAATTAAGGTGTTGTTATAGTATGCGGTGACATTGAAGGTTTCAGTTACGGTTCCATTGTTTTTGACGCTGCAAGTGACGTTTACTTTATCACCAGCATGCACTTCGCTTACAGTTTTAGTTTCACGAACGGTTACGTTGTTCTCGACTTTCACAGTTGTTATAGCGGTTACAACGTTGGTTATAGCTATATCGTGGATTACGGCTTTGTTGCTGAAGTAGCCATCGAATGTATAGTGCGTAATTAGCGTTCCAGTTGAGCTCAAGAGCGTTGTCTCTTTGAGGTCTAGGTCACAATCGCCTATTGTTGTGACATTAAAGGTTACCATAGCGAGGGTTGCGTTGCCAGTGGTGGTGGCTCCTAACGAGCCGCTAAGTGAAACACTAGCCTCTACCAAGCCTGCTGTTTCATTTATGTCTTTTTCGATGTTTTCCATGAAGGAGCCCACGGTAACATTAAGGACATGTAGAAGCGTGGCGTTGTAAGCCAGCTTAAATTCAGAAGCGTGGAGGTTGGTGACATTAAAGACGTTTATGTTGATGGTGAAGGTGGAACCAATCGCTTTGCCTGTGATGCTTGAGGGATCAACGAAAACCCAAGGTCGCGGTATATTACTGAAGTAGCCATCGAATACCTCAGGGTGGATCGGCAATGCATAGGAGTCGCTGAGTTTAACGTTAACTAGGTCTAAAATGCTTTCACCTAAGGAACTTTCTACACTGAAGTTGACGGTTGCCAATGCTCCGTTTCCATTCTTCCCTCCTCCTTTTGGAGTGCCTAGAGGCATGCCGACAAGGTACCTTACGTAGCCTGCGGTGTCGTTTACTACACTTTTATATTCTTGCGAATCTGGTGGGAAGAAGTCGCCTAAGGTGATGCTGTTAGCGGTTAAAACCGCTGTATTATAGTTCAACCTGAAGTCGAAGGTGTAAAGGTCGATGACATCTTTGATTGCTATGCTAACATTGACGGTGGCTGGCGGCACCATGTTTATGTTTATGATTTGGGGAGGATCAACGTAAAGTGTGGTGGTGGGGTTGGCGGCAACTGGATTCATCCCAATCATGCTGACCATACTAACTAGGAGCAAAAGGATGAAAATTGAGACAGGTTTCTTCATAACTCTCGCCCCGTATAGTTTACACAATTAATTAAGTTTTGACTATATGAAGTTTTCTCATAAAGTTTTTCCGTAGTTTGTAGAGAGCGTGGTGACATCGAGAACATCTACTACCTTGTCGTCGTTGAAGTCGGATCGTCCGTTGTGCCAATTAGGACTAGTTGGGGTGGCATCAATATCTGCGATAAAGAAAGGAACGTCCTGTATGTTTACTTTGCCGTCTAAATTTACGTCGCCAAGGATATTAACTTGAACGGTCTTATAGTATATGTCAAAATTTCCGGATCTGTCTGCCGTCCACACTATCCAAATCTTTCTGTCATTGATTTGGACAATCGACGGAGTCATGTCGCCAAACCGCACGTCGCTCGTTGGATAGCTTGTTAGCTGCCTGTCAACAGACCAAGTTGAATCGCTATAAACCTTATAGTAGAGATCGTAGTAGTATTCCATTCGTCTATCCGAATACCAAACAACCCAAATTGTCCCAAGTCTATCTTGAGCAATCGATGGCACTAGGTCGCTTGCTGTATTGTTGGTTAGTTGAGTGTCAACAGAAGACCAAGCAGTTCCATCAAAGGTCTTATAAAATAAATCAGAGTTGCCGATTCTTGATGAAGACCAAACAACCCAGATCGTCCCATCCTTAGCCTGCATAATCGATGGATACTTGTCAGGGTTCGGATCATTGGTAAGTTGCATCTCTGTTGACCAAGCTGAACCGTCATAAATCTTATAAAATAAATCAGAATTTCCAGTTCTATTCGAACACCAAACCACCCAGATCAGCCCATTGCTAGCCTGAATAATCGACGGGTCTATGTTGCAGTTAGGGTCTATCGTCAGCTTGGTGTCATCTGACCACCATGCACCGTTGTTGGAAGAAATCTTATAATACAATTTATAGTTCCTCAAAGGATTGACAAGAATGTAGGCATGGTCTACGCCGATTGTGTCTGCACTACCAACCACCACGTGTTCAAGTGCCATTTTAGCGGCATTAATCGCTGCTTCTGATTTCAGAAAGTTGGAAACGTCAATTTCCTTGTAGTCTCCAGGTGCACTGGTGCTGGTTGGAGTAACCGTGTACGTTTGCCATTTTGTTCCGTTATAAAGGTAAATTTTTAGGTAGTCAGAGCCGTCACCGCCAGTCTGCCAAGTTTTGAGGCGCAACGTCACTTTACCCGGTGTGAACCCTATGGGAACATCTTGAAAAGTGAAGTTGCCTATTCGATCACTTGCAACGCTGCTATTAATGTATTTTCTCGGATAATCTGCTGCATTCAAATATGGGCTACTTCCCGTCTTCGTCCAGCCATCCCAGCCCGTAACCAGCACTCTATCATCAACATTGATTGAGACGGAAGGTCCGGTTCTATCCGAACACCAAACCACCCAGATCAGCCCATTGCTAGCCTGAATAATCGACGGGTTTGAATCGTCGCCTAGGGCATTGGTGAGTCTTTTGTCAAGCGACCAGCTTAATCCGTAATTGGATGAAGTTGTATAGAATATTTCATCGTTTAAGGTTCCCGTCCTATTTGACACCCAAACAACCCAGATTGTTCCATCTAAAGCTTGCATGATGAATGGGCTCACATCCTTAGATGGGTGTATAGAAAGTTGAGTTTCAGGTGACCATTCAAGTGCCTGAATCAACGGCATGTCTACGGTTAGAACAGTCATGAATAGAAGCGCAGCCAAGACAAAATCTAATGCGCGTCTGTTTTTCATTTAGTGTCGACTCCTTAAACGGATAATAAAAAAGGGGGAAATGATGGTATCGATCGATGAGTTATTTAAGGTAGCACTTGAAGTATTACCGTTCTGCTTGAGCCGTCTTCAATGTCTGTCTGTGCTGGGTATGGTCCGTAGAACAAGTAAGCAGTGATGAGGTAGACGTCGACTTCGCTTGCAGTCCAAGTGGCGCTAACTTTGGTAGATATTCCGACTGGCACAAGTACAATGCCGGACTCAACGGTAGCTACTGGGGTGAAGGCAGCGTCTGTAATCAGGAAGTAAGCTTTGACATTTACATCGTAGGTTCCAGTGTTATTAACGTAAGCTTCGAGCGTGTTTACCTCTCCGACATTTGCTTTGTGTCCTTTACCGATTCCAGCAGCGTGATTCACCTTTAGTTTCCATAGAATAAGCGCTGCTCCTACAACACCTGTGTTGCAGAAGAAGCCGTCGTTTGCTTCGTGGGGGATCAGTTCTACATCGCCGTTGGCGAGTTTGGTATCGCATAGGTCTAAAGCGGTTGCACCTAGATCGTCTACAGAGCAGGTGATGATCGCCAAAACTCCGCTTCCAGTCATCCCTTCTCCTCTGGGAGTTTCTAGCGGCATGCTAACAATGTACCTTAAGGAGCCTGCGGCGTCGTTTATTTCCTCCGTCCAAATCTTGGATTCTGCTGGGAAGAAGTCGCCTAAGGTGATGCTGTTCGCGGTTAAGACTGCTGTATTATAGTTCAATGTGAAGTCGAAGGTGTAGAGCAACTCGACATCTGAGATGTATACGTAAAGATCGAATGGGCTCTGGTCTTCATTAATGCTGGAACTTGTTCCGTTTGCAAACAACACTGAAAGAGCGGTGGGGTTAGCCTGGACTGGGCTCACACTAATCATGGCTGTGGTGACAAGCGATAGAATGATGAGCATCGGGAGCGAGTTTTTCAGTTTTTTCATGTTCATTTTATTTTTCCTCCTTTTAACCGCTAGTTCTTCCGTAGTTCGTAGAGAGGACAGTGATGTCGAGCACGTCTATTACGTATTCTTTTGTATCAGGATCCATTGCAAATTCGGATCGCCCTCTGGTCCATTGAGGAACAGCTGGGGTGGCGTCGATATCAGCGATTATTAGAGGGACGTCCTGTATGTTTACAGTGTCGTCGAGGTTTACGTCGCCTGACATGGGTAGTACTGCCTGAACTCTTAGTGCTGCATCGTGTACTTCAACTGCTGGATTTCCACCTGACTGTATGACTCTGTCGAACATGAGGTTTATTTCAGCGTCTTGTTGGGCAGATTTCAGGTTGTCGTCAGTTGGTCTTCCGTACGTGTTAGCTACGTCCATGTAGCCGCTTAACCAGAAGTCGTTTGTGATGGGGCCTCCATCTTCGCCATGTCCAGCCCAGTATCCCACTGTAATGTGTCCATTCTGTTGATCAGCTATTTTGCTGGGTATAGTGAAATCGAAGATGAGCCAATCACCCATGATTGAACAGCCGCTTCCTTTAGGAGCAACACCATACGCTTCTGGCATATAATCTGGAGACTCGATGTATCCAGCTGCTCTAGGCTCGTATAGCCATCTGAGGAAATCCCATGCAGCGCCAGCTCGACCTTCATCTTGGGCTTTCTGACTTACTCCCACCATCCAACCGTACGAGTTTGACACAGATTGTGTTCCAACTCTATCAGCATTGTATGGTATTGGTGCAACCCCTAAATGATCGAAGTATCCGGGCATAGCGTCCATTATGTAGTTCATCCATGTTGGCAACAGCATCATGCCCACTGTCTCTTCTGACCAAGCAGTCCACCAGAAGTCAGGCATGTGCATAGGATCATATGCGCGTGGCTCTACATAGCCAAGATCAGAAAGCAATTGCATAGCCTCAACTGCGTTTGGAGTGTCGAAGAGCACTTCTGGAACTGAAAGGTCATAGTAGTCTCCGCCATTTGACCATAGGAGAGACAACCATTGGAAGCGTCCTTGTGCTGACAATGCCATGGGAGCGAAGCCTGTTATTATTGGCACAGGCGGTGATACAGTTGTATCCCATGTCGTAAGCGCTCTGCCTGCAGTGTCCAATTCATCCCATGTTAGAGGGTCTTTACTTTCAAGTTTATTAAGGATAGGTTGAAGCTGTGTTTGCCCCGCATCGATTGCGTCTTGGAATACTTTCCTATTGTATACCAGTGACCAACAGTCGTATTCGGTGGGATAACCATATAGAATACCCTTGAACATCGACGGCGCTACAGATATTGATTGCCAGTTTGCCGTTACGTCGGCTACAATATCAGCAGGCGCTGGAGCCACTACCTCAGACACGTGATTTGCAAATTCAGGCAACCACATGTCGTAGAAGCTTATTAGGTCTGTATCGGTGCCCGATGCGTGTCTAAGTCTGATCTCTTGAAGAAGCAAATCGAATGTCACACTTATAATATCAATATGTACGCCAGTCACTGCCTCATACTTCGCAGCGACAGCAGCCCAGTATCCTGATTCCTTTGTGTCAGACCAATGCGTCAGGAAAGTTAGCGTTGTGCCCGCGTGAACAATTGAAGTTGATAGAACCTGCACTGATGCAAGAAGCAATGCCATTGTTAATAGAGAAGCAATAGTCTTATTCTTCAGTTTCATCTTTCTTTTTTCTCCTTTCTCTTTATAGCGAAACTTTTTTCGCTACTATCTTTATATAGATACGCCTATATTTATTGTTTTTTATTTTACGGAAAGACTTAATAAGGACAATGTTAGGTAAAAAACTTGTAAGCTCATACGGGTTTGGCAAGAACCATTACAGAGAGAGATATATGAAAAGATCAATTATCCCTTACCTTTTTCTGATTCCATTCTTCCTGCATCTTGCAGTACTATCGCTTTTCCCGCTCGGTTTCGGTATATACATGAGCTTTACTAACTTTAACGCTATCATGCCTATATCTTCAGCCAAGTTTATTGGTCTAGATAATTATATAAAGGCATTAACACATGATACCAGATTCTTAAACTCCATAAAGAATGCCTTTGTATATACATTGTTTCAACCAATTACTGTACTCTTAGGGTTTTTCTTTGCATTAGTGTTAAACAGTGCAGTTAAGGGTAGATCCATTTTCCGAACAATTTTCTTCCTTCCAGTGATTACTTCAACGGTTGCAATATCCTTCGTGTGGGGGTGGCTTTATAACGTCGATAATGGTCCACTCAACTATTTTATGAAATTACTGGGTTTGCCGCCTCAGAATTGGTTAACTAATCCTTATCCTATTATCAACCCAAGCATTCCCGGCATTCTCAGCATTCCCATTGTCCTACCGCTCATCAGCATAATTGTAATGAGCATATGGCAATGGATGGGACTCAATGTAATAATATTCCTAGCAGGGTTGCAGAGCATTCCAAAGGAACTTCATGAAGCAGCGCGTATCAGTGGTGCCGGCGCATGGCATTCCTTTAGACACATAACCGTGCCCCTGCTGAAGCCTACACTTTTATTCATTGCGATAACTGCTACCGCAGGATCGCTTCAGGTCTTTACTGAAGTATATATGCTGACTCAAGGAGGACCGGTTGAAACAACTTATGTACCCGTACTCGTGATATTTAATCAGATCGGTAGGTACGGTGAGTTCGGATATGGAGCAGCTCTATCATATATATTCTTCTTAATAATACTCTCAGTCTCTCTTGTAGAGATGAGAATTTTGCGTCGAGGAGGGCTGACTTATTACTAAAAATTGGCCTCGATTCATACGTAAATTGTCGGTAAACACGGTAAAATATTTAATTCTACTTTCCATAAGTTTTGCATCGCTTCTCCCGTTCTACTGGATGTTCACTGCAACCCTCAAGACAACGGCTGAAATTCTGGCGAAATACCCTCAGTGGATACCGTCGAATCCTCAGTGGGGGAACTTTATTGAAGCTTGGAATTGGGTGAAACCACCGCTCTGGAGGTCACTTTTGAATAGCGTTATAGTCGTAGTTTCTAGCGTGTCGCTTCAACTACTTGCTAGTTCGCTAATTGGTTATGTGCTCGCTAAACATAAGTTCAAAGGTAATCGCATTATTTTTACGTGGATCTTAGCTCAATTGATGATTCCAAGTGCCGTAGGCTTGGTTCCTATGTACGTTCTGATGAATTGGTTGGGATGGTATAACACTTGGTTGGCGTTAATTCTTCCTGGAGCCTTCGGCGCTTATACCATATTTCTTATGAGGCAGTATATGATAACTATTCCTAATGATCTTTTGGATGCTGCGAGGTTGTCTGGCTGCTCCGAATTTGGATTATACTGGAGAATAGTCCTCCCACTAAGCAAACCCGCTCTCGCGGCACTAGGATTAGTAAACAGCGTATTTACTTGGAACGACCTCATGTGGCCTGCGTTAATGATTAAAAATGAGGCCTTGTTCACGATTCAGCTGACATTATCCGGGTTATGGGATATCAAAGACAGTGTATATGATCTACCTGTTGCAGCGGGAGCTGTTACAATAGCTGCGATACCATTATTAATTTTTACAATAGTCACCCAAAAATATCTTTTAAAGGGCTGGAGCGGTCTTAGTTACGCAAAAAGGTGAGAACAATGGTAGAAGTTAGATTAGAGAAATTAACGAAGATCTTTGACAAGAAAGTTGTTGCCGTAGATAACATAGATCTACAGATCAAGGACAAAGAATTCCTAGTACTGTTAGGCCCATCTGGATGCGGAAAAACAACCACCATCAGATGCATTGCTGGCTTAGAGAAACCCGATTCTGGAAACATCTACATCGGTGATAGACTAGTCAACGACATACCCGAGAGAGACAGAGATGTCGCAATGGTTTTCCAAACGTTTGCACTTTGGCCTCACATGAAAGCACGCGACAACATAGGATTTCCATTAAAAATGCATAAAGTTCCTAAAAAAGAAATTAAAAAAGAAGTACAAAAAATCGCAGAACTCCTCAAAATATCGCATTTACTGGAGCGTATGCCTGGACAACTCAGTGGCGGTGAGGCACAAAGAGTAGCGCTTGGGAGAGCGATCATAAGGGATCCAAAGGTTTTCTTGTTAGATGAACCCTTAGCCAACTTGGATGCAAAACTTAGAATTCACATGAGAGTGGAGCTGAAGAAACTGCAAGAACAGATTGGCGTAACAACCATCTGCGTCACCCACGATCAAGCAGAGGCCATGGCAATGGCAGACACAATTGCTGTAATGAATCAAGGCCAAATAGTACAGATAGGGACAGCATCTGAACTATATGACCAACCAGCAAACCTATTCGTGGCAGGTTTTATCGGCAGCCCCGCAATGAATTTCATGGACTGCACTTTTGAAGAAGCAAAAGGCTTCTTGGTCTCCGACACCTTTGCACTTGAGATTCCTAAACAACTAATAAAAGAGGTAAAGAAGAATGCAACCGGTTCTGAGCTTATATTAGGTGTAAGACCACAGGATATAACAGTGAATGAAGAAGAAGTGCCTAATTCCATTGCATCCGAAGTTTACGCTATAGAGCCCCTAGGACACGAAACTATCTTTGACTTAAAGCTAGGAGATAAAGTAGTAAAGGCATGCACGCATCCAACGTATACGATTAATCTTGGTCAAAAAGTCTGGATGAAATTTGACATGGATAGAATGCACCTCATAGATAAAAAAACAGAAAAAGCCGTAATATAATTTCAAAAAGTACTTTTAATAAGTTTTCATACGTTGCATTCCTTAACAGTAGGGTAGAAAAGTTGGCAAGTGTTAGGCTCGAAAATTTGACAAAACGATTTGACAGTGTTAAAGCGGTTAACAACGTTAACTTGGAAGTTGCAGATGGAGAATTCTTCGTTTTAGTTGGTCCGAATGGTTGTGGCAAAACAACGATATTGCGCTTGATTGCAGGGTTGATAGATCCGGATAGTGGAAACATCTACATCGAAGATAAACTTGTAAATGATCTTAAGCCAGTAGAGAGAAGCGTAAGCATGGTTTTCCAAGGCTATGCTTTGTGGCCTCACATGAAAGTGTTTGATGAAAAGACGTACACAAATCTGAGTTTTGCCTTAAAAATTCAAAAAAACCTAACGGAAAAGATTAGAAGCACAGTAAGAAATGTGGCTGATCAGGTTGGCATTGAGAGGAAACTCTTTTCAAGAAAACCAGGCCAACTGTCTGAAGGGCAAAAACAGAAAGTGGCTATAGGAAGAGCCATAACGATACCTCCGAAAGTATTCTTGATGGATGAGCCACTAAGCAACTTAGATCCGCCAAGCAGGTTACGTGTTATGACAGAGATTAAAAGAATCCATGATGAATTGAAGACCACAACGCTTTTTGTGACTCAAAATCTGGTTGAAGCAATGACGATGGCAGATAGGATTGCGATAATGAAAGAGGGCACAATTCAACAGGTGGACACGCCAGAACAAGTTTATAACCATCCAGCAAACGAGTTCGTAACAGACTTCATCAAATACCACGACTATTTACACTACCTAACCCTCCGTAGAAAACAAAATCAGACAAATAACAAATTAACATCAAATGCTTGACACTAATTTTCTGGCAGCAGGCGCCTCTGCAATTTAATTTAGCTAAGAGATAAGAGAGAAGTTTTCGCTTTTACCTATACGAATAACCAAACCCAGCAAAGCCTTTCATAAGATACTTTTGGGTGACAAGTGTAAAAATTATTAATGGCGATATTACAAGCGTGATAACTGCCGCACCAATCGGCCCAGGCCCAAAGGGGCTACCCCCTGCACTACCGAGCACCATCTGAACTGTGTACCAGCTCTCATTTTTGATCATTAACGCCGGCCAGAGAAACTCGTTCCAAGTCCATCCGGCATTTAATAATGCTATGGCTGCGATTGCGGGTTTGCTTAGTGGGAGGACTATTCTCCAGTATAATCCAAATTCGGAGCAGCCAGACAACCTCGCAGCATCCAAAAGATCATTAGGAATAGTAATAATATACTGCCTCAGGAGGAATATGCTGTAGGCATTGAAGACTGCAGGAAGAATCAACGCCCAATAAGTGTTAAACCAGCCCAACCAAACCATAAGAACGTACAAAGGAAGCAAAATTACGATACTAGGCATTAAAGTTATGATATTCTGAAGTATTACTTGAGATAAGACCCAAAAAAAAATCAAGCGCCTACCCCAGAACCTGTATACAGCGAGCGCATAAGCTGTTAGCGTACTGACGAATAGCACAAGTAATGTACGAGAAACTGTGACTATAGTGCTATTCAGGAGTAGCCTCCAGAGCGGTGGATTCTCCATAGAATTCCAAGCGTAAATAAAGTTCTCCAAATGAAGATGCAATGGCAACCATGACATGGGTCCCCACCTACTAACAGCCATATTAAATATAATGTACAATGGGAAAATCGATGCAAAAGATCCGAGTAGTAGGATTAAATATTTTACCGTGTTTACCGACAATTTACGTATGAATCGAGGCCAATTTTTAGTAATAAACCATCCCTTCAGCCTAGAAGATTCATTATAAAAGACAATAATTACTAATAAACGTTATCACCGAGGGAAATTTGCGCAAGATTAAGCAAGCCCCATTTTTCACAGCGCAAACTTTACAACATGTTGACTAAGAACTTCAAATTGCTCCTTATCATATGAAAAGCGTATTGGGCTATTTCTTCATATGTTACTATTTCTTTCTCTCCTTTGATGACAAAAGGAAGGTTCGTGTTGTTAAACGTTATAAATGTTGCGCTTAAATGACCTGTAAAGTCTTGGTTGATGAGTTAGGTTGGGTTATTTTTCTGGTCTCAGCTCCAGGAGGAGGGAGGGGGATCATGATGACCTGTAGAAGGGCACTGATGGTTGAACAGGGTTAGAGAATAAACCTGTTTCCCTTTATCAGCCTAAGACTTTACAGAGCCCGCTTAAAAAGCATGAAAGTGAGAAGAATACGTGTGCCGTGTCGTTAAGAAGTAACATCCTTTTGTCCATTGAGTGAAGCTATTAGCTGAATTGAATAGGATATGAGAGGTGATGAGGTGTTGTTGATGACGATGCAAAAGCATGATTTAAGTAATCCTACTGTGAATATGATGTTGGAGGCTATATTAGAGGATGGTAGCTGCGGGAAGAGTGGATTTTAACAGCATTTTTAGAGCTTACGATATAAGGGGTATTTTTGGTGAAGATCTAACCGATGAAGTTGCAACTAGGCTAGGAGCGGCTTTTGGAACTTTTTTAGGAGAAAATAAAGAAGTGGTGGTTGCCAGAGATGTTAGATTGAGTGGAGGAACGCTTAGAAACGCTTTAGTTTCTGGTTTAG
>Ga0315280_10002964_pt1 | contig 26710 bp, 27 predicted proteins | sample YL17G06_40_MG_FD_203697 | JGI IMG/M metagenome (GOLD analysis project Ga0315280, IMG submission 203697) | Sediment microbial communities from Yellowstone Lake, YNP, Wyoming, USA - YL17G06_40 | ecosystem: Environmental > Aquatic > Freshwater > Lake > Sediment | place: USA: Wyoming | collected...
GGTCGTCAATGTACCGCTTGACCTCGGAGGCATCTTCCTCTTGGAGAGCAATTGGCGAATCCTCAAAGAGCCGTCTGAATCGATCCTCGCTTTCCCGCAAACGTTCCTCCGCCCGCTTGCGTTCGGTGATGTCTACTCCTGTAAATAGAACGCTGGTAGGTCGGCCTTCTTCTTTCAACACCACCTGTCCCGGTGAAAAGAATACCGTGTGTACTGAACCGTCTTTGGCGTAGACGTCAACATCCATCTCAGGCGTATCTTCCCCCTTAAACGCCATCTCCAATACCGCTGCCACTTTCTCTCTTTGTCCGGTAACAACGAACTCCAAAGCCTGTCTGCCCAGAATCTCGTCGTTCGAGTAACCCAGCCTCTCGGCAAATGAGTTAGTGATATCTCTTATTTGGCCGTCCGCGTCGATTATCAGATTGACGGCAGGGCTTCGTTCAAAGAGAAACCTGTATTTCTCCTCCGATCTCCGCAAGGCCTGCTCCATTCGATCGCGTTCAGGAACGCCTTCGGATTGGATCGATCCTTCTTGCTTCTCCATCCCTTCAGTCACTGACTCGAGCCTTCTTCGCATGGTTCACATAGTCAACTATATTCCAGTTCGCATGCTCCATAAAGCTCAATCCGAGCCGGCGGTAGAGGTTCTTGGCGATCAGTTTCTCCATGACCTTGGCGGCTGCACCCAGCAACTCCTGTAGCCCCCTGTGGAAGGTCTCAAGCTTCTCAGGGATCTCCTCGCGTTTGAGCTCGTAGCTCCTCTCGATCCGCTCGTAGATAGCCGCCCTCACAATCTCACCAGGAACCGATAATCCGGCGTCAACAGCCTGGAGCAGAGCTTTGCGTACTTCAGCAGACTCTGCCACCAGAGACACCTCGCAAACAGCAATGAGTAGCGAGGGCGCGAGTCTAGGTTAAACATAACCGAGCCCATGCAGACGAGCGTGTATATCTTCGCCAAGTCAGAAGTTGCGCCTTGAGCAGAACAGCAACACTCTCGAAGGTCTGAAAGAATGCGGGCGAAAGAACCGAGAAGGCAACAAGACTCGCTTGAAAGCGTAGTTCCTTTGGACGCACTCCAGTCATGGTTGAGCTAGCTGGAAATCCGGGCGGCACAGAAATGCGCCGGGGGTGAACGCTGAACTAAAGGTTCAGCATGGAGAATCAGTCTCTCGAAGATCGCGGGACATGCGTGAGTTGGCGCGCCAGTAGGCTCATGGCCTACCGAGAGTGAAGGATCACTTGCGCTACCTTTTTTCCTGATAACGCTACCGCTACCGTGCTTCCTCCAGGGGTTGTCCAGTGGCCGGTCAGGTACACATTATCGAACGGGGTTTTCGGTTGTAACCTGTTGGCGCCGCTCTGTTCCGGCGTCGCGTCCCAACCGTAAGCGGCTCCCCAGGAGTTCAGCGTATACCTTTCCAGTGTTATGGGAGTCGCCGCCTCGATCACCTCGACATGATCTGACAGTTTCGGCATCATCTTCTCTGCTGTCCTGATCAACCGCTGCGTTATCTCATGTTTCAAGTCCCGGTAAGCAGACCCTCTCTTTCCGTCCTCGGTTCGCCAATTCCGCTCGTAACCGTATGGAACCGGATAGATTATGCTCACGATACTGTTGTCCTCAGGAGCGAGACTGGGATCGATCGAGGTGGGCACGCAGATTCCGCAACCCTCGCCAAATCCTCCTTGGAGACAGGCATCGTAGACGTAGTCGAGATCGTAGCTGGGATAGGATAGTACCTCATATTCGCCGTCATACTGTATGTCAGAGCAGCCCAACCATGCTTGGAAGAAGGAGATCGAGGGCGTCATCCCCTCCAAGCGACGCAAGTATGCGCTCGGGAGTTCCTGTGGTCCCAACAGGTTCAGGAACGTTTGTCGTGCGTCAGAGTTGGAGACAACGCACTCGGCGCGGATTCTCTTCCCATTTGCTACTTCAACTCCAGTAGCTCTATTGTTCTTCGTGAGTATCTTGGCGACTCTTGTGCTCAACTGGAGTTCTCCTCCATGTCTCCTTAGAGCTCCAACCAGTGTATCCGCAAGTACCTGAGTTCCACCCAGCGGATAGTAGTGGCCCTGAAAATGAGCGGTGTACATGTACTGAGCCATAATCAGCGAAGAGACTCTCGACGGAGGCAAGCCCACATAGGGCCACCCGGCCGCGATCAGCGATTTCAATTTCTGATCCTTTACAAAATCGTTCATCATCTGCGCGAATGTCTTCTTGTAGTACCTGAAGGTCAAAGGGAACCTTACAGGCACCGAGAGCTTCTCCTTCGCTCCTAACACGGGAGGAAGCTTCTCGATTTCGTCGTTTAGTTTTCGTAGCGTCCGAAACAGCTCAGAGATCCCCTTCCTTTCGTATGGGAACCTCTCTGTCAGCATGGCAACGTACTTGACCGCGTCGGCGGGAACTGAAAACGATTCTCCACCAAGCACGACCCTGTAGAGGGGATCCAACCTGCGAGATCGGACTTGTCCTTCTGCTCCGAGATCCTTGAGAATCCGATAGAATTGACCGCCTTCTCCCAGTCCCTCGGTAAAGTGGACGGCTGCATCAAACGTGAAGGCTTTTCTCTTGAACGATGTGCAGTAGCCGCCTGGAAGCGAATGCTGCTCAAGCACCAATGTCCTGAGTCCATTCTTGGCAAGATACGCAGCGCACGTTAGTCCTCCGATACCTGACCCGATGACAACTACGTCGTAGTTCTCCTCCACTTCTTTCATAGACTCACCAGATTGCCGGGACTTCCCACGAACTCAAATCCAGACTGAGTCAAGCTCTTGCTTATGAGAGCATGAGGGCTATAGAGATTGACCGCTTCGCTTGGCAACTAGAAGGGTCCAAGTGAACTCTGCGATTGCGCTAATGCGGGGATTCTGAAGTTTCTGTGTCAGCCTCTTCCGTTGCCCTGCCACGCTTCGCCTAAAGACCTCCATCGACCTCAGAGGATCAACCTTTGGGTTGCGCAAGACGTACTCGTACCGACGTGGAAGCCGATTGAGCATTGCCATGAGCCGTGTCGAGATTCTCAACTGTCTCGGATTGCTGTTCTTCTCTGGGAGAATATTGACAGTGCTCTTCTCAAGGTCTATCCATTTGAGGTTCCATGCTTCCCCCGGTCGTATGCCCATTTCCTTTAGGAGCTGTAGGAATGTGCCAGTCTTTCTGCCGGCAGCCGAAATGAGCTGATCTATCTCGGTTTCCAGCGGGACGAAGGGCAGTCTTTCAACGCGCCTGTAGTTGGGCTTCTCGAATGGGATACGCTTCCATGCGTAGAACCTTGCTAGGTCTTCGACCAGCTTTGCCTTGCGTGCCTCGCTCACGTCCATGGACGCCAAGTATGTCTTGACAGATTCTGGGTCAAGAAGGCTAACCTGCCGTGCTATCGACTTCAGTGCCTGGATACAGTAATGCACGGTAGAGTGCCTGTAGCCCTGTTTGTTCATCCACAGCCCGAACGAGACTATGTCTCCCAACGCTTGGCAGTGTAGGGGGTTCGTCGGGAAGCGCCGGGGGTAGGCTTTGAACCTTCGAGGTCTAATGTCAGTAGCGTGCCATTGCCTTTTCGCTGTTGAATATCTTGATTGCGATCGCTAAGGCAATGACCATGTAGATAAATGCGGACGCGAGTTCCACGGCCAGATTCGACGCTGCAACCTTGTTGAGAAGCGCGTCTCTGATGATCAGCATGGCATTGAGTATCGGCGCGATCTCCAATGCGCGGAGTGTTTGTTCGCTCATGTATTGCATCGCCATGGTAGGGACCACGACAACCAGCGTTAGCGGGGAGAGCAAATTCTGTGCTTCCTTGAAGCTTCTCGCAAAGATGGAGATGACCATCTCAATTGATGCGCTCGTCATCGCAAGGACAAGCGTCGCCAACCCGATCAGCAAGAGGTTAGTGAACGAAATAGTGATGCCCGCGGCTGAAGGTTCACCTGCGCCGGCGGCACCCACGAGGAAAACAGCGCCTGCCATCATTCCCAGAATCGCAAGCACGGAAGAAAGCAGTGCAATCAGCACTGCGATCAGGAACTTCCCCAATACTATCTCCGTGCGCGTCGCAGGCATCGTCAACAATGCTTCCAGGGTTTTGCGTTCTTTCTCGCCGGCGGTTGTGTCCATTATGAAATACATCGCTCCTGTCACCGCATAGATCCCTAGAAACAACGGTAGAAGTATCACGAGGAATATCGCACCCACTCCCGTTACGCTGACAGCTCGAACTTCAGTTTCTATTGGATTGAGGGCCTCCGGAGGGAGCCCAGTCTTTGCCAGCCTTTCCTCAACAACTTTGTTCGCGTATTTTGTGACAGCGTCTTGGACGAGACTGAAGGCGATCGTGCCTCGAGTGCTGCTCTGGTCGACGAAGACTGTTATTGTCGCGGTTCTATCGGGGCCTTCAAATATTCTTGAGAAGTTGTGCGGGAGAACCATTCCGAGTTCGTAGTCTCCGTTTTGGATCAACTTTGTCATGTTCTCTTCGCGCCCGATCCTGACAATGTGGACCTGAGCTGAGGCAAGGGTTGCTAGGAAGTCGTCGGATGTGCTGTCGCCCTGGATGACTGCTACCCGCACCGGGTTCCTCTCAGGGCTTGCCAAGAACATGGGCAGAAACATCAGAACCGGGAGAACGATGATCGGGATCAGTATCATCGCGAGTATTGTCCGTCGGTCTCGCAGTGCATCTTTGAGCTCCTTAGCAGCGATTACTCCGATCCTTCTGACATTCATCTCGTACACCTCACTCGGTCACCAGTTGAACGAATATGCTCTCCAGGTCTTTTTGCGAGGTCAGGGCCTGCAGTTCTTTCACCGTTCCCATACCGACTATTCTTGCGTGGTCGATAATCGCTATCTTGTTGCAGAGCTTCTGCGCTTCCGTCATGTTATGCGTAGAGATTACGATCGCTTTTCCTTCTTGGCGGAATCGTTCCACGAATGTGTGGATGTGGCGAGCGCTCATCACGTCCAGCCCCGCCGTTGGTTCGTCTAGTAGCAGGACCGGTGGGTCGTGGATGAATGCTCGGAGTAGTGCGACTTTCTGTTTCATACCTTTTGAGAAGTCGCCGACCTTCGTGTTCGCTCTGTCAGTCAGCTCCATGGTATCGAGGAGTTCATCAGCTCTCTTCGAGAGTGAATCTTTGGGCATTCCATGTAGTCTTCCGTAGTAGAGTAGGTGTTCTTTTGGTGTGAGGCGGTCGTAGAGTCCGGCATCCTCAGGGAGGACACCGATCGACGCACGCACCTTCTGAGGTTCTCGAAGCAGATCATAGCCGGCAATGGTAGCTGTTCCGCCGGTTGGTTTGAGCAATGTGCTGAGTAGCCGCATTGTGGTTGTCTTGCCGGCGCCGTTTGGGCCGAGAAGACCGAAGACCTCCCCGTTGTCTACTTCGAATGTGACTTGGTCGACGGCAGTGAATTTCCCGAACATCTTTGTCAGCGACTTGCATTGTATCAGCGCACGCACACCCTTTGTGGACTCGAACGCGATCTCAGATCAGTCACACGTAAATGAACTGGTTGGTTCATTCAGTTCTCAGAGAGATTACAAATGAGAGGACTTATGAGGCTCAGGAAGTGTTCCGGACATCTCGAAGAAGCCAACGCGATCTGGGGTTGAATCTCCCTCAATGAGTCCTCTTCCAGCCCAGAAGGATGGTGTGAACATTCCTCGCAATTCAAAGGTTTTCTGCATATCTCACAAGGATGACCCTGACGGACTTGCTAGCGCGGCCCTTGCCCGTTGTGCGACACATTGCTCGTTCAGCCTGACAGGTTACGAAGACCTTGAGAAGGTTCTGGCGGATGCGCCGCGTAATCTGGATTGGCTCATCTTGGCTGACCTGGGCCTCAATGAGAAGAGAGAAGTGATCAGTGGTCTCCCCGCGATTGCGGGCCATGTGCTTTACGTGGATCATCATCTGCTCTCCGCAGAGTCGAAGAGGGCTCTACGGAAAGCGAACGTGATTGTTCGCCATTCATTGAATGAGTGTGCGAGTGTACTGGTTTGGGATTCGCTTAGGAACATGCTCCCTGATCAGGCGATCAACATCGCGGCCTACGGTGCCGTGACCGATCCGCCGGTATCTGGGCGTCTTACGCGTCAAGTCATACTAGAGACGAGCTGGAACCTCGACGCTTACGAAGGCCACCTATTGGCGCTTGCTCTCTCTTCCCGGAAATGTACTGACACATTGAGGAAGAGAATTGTCAGGGGATTGGCGGCGCTTCAGCTGCCCCACGAGATGAGTGCGGTGCGTCGCCTTGCTGATCAGCAGGCCGTGGGGATGTTGAGGGTTCGGAAGCAACTGTACGATCGGGCGGAAGTGAAGGGACGGGTGGCGATCGCTCGAGCAGGCCACCTAGCACTTGGAACAACTGCAGAACTTCTCCTAGGCGTTCCGAACGTGGTTTCGAGTCTCGTCTACCAGACGACACGACGAGCTAGGCATGCTCGGATATCGGTTCGAGGCACAGACGAATGCGGTCAACATCTCGGAAAGTTGATGCTTAGACTCTCCCGCAAAGTTGGCGGTGAAGGTGGCGGACATATGCTTGCTGCTGGAGCGATGGTTCCCAGCTCACGAATGCGAGAATTCCTCAGCCTGTTCGTGAAGGCAGTGGGGCACTAGTCTTCCTACGGTACGCCGAGCCTGAAGTTTGCCTGAGCACCGCACTTGTTGCACTTGCAGTAGCCCAGACCGTCAACTGTGAATCGGACGTGTTGGCCGCAAGCAGTGCAGTCGCCTTCAAAAGACCTCAGCATGCTTACGCCCGAAAGACCCTGCTCAGACTGCTTCTTCTCCCTCTCCTCTCTCTTCACCTTCGAGGCGACAGCTCGTACCTGTTCCTCCTTCAACTTCACAAGGTACGACTTGGGTAACTTTCGGGGCATGAGCAGTTCTCTCGAACAATGGGTGAGCCTTAGTATAAGGGTAAGCTGGAGATCTCACGCACTAGTGGGCGAATTCCATTCATAGGGAGACACAAGCTGGGAGCCGCACATTGAATCGTGAATGGTTCACATTGCACATCTGAGCAATAACATGTGATCGACTTTGCTGGCCTCAGATAATTGGTCATCTCTGCTCCTCCTATTGAGGGGCCACTTCGCGCCTGCTCATGAGCGATCCTTGACTGCTACGCACAGCGCCAAACCCCTTAAGCGTAGAGAGAACGAACTATGATCTGATCGCGCTTGAGGAGCCGCTTTGCATTTCTTCAGATCGCAACGGTCGTTCTCGTGATAGTTCTGTTCACTTCTCTTCTTTTTCCTAGCGCTTCCGGGAAGATCATCCAACTGTACGCGCATTTCTTCGCAAGGGGAGTGGACATGACGTTTCCAGGCGAACCGAAACCGATCGGTATCACGGACACATTCACACAGGCGGATGACTGGGTATTCGCATTCATCAGAGCAACGTTCACGGCAGGCACAACCTTCCAATGGTCATGGTATGAACCGAGTGGAAGTCGATATGCCTCATACAGTTACAGCAACACACAGGAGCCGGAATGCGCTAAGCAAGTCTGCGCATTCTACAACGGCATTGGGTTCCACGGCTATCGTGCGGAACGAGAACTCGGCACTTGGCGTATTGATGTCTATGCCGATGACGCTTTGCTTTACTCAGACCGATTCACCATCAAGCCAAGAATGCTGGTTCGAATCACGCTCGATGCGGACCCGCGGCTCGGGAAAGTTGTCGCAGACGACGTTCCCTACACCGGTGACGCGCTTCCCAGCGTGTTCACGTGGGACCTGTACTCCGTCCACAGGGTGCAAGTCGATCCGATCATCCAGCTCTCGACCGGAGAGCGCTACGTATTCTCCGAGTGGTCTGACGGATCAAGAACAGTGTCGCGCACAATTGAAGCCTCAGATAATGTCACGTACGTAGCGAGGTACACGGCTCAGTATCTGCTGACAGTGAATTCATCAATTGGCAACCCACGAGGATCTAGCTGGTATTATCAAGGGTCAACCGCTGGGTTCTCTGTCACATCGCCTCAGCCGGTCGAAGGTCTGCTTGGTGTACTCGGTGGAGAATACGTCTTCGACCGGTGGAGTGGAGACTCTTCGGCGACGACGAATAACGCATCATTGGTCATGAATGGACCGAAGATGGTCACAGCAATATGGCGTGTAGACAACACAATGCCCTACATGGTTTTCGGAGCAATCGGAGTTCTGGTGATCATGGCGCTGTTGGTTTACATGAGAGGAAGAAAGATATCAACGCTGGAATTGGCGAGGTCCTTTCCCCAGCGGTCCGGCGCGCGAGACAAGAGAAAGCCCTCATCATAGGCTGTCCGACAATCATCTTCTGCGCCACGAGGCCCTTGAGTATGGCCTTCTCCTCTAGGACTCCAAAAGACTGCACTGGAGTGCGCGCAGTGAAGCCTACTAGCGCCTGCTTCGCTTCGTGCGTTTGACCCTTCTCGGCGGTCTTGCTCGCTTGACACGTCTTGCTCGCGTTCTCTTTCTCGCTCGTTCGGTTTTCCTGACTCGTTTGGGATTCCTGACTTGCTTGGCTGGCTTGGGTGGGAAATCGTACGAGAGTTGACAGGGATCACACATCCATCTGTCTGACCCAAGGACAGGGTGCAGCGGCTTTCCACAATGTCGACAGAGGTGAAGGGTCGCCAAAATGCATCATGCCAGCTGACATGAGCGACCTTATAGCTATTGCGAGAGAGGAGGTGCGAGAATCGTTCTGTCAGCACATATCGAATTGTCTCTTTCACAGGGGAGTCTGCTCGGCCGGTCATCTCTCCGGCCCATATGTGCGGCACCGCTTCGCGCCTGCTCATGAGCGATCCTAGACTGCCGAGGGAGCGTCCGCGTGTACGCGGCACTCCTGGACAGTGTAACCATCCGAAACTTCACGCCTTGACGACGAGTCGACGCACCAACGAGACAGTCTACCGCTGCATGCTTGGCAGCAGAGTCATCACGACAAAGCAACTGGGGCAAGAACGCACTTGGAAACAAGAAAGGTAACAATGAAGCGCTGCAATTGGTGCAACAAGCGACTACACGCCGACTACAGGCTACTGATCTGTCCAGGCTGTATCGAAGAACTAACCGAGATGCTCAGCCGCTGAGAGAGTCTAGGCCATTCCGGACGCAGAGTCCAGAATGTGCGTGTGATCCTTGGTGCAGACCCAGAGGGCCTCTCCATTCTGGTCAACAGGGACCATCACGCCGGGTCGTCTTTTACATTTCTTGCAGTGGCGGTATCCGGTTGCCCACCACTTTATGTCGCGGCGCAAGGGAACTCGTCGGCGGAGTGCAGAATCGTCTAGCCATTCGTGTATCGTGCGTTGAGTGACCTCCCAGTTGCCGGAAATATGCCTCCACGTTACAGGCAACTTGTCAAGAATGCCGTACTTCGCGCAGAGATCTCTCACTTTGAGTCCGATTCTGCCAAGATATTTTGTGTCTAGTGGACTGTACGCGGTTCCGTAGAGTTCTTCGTACTTCTCGACAAGCGCGGCATCATACTTCCTCAGTGTCTCAAGAAAGAACCTGGCCTGCGCACCGCTCATTGTGAGTCCGGCAGCTAGCACGAACCTTCCTCCGTTCTCCGCGGTCTTTCTGACGACGTTCTGGAGGTTTGAGTCATCGTCGCAGATGTATGGCAGGATCGGCATGAACGCTGTTCCCGTGAGTATTCCGGAATCAGCGACCTTCTTCATAGCTTGGAATCTACCCTCGATCCTCGGTGCGTTAGGCTCGTAGATCTCACCATACCCTTCGGAGTCGCCGCGCACTATGCTGAACATCACGCATGCCCAAGAGCGCTCGTTGATCCTTGAGATTATGTCGAGATCTTTCAGGACAAGGGGAGACTTCTCGAGGACAAGCGTTGGGAAAGCCAGTTCCGCGCAGACCTTCAACATCTCACGCGAGAGTCCGTACTTCTCCTCAGCGGGCTGGTAGTCACCAACGTTGATCACGTCCCTCTGAACTCGCGACAGTTCCTTTCGCAGCAGTTCAGCCGCGTTCGTCTTGATCTTGATGTACTGGGAGAATGGATCGGGGAGGTGGCTGGCGGCTGGGTCGCGTGCGAGCATGTTGTACTTCTCGTCGCGCCAGTAGCAGTAGACACATCCTCCCTGACAGCCAATGTATGGGTGAGCGCCGTACTTTGTCCAAAGCCAGCCGCCGTCCACATGCTTGTGAACATTGAGGATTCGTTTCGGCTGGTAGGGGACAAACTCGACTCGGCTTGTCTGTGCTAGTAGTCGCCTATCGTTTTCTTCTGTAGCCGAAGAGTTGGTCGTATCTTTCATGATCCATCGCCTCGATAATCCACACGAAAATCGGCAAGCCAGGAGTCTTCATGACTGCGTACGTCATTCTATGGGTGTCGTCGAGCCTGTAGCGGTGCAGGTTCGGCAGATCAGGATATTCCCTGCGGTATTCCCTAGGCCAACGATCACGCGGAACAGCCTCACCGGCCTTTGGGTTTTCTTGCAGGAGAGACTCCGCTTCCTCGATTCGCCGGAGCAGCTCCATGTCCTCGTTGCGGCTTGAACTTCTCAGCTGCTCTAGGTACGCCGCGAACTTGGGGTGTCCCCGGATTTCAAAACGGGGCTTTCTCTCAGGAGTCGGAGGAGCTTCGGGTTGTCCGTGAACACCCAAGTAATCGAGACCCCGTTGATGAGTATCTTGTCTGATGCTTCCAAATAGTTTAGGATGGTGACGAGCGTCGGATACTCCAACTTGCGGGGCAGGGCTTTCATCAGGGCACGCCTGGAAGCGAAGGGACCTTTTTCACGGATGCATTTCTCGACCATCAACTGGGTGTCCAGTCTTGGGCTATGCCTATCCTTGTGGACAAGTGTCTGCATGTTTTTCCCCTATCCGTCTGCCTCTCTACGCCAAGGGTAGCTCAGACTACCCGACCCGTGTGTATATAAATATACACAGGAGATCTTGATTAACCTGTTGCCAGCTGCCGCTTCATTCGAGCAGGCAGGTACGTTGTGGCCTTTCTGAGCATCAGTTTCGTCGGATGCGCTCGCTTGGTGTGGTTCTTCAAGAACGTTGTTAGGAGTTTCGGCTGATGTTTCCCGATGGTCTTCAATCCCCAACCGACGCCCTTGATCGCGTCACGGTTCCGTTCACCAAGCATAGGGGTGAGGAGTGCAAGTAGCTGTCTCAATTCGGCCGTTGCAGTAGGTCTCCTCTTTGTGAAATAGTGAACTGCTACGCCGAATGCGCGGCGGATCCACCGGTCCTCATGGTCTCTCATCTTGGCTAGGTAGTCGTAGGCTTGAGGAAAGTTGCAGACGAGAGCACGACCCCATACCCTTTCAGCGATAGAATCGCACTTCGCCCAATCATTTCCGATCACAATGTAGTCGGCTGTCTTCCTCAGGCAGGTCGTCACGTTGGATTCTAGGAGTTGTGCGAGCGCTGAACCCGCAACAACGTAATATCCAACTGATCCGCGTGAGATCATTCGATCGAGTGCGTCCAGAAGGCTGGTAATCTGTAGGCTCGCTTGTCCGAGTCTCGCTCCCACTCGACCCAAGATAGGGAACTTCGTGCGTCCGAAAGCCAGTGGGTCGAGAACAAGGCACGCTTCTTCCAGGTTGCCCTCACGTACGAGTGTCTCAGCCTTTGAGGCAACAGCTTCTGCGTCTCGCATTGAGAGCGTCATTCACTCGATCGGCTCCTTGAACGAGTGAGATCCAAGCTAACGCCTCACTCGTGTATTACTTTGTGTGTGTGCACGGCTTGACCGAGCCAGATCCCCGTGCAAGCGCGTCGAGAGCGTCAGGTCTTGAATGGCTAGCATCTCAGCCCGAGAGTGTTCGGCTTGTTTCTAGGATCCGAACTTCTTCCATGCGTCGACCAGTCTCAGGAGCCCACCGAAGATGCCCAAGCTGCCGATCAACTGCAGCGCTCCACCCGCTATCCTAATCGGATAGGACTCGAGAACGGCTGACGAGGCGGAGACGAGCTGGGCCACAGCAAACACGAGTATACCGCTCAGGAGAAACATCCAAGGTTTCTGCATGGTCCCTCCCTTGTGGAAGCGAATTAGACGCCAGACATAGATCGCGCTGACCAATAGGATGACTGAGGCACAGACCCTCTCGAACACAAAGGTCGCATCGAATACTCCAGTTGTCAAGAGAACACCTCGAAGAGGCTCGTGCGCAGCATCTGCAAGGACTCGGGACTCTACTCCATGGTATCATCACTGAGTCAGTAAACCGATCTCAAAGTGTCGAGACCATAAGGATATCTAAGCGTTCTTGTTGCCCCACCAATACCTAGCCTAACCGCCTCTCACAACGTGGGTCAGACTGAATGGAGCAGAGGATTGCGTACGCGCGAGCCTACGTCGCAATTGCCTGTGATTTCACTGATTCCATGTTCGCAGTGTCAGCCTTCCAGCGCCTTTTTTGTCGTCGGGTCACTTGGTGCGCACATCATGACTAGAATCATCGTATGCGGTCGTTCTTTGTTGTGCGTGGGTCGCTTGGTGCGCACACACAGAACGCCTCAGACGACGCACGACGGTTCAGATTCCGGCGCCCGCACCACGAGATCCACACACAAAACGACGTCTACTGACAGCTCATTCTCGCTCACTCAAGAGCCCGGCTCAGTTTCCTATGCGTTTCAACACGAATCATGTCCAGTATTTGAAAGTGAGGTATAGCAGTACGATTAGCGCCACACATGTGAACAAGTCAGGTAGCATGGCAAACGGTCCAAGTCCGAATGCGCGAAAACCAAAGAGATGCTGAACAAGAGGGTTAGAGGACAGCGCGTAGAAAAGCAAGATCACCGAGAACACCAGTAGGCCCAGGGTGAAATCCGATTTCACCTTTCGGTAGATTCCCAGATACGCGGAAAACAGGAAGATCAGCAGTGTGGCATTGATTGATAAGGATCATGGCGGGTCCCGCTAGGTGTCATTTCACGTCTTGAACCAACGAAACCTGACGGAGAAATCATCCGCCACAGTTCCTATCCTAACGGAGAGAAGATCCGCAGAGTCGCCGGAGATCACCCGCAGGATTGCTAGCTCGTTAGGCCTTGTTCTTCCTTGCTTCGATCCCTCTCAAGCGGTAGTCTGACCGTGAAGGCGGAGCCTTCCCCAATCTTACTCTTGACGGTGATAGTGCCATTGTGGGCTTCCACAAGGCGTTTGACGATCGATAAGCCCAGTCCCATTCCTTTCGCTTTGGTTGTGTAGATAGGTGTCCAGATTCGCTCCATAGCGTCATTTGGGATTCCTGTTCCAGTGTCTGTCAAGGTGATCTGTACGTTTCCATCCGTTTCCTGGCTTGCTAGCGTAAGGTCGCCGCCTTGAGGCATGGCGTCAACTGCATTCCTGATCAGGTTCACGAAGACCCGAGTCATCTTGGTCACGTCTACGGCAATTCTTGGCTGAGTATTGGTCAAGTTCGATACTCGCACGTTCCTAGGAACCTTGACAAAGGCAAGAGCTTTTTCCGTGATTGACCTTGGGTCGGTTTCGGCCAATTCAAACCGAATCTCTCGCGAGTACTCTAGGGAATCGTTCATGATCTTGCTCGCGTATTCGATGGCCCTTTCGATTAGGTCGAGCATGTCTATTGATTCTCGGTCTAGGCCTGGAGCAAGCTTCTTCTTCAGATAGTATGCGGCGCCTGCTATTCCTGTCAGTGGGTTGCGGAGGTCGTGCGCTAACATTGCGGTCATCTCGCCAACGGCGGCAAGTCGCTCGGTCTTCAGAAGGGTTTCTTCCATCCGCTTCTGCTCAGTGATGTCGACCCAGTATCCAATGATCTCCGACGGTCTGCCAGTATCGTCTCGCGCCAGCCTCATCTCGTCGCGTACCCAGCGATAGGTTCCGTTCTTATGGAGGAAGCGATATTCGTGGGTGTAGTGGCCTTTCTCAAACAGCCGGCACAGTCCGGTCAAGACACATGTGACTTCCTCCGGATGGATATGGTTCAACCAAAACCTAGGATCCTCAAGGAATTCTCGAGGCTCGTAGCCAAGTTGCGATAGCACGTTCTCACTGACGAAGGTGACGACATAGTCGTCGTAGGGTTCGCAAGTGTAGATGATCACCGGGCTCCACGTAAGCAGATATTCCAATCGCTCCTTGAGTCCACGCAGCTCTTCTATTCGCTTGCGTCCGGCGATATTGGAGGCCGTGCGATGATTCTTTGACCTGCTTGCCCAGCTTGATGGGGAATTCAAGACGAGACCACGGCCCTGATGTTGGAGTAGGCCACTCGCCTATTCAGTAACAAATTAGCCACAACAAGTATCACAGTGATGAGCGCAAGCGCTGGATGCAACTCTACGAACCCGCCTCTCCCGTGTGCCGAGAAGGCCAGCTCGCCTTGGGCCAGCCCGCCCGATGGGCGCCCCTGAGACACAAGCATGAGACCTGTTGCTAGCGTAAAGAGGCCCATACCCACCATCGAGAAGAAGAGCAGAGCTCGGAGAATCGGCTTCGTCAAGCGTAGGACTCTCCCGCACGTAGGTTTGGAGGAGTGATCGATCTCATTTCGCGCTCACGCTGCCGAAACGACCTCGCATCATAAGAGGGGTTTTCAGAATTGCTCTCAATTTCCCTCCTAATTCACCTCCAGCCTGAGTGTACTGGCGCTGTAGCTACCCTCGGCGAATACCTGCCAGGGGTATCATGATATGCGATATCTGACAGCTACTACCCTGAGCGGATTTGACCTCTGAAGAGCAGCAATGACTGCACTTCTGCATGCACCGGTTCACCAAGTGCACGAGAGAAATCCGTTAGCTCAACGAGTTCGTATCCCCTGTCCGCATCTTCGGAGTCGAGTGATGTCCTCGGAACCCCGTGCAGTTTCAGTGGCGTCAGTTGTGCTTGTCTCTAAAGCATATGTGGCAAGGGGTTGCGTGAAACTCAAGGGTCTCAGCAATCATATCGGCTGGAACTGTGTCACCGCTCGTGGCAATCCTGGCCAACTGTGTCCTCACGCTTTCAAGAACTTCGCAGTCCACAGAGTCTAGCCTCATCTACGCCCACGCGGCCGATTCATCTGCTCGAGAACCCATTTCTCTTTCAATAGTTCGAGGTATTGACCAGCGGTCAGTGGCTTTCTCTTTTTCTTTCCCAAAGAGTAGCGCTCCCGAATCTGCCATTGCTCTCACAGTTTGGACAGGTGGTACGTGTTGCTTCCATGCCCAATTCTTGAGGGCCTCCTTTCCCATGTACCTCAGTAACATGATGGTTGCCATTTGAGCCCGCGTCGGTGGTTTGCCAGAGTTGCGTATGAGATTAGGAGTACAAGCAGGGCCGAGGTGACTGCCATCACGAGGACAAACCATACCCCATCAGAGAATATGCCGCTTGCACTGCTCGCGGAACAACCGTTGCCGGAACAGATGCTACAGATCCACGTCGCCAAATTCAACACATCAGACGACTTCGAGTCAGATCTATACAGTCTTCAGGGTGATTAAGGCGTGTTTCAGAATTTCACCGCAATTGTGCCCAAATCATATCATAAAATGACGGTGTAATTCCAGCCTGCACGCGAGAGAAGCTACCTGAAAGCGAGAAAGCTCAATAGATCAAGCCCACGTACTGGAACATCATTGGTAGCATCGCGAATGGAACTAGGCCGAATGCACTAAACTCGAACACGTTCTGCACGACCGAACTTGGAGTGAGGCCGCTCAGGAACAGCTGAATGTCGGCTTGAGACTGACCACCGGTTGCGAGGGATTGGTCTCCAGTCTCGCGTGTGACTCAGCTGTCTGACAGAACCTACTTCGAGGTTCTCCATCAGAAGGTGGTGGCCTCGCAAAAGAAGGGGGACAATAGCTGGTTATTCCCAGCTATCGCTTCCGACTATTGTCCAGGGCTTTGTGGCGGAGGTGGAAGTTGGATGCCCCATTCTTGCAGTTTTGCATTGACGGCGTCTCTGATCTCCTCCGGGGTCGCTCCAGAGTCTCTCATCGATTGGATCAGTTGTTGAATCTGTGCTTTCTGATCGTCAGTGAGCTGACTCATCCATGGGCGTCCGTGTTGTCCACCATTGTCTTCAGGAAGTTGGATGCCCCATTCTTGCAGTTTTGCATTGACGGCGTCTCTGATCTCCTCCGGGGTCGCTCCAGAGTCTCTCATCGATTGGATCAGTTGTTGAATCTGTGCTTTCTGATCGTCAGTGAGCTGACTCATCCATGGTGGGTCAGGCGGTGGTGGTTGTGGACCAGGGGCAGTTCCTTGATCCTGAGCTATTGCAGACAAGATAACCGATGAGCTGGTCAAGACTACGGCCACAGTCAGCAGCGATACGAGGATGAAACCTCTTGTTCTATTCGTCCTTGTCACCTCCGTCTCGTTCTATTATCAGCGCGCGCTCGCATTAACCGAAATGATCTCGCATGATAAGAGAGATTTTCAGAATTACCCTCAACTTCTCCCCTGATTCTTCCCCAATCTGAGTGTGCGGGTACTGCAGTGACCCTCGGCGAGCACATGCCTGGGATCATGATGTAAGATACCTGACAGCTACTACGCTGGGGGGACTTGACCTCTAAAGAGCAGCAACGACTGCACCCCTGCAAAAGGGTTCAGCGAGATTCCTGCTAACTCAAGAGCAGAATTCGGTTTCTTGTATGTTTCAGCATCAATCCTGCCTAGTATTTGAAAGTGAGGTATAGCAGTACGATTAGCGCCACACATGTGAACAAGTCAGGTAGCATGGCAAACGGTCCAAGTCCGAATGCGCGAAAACCAAAGAGATGCTGAACAAGAGGGTTAGAGGACAGCGCGTAGAAAAGCAAGATCACCGAGAACACCAGTAGGCCCAGGGTGAAATCCGATTTCACCTTTCGGTAGATTCCCAGATACGCGGAAAACAGGAAGATCAGCAGTGTAGCATTGATTGTCGAGAGTACGACCGTGACCGCATAGTACAACTGTATGTCTCCAGGAGGCTGTGGAAAAGGCGGTCTGTGCGCAAATGGTCTTCCAGTCGGCTCCAGATAATTCATGCCCACAAACGCTACAAGCAATGCCACCAATATCAGTGTCGCAAAGACAATCCCGGCTCTCTGATTCTTCTTCATGTGTAACTTCACTCTCGGTCGCTGTCTTTAGCCTTTTTCCAGATTTTCCCCACAATCTCCTCAAAGAGGGCATAGTTCTCCTCCATCTGTGAGGTCAGAGAATAGGTGGTGCCGTACCTGTCTCCAGTAGAAGTGATTATGCCATTCTTACTGAGAATCTCGAGATGGTGTCTTATGGTTCTGTAGTCCTTCTCGAGTCTGCTCGCCAGTTGGTTCGCATTCTGAGGGGTCTCTTTCAAGACCGCGATTACTTCGGCGCGAGTCGTCCCTCCCTTCGTGCCTGCGATTAGCCAACCCAGCAGACGCTTCATCGACGGCTCATCGAGAAAGACCATGCTGGTTCTGGCTCCTTCTGGGGGATCACTCTGGTGCTAGGTTCGGACGAGGCATGACTCCGGCACATTATATGCCTTCTGGGGATCGCGTTGCGTATTCACGCGGGTCGAGATAGTGTATTTGATTCTTCGCAGCGACCATAGTGGGCCGGTTGTCGAAGGCGGTCCTTTGTCAATGCTGACACGCTGAGATTGAGCAAGGAATTGAGTTGAATTCTGGAAGATGCTCCTATTGTGGATTGCCCAACGCATAGGAAGGTTTCGAGATCATCGATGCCATTGCGAGAGCAACAGAGCTTGGCGTCAAGGAGAAGGACCTCATCCAATTCGGAAGTTGGATAGCGGTTGACGATCTGACCCTTGTCCTTGAGCTTCAGCATCTCAGATTGTGAGTGATAGAGGTTTCCCGCCTAGTGCAGATAACCGCCCATGTCTCCTATCGCGTGAACCGAGTTGGAGGATCTCGTCACCGTCCATTCTCGGTACCTCCGTCACATTCGGCTGTGGGGTTGGCCAACTTCACCTCAACTGGAAGGCAGGTCTTCCACGGTACCTCTCAGCTCGCGGGCGGACTTCTTCGTAGCGATACACAAGCTATGACCAGCACGACAGCCAACATCAACTCAGTTGCTGATAGCTCTGGAACTGTGCCGCTTGGCGGTCTCAGGTCAAAGTCTACTGGTATTTCCCAAGCCATGGACGCACGAATTTCCACTCCTTGCGTCTCGTATCCTGGAGACGAGACTCCTAGTGTGTAGGTTCCATCTACTATCCACATCTCGTAGACGCCATCCAAGGAACTCGTCGCGGTCAGTGTCGGCCCATAAGCGGTCACAGTGGCCCACGAGAGCGGGATCAGGTCTGCGTACATGTTTAGTCCACTGATGGTGCCGTTCACGTGAGCCATTCTGTCCAACGAGATGGTGATTCCCGCTGAGCTCCCGACTGTAGTGGATATGATCGCGGTCTGGGCTTGGGCATAGCCGGGAACCCAGACTAGCACCTGATACGTCCCAGGAGGTAACCCGTAGTCTTTCTGTTGCGAACCATCAGTCGTATCGTAGTAGTTTGTCCACCTCAGACACGGATTCCCGGCATAGTTATGGAATCCGACCACCTCAATCGCAGAACCGGATCCGTTGACCGGTATGCGAGTGACATTTGCTCCTACTAAGACCCCGAGAGAGTCGTAGACCTCGATTCTTGTGGGCACATCCGTGAGATTGTGGCGCGGATTGTAGCGTGTATATGTGTCGATTGGTGCCACTAGGTCCTCCTTCCTGAACTCTAGTGTCACATTCAGCCTCGTGGCGTTTACCAAGTAGACCGTCATGTCGCTTGTGCCCACGCTCGAAACTGACACAGGGTGGTTCATAGTCTGGATGTAGCCGACAGTGTACACTCTCACGAGATAGGTGTCTGTAGGTAGACCCGTTATGTTGGCGAAGGCTGCGCCCCACAAAGTCTTGCCGTCAACCGTTGCGTTCTGTTGCTTCGCTGTTCCGGTATAGACTTCCCCTGAGGAGCCCATGGCTTCAATCCTTATGGTTGCATTGGGATATCTCCATGTCACATTCTGAGGTGGGGTTTGCCAGTTAACTGATCTCAAAGTGAGCAACAGAACTCCACCCTTGACCATGTTGAAGCTGAGGCTGGTTGTGGAGCATCCCTCTCCCAACGTTGCCCGAGAAAGGGCACCTTGGGAATATCCGGGAAAAACCGCTTCTATCATGTAGGTCCCGCTGGGAAGCCCATAATTGACACTTCCCCTAATTGTCATGTTCCAAGCGAGTGCTCCCTTAGGTACAATTGTGCTGCTCGAACCCCAAAGCGTCCCATCAAGTGAATAGGCTCTCAGTGTCAGTCTGCCGTTCTCGTGTGTCTCGCCGGGAGTCCCTTCCGAATCCATGAAATGTACCGTGACATTGAACTGGCTGCTTCTCCACAGATCAAAAGGAACAGAGATGTTACGCGAGTACTCGTTCACATGGACTGCGACTATGTCTCTCTGCAAGTACCCGCTGGCATAAGCTTTCAGATAGTAGTCGCCAGGCTCCAATCCGGAAACGTATTCAGCTTCGTCTTGTGGAACGTGACCGTCAATGTCGATCGATCCGTCGAATGAGAAGCTGAAGTAGGCTTGGGACGGATCGAAACCGGTTTTGTTGGCTAGGGTTGCCTTCAACTCGAGGTTGGAGTCAAGTATTTCCACGGTGATCGGAGGAGGGATGTGTCCGAGGGATGAGTTGTAGATGCCCCACGGAATCGACCCTGGGCCACACTTGGAGCAGATCGTGCCAGATATCCTCGTGCTTGGATATACGTGGATATCGATGCCTTCTAGCGATTGTCCCGGATACACGGTAACAGTCTCGTTCAGAGTTGTCGGAAAGAATCCGGCTGCTGACGCTGTTAGGCGGTATGTTCCTGCAGCAAGACCGTAGAGGGTGTAGGCGCCGGGTGTAGTCGCTGAAGCGTTGAAGTAGGCCTGTGCCTTCACGGTTCTCCCAAGCGGAGTTGTCCCCTCAGCGATGACCCTGCCTGACCTATTGACAGGTGCATCGTACCCCGCGGCGTCGCCATTCAACACGCGGCCGGACACATATGCTGGGTCTAAGCCACCTTTCACAACGATTGTTGGGAAATTGGCGGAACCGATCGATCGACCATCTATGAAGACCTTTACGAAGTATCTGCCACATAGGTCAGGAGCCGTAATGCTGAAGATCCTGACCGTGTAGTTGCCAGCTAAGATGGTCCCGTTTAGAATCTTGACGCACCACCACGAAGGGCCAATGGCATCTCTCGAGCTGAGCTTGGTTACGGAGATGCGTCTGTAGTCGTTCGTTATGCTAGTCCATACGCTAGTAGTGTCGGGCTGTTCAAAAGTGAACTCTGGTGGGATATAGATCGCTATCGACCGATTGCCGTTTTGTTTCACGTTGATACTCAGAGAAATGTCGCCTGTTGTGTTCTGAACTATGGCTCCCTTCGGGTAGTCCAGTTTCACCGTGCCTGCAGATGCACCTAGAGTCTGAGCATACGTTCCAGGGGACATCTGGACAATCTCGTCAGGCTGCGCCGAGACGTAACCAATCAGGTGAGAGGTTGCAGCTGATCCTATGATGAGCAGCAGTAGCACTGCAAGTGCTCGCTTGGAGTAGCTCATCTTCCATTCACTGATAGGTCTTGAGGAGTCAAGACCCACACGACATCGGGCTAGCTGGGTGTCAGCGTGGGTTCTTCTTCAGAATCCTGTTCCGGGACCTCTTCGACTTCCTCTCCTCTGCGTATTCGAACATATGCCATGGCAATTCCAAGAACCAGGAGGACTATGAGGAAAGCAGCCAGAAACGATGCACCAAGGAATGCCTCTAATGATGCTGAGCCAAACCCTCCAACGAGAGGTGTCCCACTCGGAAGTCCTGTAGTGCGAATGGTGGTCTGGGTCGGCACCAACGAGTAAAGCAAGTATGCGTAGACGGAATTCAGCAGGCCTGCGACTAGGCTTGCAGACGCCAGCTTCTTCTTTGAGATCTTGGAACTCTTGGATTTGAGGATCGACCCGACTACTAGGCCGACGACGATCAGAGGAATCATGACTGGAATCTGTGGCATGAAATCTCCGTTCCTCGGCCAACACCGACGACTACTGGATAAATCAGTTTCCCAGAATTGCACCCAATTCCACTGAATGGATTCCCTCAGAATCCTCCCGAACAGCATGCGTAGGCCCGACTGGGAAGGCACGCCCGGCACAACCTGCTCCTTGCCGCCGTAAACCGAACAGAAACGCCCTCTTTTCGAGGTGATTCTGGGCGAATTCTGGAAAAGATCAAAATGTGGCTTCCGCACATCTCGGCGACACTGCCGGACCTGTCTGCGGGCGCAGCCTTACGCGTTCCGGGTATCTGACGGCTAGGCAGGAAGATGAAAATAAGATGAACAATCTTGCTGGGTTGCGAGTGTGCACATTTGCGGTCGTCGCCACATTACTGCTCTTGATGCCAATCGGGATCGCTCAAGGCGCGAACCCGACACATTTCGAGGTGACTGTCACGGGCCAGACCCTGACTGCAGGCTTCAACAACAATGTCACTGTCGCGATCGCATACCCCATGAGCGCATATTCCTCAGGTTCCGCTTACGATGTTGATCTGACCGTATCGATACCCTCTCCGTTGCAGATGTTAGGAGACGACCACTGGCGCTATGACTTGATCGCACCGGGGCAATCCGTTACCGTCAGCTTTGAGGTCTATGCGCCGACTGCGGCGATCGGCGAGTCATACCAGGCTTCGATCACGCTTGCCTACAGGGAACTCGGCGAAATATCGTACACTGAGGAAACGCACACTGTCAGCTTCTCAGTTCAAGGGTGGGTCAACCTTGTGCTGTACGGGATACAAGTGACCCCGTCAGCTACATCACCTGGCGGTAATGCAACCGTCTCCGGGAACCTCCTCAACAGAGGAAACATCGCGGCCTACAACGCAAACGTGACGGTAGAATCAGAAGCATTAGCTCCGGGCACTCAAGCAAGCGTGTTCTTGGGCGAAGTCGACCAGAATATACCTAGACCTTTCAGCCTTTTGGTCAGCTTCAGGAAGAACCTTTCTGACGGAACCTATCCAATTGTCGTTAAGATATCGGCCGTCGACACCAATAGGCCTGCTTCTCCCTACAGTGCTCAACAAGTATCTCAGATTCAAATCAAGAAACCTACCGTGCAGCCGCCGAGTGAGCCTCGCCAAGCAAGCGGCGTCATTGGAACGATCTTCGAGATCCTGCGTTATCTCTATGGGCTGTTCTTTGGTTCGCAGACCCTATCAGTGCCACTTGAATGGTCTTTGGTGTTCTCAGAAAACATGCGTACGTCTGGATTGGGATCATAGGCTGTAGTTGATAGAGAATTGCCATCGCGCGCCGGCCTAGCAGTTCAAACGATCGACGTCACGAAAGTCTATCGTGTGGGGCATATCAACTATTCAGCCCTCAGGGGCGTGAATCTCAAGATAGGAAAGCGCGAACTTGTGTCAATCGTTGGACCTTCAGGTAGTGGGAAGTCAACCCTTCTTAACCTGATTGGCGCACTTGACCCGCCCACCTCAGGTCATGTCATCATCGACGGCGTTGACCTGAGGAAGCTGAACGAGGATAGACTTGCCCTCCTTCGAAACCAGAAGATAGGGTTTGTTTACCAAACCTTCAACCTGATTCAGAGGCTTACCGCAACCGAGAATGTTGAGATGCCCCTGATTGCGAGAGGAGTTCCAGACAAGATACGCAGAAGCAGATCACTAAAGATGTTGAGCGCAGTTGGGCTGGCACAGAAAGCGAACAAGCGTCCGACTGAGCTTAGCGGTGGAGAGCAGCAACGTGTATCGATCGCTAGGGCGCTCGTTACTCAGCCTGCCCTCGTTCTTGGTGACGAACCGACTGGAAACGTGGACTCGAAGACCACTATCGAGATTCTCAACTACATTGTTCAAGTTAACAAGACGCTAGGGACCACGTTCATCCTAGTGACCCACAATCCAGACGTTGCTAATATGACCAATCGCGTGATTACCATCAAAGATGGGTTGATTGAGAAAGAGCAGTATCTTCAGCGAATGGATTCCTACACAGGATTGTGATGCAAAATGCGCACATCTGACATATTCAAACTCGCATTCAAAGCGCTTCGTGATAGAAAACTGCGAAGCCTTCTCACGATTCTTGGAATCATGATTGGCTCGGCGATAATCTTGGCGCTCATCGCCAGCTCAAGCGGTCTGAGCGCTGGAGTCCAGGCTCAAGTCGGCAAAATCGGAGCTAATACCCTCACTGTCAGCTCGGCCGGCCAGTTCTTCGGAGGGGGCAGTAGCGGCACGCGGAGCTATAAACTCTCTCAGCAAGATGTGAATACGATGAAGTCATTCCAAGGCGTCTCAGATGTCATCCCGTATTACAGTCAGCGTGCCACAATCTCATACGGGAGTAATTCAATAGGAGGGGAACTCATAGGCGTTGACACAAACGCGTTATTCACCATGTACAAGGGGCTGAGCCTCAACAGCGGCAGTTTACCTGACTCATATGATCCAAGCGCGGCCGCTGTAGGCTACTCGATTGCGTTTCCAACGGGATCAAGTGATCAACTGACCCTCAATCAAATGATTTCCATTACTCTCGGAGGTTCAACGAGTAGCAGCCTCACTTTCTTGGTGAAAGGGATTTTCTCAGAGTATGGAAGAGTGCTGTTCTCGAATATTGATGAGACAATCTTCATCTCCTTACAGTCCGCTCAGATTCTCCTCAAGACCCAGTACTTCAGCGGGTTGTACGTGATGACCAATACTGCTGGGGATGTCACAACGGTCCAACAAGAGATAGAGAGCTACTACGGTACGCAGGTTCGAGTGATGAACGCTGGCTCTATGCTATCAAGCGTTGAATCGATCACCTCGCAGATGACCGTGTTTCTGGGAAGCATAGGCGCCGTGTCATTGTTTGTAGCCGCAGTTGGCATAACCAACACCATGTTCGTCTCGGTGATGGAGAGAACAAGAGAGATAGGCATCCTGAAAGCTCTAGGATATAGGCCTAAGCAGATTATGGGAATGTTCCTTTCGGAGGCAATTCTAAGCGGCATCGTCGGGGGAGTCGGAGGCACCGTACTTGGTTATGTCCTGTCTTTTCTCATCGGAGGTGCCATGCCTATGTCTGGTGGATTTAGTATGTCCGGGCCTGGTCGAACTAGTAGCAGCACAACGTTCACCCCCGTCTTCACCCCTGAACTGATAGCCTTCTCGTTGCTTTTCCCGATCGGAATCGCAGTATTAGCAGGACTTTACCCAGCGTGGCGGGCGTCAAGGATGAACGCGGTAGTGGCGCTGAAGTACGAGTAGTGAGATTCCTTTTCTGTGTGGGTCGCTCGGTGCGAGCGTCGTGAATCGAACCGTCGGCAGGATTCATTCTGTTCGGGCTCTGGGGATCTGTGCCCATATGATTGGGCAGGCAATCGTGTTCTGATGCATGGTACATGACTGTTCCGTGTGCGGAACGCTAATATACCCAACGCCCATGCAACCGGACTACAGGAAAAGTGGAAGACATGACCACACAGAAACGACGATTTGGAATTGCTCTTGTGCTCTTGACAGCATCAATCCTAGCACTCTACCCAACAATGACACTCGAGAAGCCACAACTAGGAAACGCGTCGATATCCATCAAAGCAGACGGGCAAGCATTCCCCAACGCGAAAGGCAAGCCTAGCAACACCTTCTCCAGCACGACCCTGACACTAACCGGTTCAGTCCAAACCAAGGGCAACGGAGAACTCAAACTGAACGACCTTGCTGGCAGCCTACAGATCGGATTAGCGGCCTACACAATAACCCACGGCGATGGAGAGGTCAACAAGAAAGGCAAGATCGAAATCAACGCCAAGACAAGCGACGCAGGCAAGAAGCTCGAACTCATCCTCCACGGCAACGCTGAAGGCGACAACGTAGTCTTTGATTCTAAGGAAAGCAAGCTGTCCTCACTGTACTTCCTCTCACTCAGCGGCCAAGTAGCCGTCACCGTGCCGACCACAAGCACAGCCACGACTGAGAGCCCCAGCGAAACCGTTACAGTAACAGTCACCGAAAGCGGCACAACCACGGAAACCATAACCAAAATCCAAGAGAACACCGTAACAGTGACGGAGTCGAGTAGCCAGACAACAACGGAAACCGCAACGCAGACCATAACGGAGCCAGCGACTACTTCAACGATAACGGTCACCGAAACGAGCAACCAAACCCTAACAGAGACCACAACGCAAACCGTAACAGAGACTCTGCCAATCGTGAGAGTGACTGAGACAGTGACCGTCACATTCTCGAATTCCACCGCGACAGCAACAAGCACAAACTCGACCCAGACACTGCCTCAACTCTGAGGGCGGCAAGTTCCTTCCACCTTTCCCCCTTTTTCTATCCGGCCAGTCTCGGCCTTCTACGTAGCCGTCTCGCGAGGGCGCAGGTTGCCAAAGATGTTAAGGACATCAAACGCGCCACTCAGTCTACATGATCGAGTCGTGGGAGATCAAGTTCCGGCCTGAGGCTGAATTCATACGCCGGATGGCGAAGGAGTTCGCTGAGAAGGAGATCGCCCCTATCGCGGACCGAATCGACCGCGAGAACAAGTACCCGATGGATCTGTTCGAGAAGATGGCGAAGCAAGGACTCTTCGGCATGTGCACCCCACCCGAATATGGAGGAACCGGCCTAGACCTCCTGTCCACGGCAATTGCGGCAGAAGAGATCGCCAAAGTCAGCATGTCCGCCTCCGGACTCATCGGCATTCAAGCCGCCGTCACAGCCGCCCCGATCGCGAGATTCGGAAGCGAGGAACAGAAGGAGGCGGACCTGCGCGACATGGCGACCGGCAAACGAATCGGCGCCTTCTGCCTCACCGAGCCTGTTGCAGGCTCTGACGCGGCGTCGATAGAGACGAAGGCCGTCAAGGAAGGCGACCACTACGTCCTGAATGGAACGAAGACTTTCATAACGCAGGGAGAGGTTGCAGATCTTGCTCTCGTCTTCGCAAAGACACCCGGAAAGGACGGTGAAGAGGTTACAGCGTTCTTGGTTGACAAGAGAAAGTCACCCTTCAGGGTGGGCTCGAAGATTGAAGTTATGGGGTTGAGGGGAACCGGCACCGCCGAGCTAGTCTTCGAGAACTGCCGCGTTCCAGAAGAGAACGTGTTAGGCAAGGAAGGCGACGGCTTCCTGATCGCCATGATGACACTTAACGAGTCGAGGATAGGCGTCGCCGCCGGCGGCGTCGGACTCGCCCAAGCCGCATTCGACATCGCAGCCAACTACGCAAAACAGCGGAAGGCGTTCGGCCGACTGATTGGGAAGTTCCAGGCGATTCAGTGGATGCTTGCGGACATGTTGACTCAGATTCACTCGGCACGCCTGTTGACGTATCATGCCGCGTATCTTAGGGATCAGCAACAAGACTTCGTTAAGGAAGCGTCGATGGCGAAAGTGTTCGCAAGCGAAGTCGCCGTTGAAGCCACACGACGCGCAATCCAGATCTTAGGCGGGTACGGGCCTACGATGGACTACCCGCTCGAACGCTACTATCGCGACGCAAAAGTGCTCGAGATCGTCGAAGGCACCAGCGAGATCCAAAGACTCATCCTAGCCAAAGAAATCCTCCAACTCTAGGGATTACTTAAAGCCCGGAATCCCGGGTTATCTTGTCAATCCACCCGCGGATTTCTGATTCATT
>Ga0315280_10002965_pt1 | contig 26707 bp, 37 predicted proteins | sample YL17G06_40_MG_FD_203697 | JGI IMG/M metagenome (GOLD analysis project Ga0315280, IMG submission 203697) | Sediment microbial communities from Yellowstone Lake, YNP, Wyoming, USA - YL17G06_40 | ecosystem: Environmental > Aquatic > Freshwater > Lake > Sediment | place: USA: Wyoming | collected...
ATGTTTGACAAGGAACAGTTCAAAACCCGCGAGCAAGTGCGTAAGTGGCTTGATGAGCATTTGAAAGCGGAAATTCAAACGTTGCTTGACTTTAAAGCGTGGAATGAATGGAAAAGACGGTTTGTAAACGCTTACGTCAAAATTTCAGAAGTTTCATAGTCATTTCGGAAATGACAAAAAAGGAGTGAGAATAAAATGAGTTTTCAAGCAGCAGAATGGACAACTAAAACGATAAATGACCTTCCAGATTCGGCGTTTGCTCTCGTTGTGAAAGGCGAAAAGGACAGTGAAGGCAAAACAGTGCCTAGAACAAACAGGAACTTGCCGCATCATAAGCCTAACGGCGACGTTGACCTTCCACATTTAAGGAACGCTATGGCTCGCGTCACGCATACAAGCCTTTCCAAGGAAGAGCAGAAGCAGGCGCACGACCATCTTTTGAGGCATTACAGAGAGCTTGGCATGGCTCATCCGCCGTGCAGCGTGCCCGGGTGCAGAGGCTACTATCCAAAAGAGCAGAAGAAAAGTATGCTTGAAGATTGGCAAACATTCCATGCGTGGCAACAAGCGCTTTACAAGGCTCGGGGCAAAAGGATTCCAGTTTTCTAACCGCCGTATTTGAACGGCTTAATGTTTTACGTTTTCGAGGTAAGTCAAAATGCAGCTTCGTTATTATGTTCCTTTCAAGGCTCAAGAGGGCGTTTCGGCAGAGTACGCGCTCAAGGAAAAGCTGATCAACATTGAAGGCGTAGCTGTCGATTCATCAATAAACGCGAATAAGTGGCAGATTCCAAGCGAAGACCTTCAGTTTGTAGCTGAAAGCCTCACTGGAGCCCAGCTTCGTGTTGACCATGCTGAAAGCGCTTTGATGGTTGTCGGCAGGGTTGTCGAGGCTAAACGTGACGGTGACCGTGTTCTTTTCCGCGCTGAGGTCGGGGAAGAGAAACTGATTGAGAAGATACTACGAGGATACGTTACACATGTAAGCATTCAGGTGGACAGTGATGATGTTGAGTGTAGCAAGTGCAAGATGCCCACGCGGAAAGAGGGTGTGCTGGTTCACCTGCATCCTGGCGCCTGGGAAGTAGTTCACAAGCCGACAGTGCGAGAGCTCAGCATCGTTGCGAGTCCCGCTTACAAGACAACAGAGTTTCAGCCCGTAGGCTTCTACGCGGCCATGAACGAAGACCAGTGGAAGGCTATAGTGAAAAGGCAGGATGAAACAAGCATGATAATTCAAACTCTTACAAATTCACAGTTATCGAAAGATAGCAAGGATGTGGGTTCTAACCGAGAGGTGCAAGAACCTGAAAACAAAATTTTAGACAAGCAAAAAGAGGTGAAGCATATGTCCGTTAAAGCGGATAAAGATGCTTCTCCACATCAAGCACAAGGCGTAGTAAACACTGCACCCGGAGAGTCGGCGCCGAAACAGGTTGAGTATGAAGACTTGATGAATCAACTGCAGCAGCTGGAAAAGCAGATAACACAGACGAAAGCGGAAGACACTGAAGTTGAAGCTTTAAAAAAGAAAGTGGCTGACTTGGAAGCTGAACTTGGCAAAAGAGCCTCAAAGAAGACGTTGAGCAAGAAAATAAGTGAGCTTTCTAAACGGCTGGCTGAAGTGGAAGCTGAAGAAGCGGAAGAAGCGGAAGAAGCAAAGAAAAGCGGGGAACAAGAGAAACCGAAGGCTCCGCTTGAAACTGAGGAAGAAGCGAAGCGTGCAACGGGCCAAGGCATAGTCGCTGTTGACGAGATCAGCAGAGACATGCTTGGCAACTACGACTGGTTCAAGGACCTCCTGAAGGCCCACAAGAAACTTGTGGGATTAAAGTAGAGGGACCTTCATGTCTGCCCCAATTTTGGAAGGAACATCACCACACATAAGCGACCGTTACATCATAACCATGACGGCGGGCGAAGACCTATCTGTAGGCGACATCGTTGAAATCACAGCGGACTACACCGTCAAAAAACCAACAAGTACAAACAGCCTGAAAATCGCTGGGATATGCTTAACAAACGCTGCTAACGGCAAAAAAGTAAGTATTATCAACCGCGGCGTCTGCCGAATCAAAACTTTTGGCACCGTAAACGCTGGCGACCAACTCGCCGTTTCAGGCGGAACCGCAATCACAGACAACACTAGCAAAAACACATCGATAATCGGCATAGCCATAAAGGCTGCAGTAAGCAACGTGTGCGACGCGATAATCTGGTAAAAGGTGATTTGAAATGAGCATGACTCGCGACGCATTCACGTGGGTTGACACCGGAGCCATAGCATATCCATCGCTGCACAAGAAAATCGTCGAGTTAACCATGCCCTCACTCGTTGTGAAACGGCTGTTTCCAGAGTTTCCGTTGGTAGCTGGCAAAACGGCTACATTCGTGAAGCAGAGCGGTTCAAGAAGCGCCGTGATAAGCGAGACAAGTGAAGGCGCAGAACTCATGATGGACTTCACACCGTACACAACGGTGACCGCTACACCGTACAAAAAAGGCTTAAGAGAACGCATAAGCCGCGAAAACATTGAAGACCTCTACATCCCAGTCATTGAAGATCAACTGCGTAGGCTTGCCCGGCGAATGGCTTTCACCATTGACAAAGACTGCATGAACGTCATAGACGCTGCTGCAGGCTACTCAAGCGCAGGCACGGGCAAAAGCCTCGGCGCAACAGGCACAGAGTTCACCATTACAGGAGGTTTAGGCACTAAGGATATTCTTGCAGCGGAGGCCTACATTGCAAGCATGAACTTCGTTGCGGACTCGCTGCTGGTTAACCCCATAAACGCGCGAGACCTAAAGTACCTGCCCCAATTTTCACTTGCTGCGCAGTACGGCGAAGCTGTCATTCAAACAGGGGCAGTGGGCAAAGTGTACGGGTTAGACCTGTACACAAGCACCGTTGTCCCCGCAGGCACAGCCTACGTCATAAGCACTGGACAAAACCTGTCAGCATCATACGCTCCAAAGCCGCAAACAAATGAGAAAGTCGTTTGCGACGGAGACTGGGGTTCTTCATAATTAAAAGACCTCTGATGACTGACATGGAAATCAAAAAGGAGTTCGACAGCGTAGACGTAATGTTGACGACACGGTACGCGCCTGTAGTGCTGAATGGAGAATGCATCGCCAAAGTTACTAACCTAGCATCAACTTAAACTGCCATACAGCAGCATCCATTTTTCTTCATTTCCCCATTTTTTTCAAATTTCATTTTCAACCCGAAACTTTCTGAGGGGCTCTCCCTTCTCCTTACTGCTTTTTCATGTTGTGACCAAGCCCTCTCTGGAAGCGGGAAATAACAGAAAATCATGGTTCGGTGAGAAAATGGCGACAGCGTTTGTCACGGTTTCGGATGTGCAGGCTCAGCTGAACGCCACGTATGATGCCGCAGCGCACGTCTACAGCGTCTACGGGCTTAACATTCAAGAAGCAAGCATGCAGGCGCATGTGGATTACGCGAACAGTTATGTGAATGCGCTTTTAGGCGTTGACCTGTCCAGTTCAGACCCGAAGTATCCCTTTGCAAAGATGGCTGCGCTTGACATGGCATGCATGAGGATCCTCGTAGTGAGCAGCGGCGGGGCATTAGTCGGAGCCTACGATTATTTCCTAGGCGACTTGAGAGTTGCACGTGCAGGGCCCTACGCTGAAGCGATTGAACGCACCATAAGAGGGTTCCGCGAAGATTTTGCGAGGCAAACCACAAATTTAGTATCATCTGTGAAAGCGGCTGAAGCCACGGTTGCCGGTGAAGTGCCAACGTACAAAGGCGGTTTAATATCCCCATGAATTATCACACGTGTGATAAAGTTTACCCGGGTAAACAAAAGCTGAAACTTACGGAGAAATCAAGTTTGGATGACGCAATAGCCGTAACGCCCAGTGTGGAGAGTGGTTAACGATTGCTGAAGTTAAAGTATTAGAAGATTGGGGTCGAGAAGCCGAGTTGCGTAAGAAGTGGATGCGAATGTGGGAGAGGCTTGGAGTTCGCATCTTGAAGTTTCCAAAATGGATGCAGGCAATCATTCTTGAAGACGTGAACACGGCGATTGAGAATCGCGTAGCAACTATGGAGATGATCCGCAATGCGAAAACAAGAAGATAAAGTTTCTGAATGTTTTTGGGGAGCGTATTGTGCCCACGCAATTTTGACGGATAGAATTAGCGTTTACCACTGTCCGTTCTTAGGTTCTTGCTTCAAAAGAGTTGAAGTGAAAAAGGATGAGCAAAGTAGTCGGTAAGGGCAATTACATCGTTGCGAGGGTAAATGGCACCAGGATGGTCTTGACAAGCACAGAGTTGCAGAAGCTTATTGATGATGGTTACGACGTTGAAGTCGTTGGGTGAAACTGAATGGTTACTCAGGACAACGCCTCAATAATTTCTGGCGTTCTACATGACAATTGGACGTTAACAGGCCCAGCAGTTGGAGACGTTCTTTGGGCAACAACCCGCGTAGACGCAGCTGCATTTTTGAGCAGCGGAAAAAACTATGCTGTCGGCTGCTACAACCCTACCAGCCCAACGCAAGTGGCGCCTTTAAGCCGCGAAGTTTGGCAGCAAGTCGAACGCGTCATGGTTGACGTTTACGTTAAAGTAGTCACAACACAAGCGGCAGCAACAGGCATAAGAGAGGATATGAAAGCGGAAATCTACAGGATCCTGCACTCACAGGAACTGAAGATCAGCGGCGTCAAAGACGCTTACGTTGAGCGGGAAAGCAGCAAGGTTGAAGGGCCAGACCTTGCTCGCCTGACGCTTCAGGTTGCATGTGTAAACTTCCACGTGACCTAGAATGAGCGTTAAAATGGAGGTAGACGTTCAATACGCGAGGGAACTGGCTGCCAGCCTACGCGAAAACTTTCCTGAAGCGCTCACCCAGAAAATTCAAGACGCTGTGATGGTTGTCGGCGAGCGGATGGCAAACGACGCGCGGCAATTCTGTCCTGTCCGCACGGGCTACCTTCAAAGCACGATTGCGCTGGATCAGCCGGGCGCGGCTAAATGGGTGTTTAGCCTTGTTGCACGCGCACCCTACAGCGTTTACGTTGAGTTTGGAACAAGGAGGATGACTGCAAGGTTGTTCATGACTCGCGCGGTTGAGCTTCACATGCCTGAAATGCGAGAGGAAGTTGAAAATGCAGTTGCAAATGCGATCAGAGACAGTTTCCATTAGGAAGGGGGTAAGTACTTAAGTGGCTCACGGCATGAATAAGGAGCTTAAGTTATGTTTAACAAAGAAACTCGTGAACTTTGCAGTGCGCATTCTAGACAAGCTAGTCCCGAAAGCAGAGGCAACTTACCCGCAGACGTTGATGACTGACAGCATGTTCAAGCGGATGTTTAAGGCTTACCAGATTGAGGCGTACGCTGGCCGCTTCGACGACAAGCCATACAAGCAGCTTCCAGAATTGAAGGACAAAAACTTCATGAGGTTCCTCTGCTTGTCTCGGAAAATTCTGGTTTATCTGGGCGAGAACGACCGTTACTATCGCATGTGGCTTGGCTACGCGTTGCTGCTTGCCGGAGACGAGGTTAAAGCTGAACTTGAAAGGCTCAGCATGGAAGATTTCCTCAGGCTAACTAAAGCTCAATGGGAGTTTGACATGAAAGGCGCGTTTCCAAAAGAATATTTTACGGCTCACAAGCAAGAGTTCCTCAACATAGTCTTAGCCAACTTCCTCACGAATTTGGCATAGTCACGAAAGAGAGCCCATAGGGCTCTCCGTGAATGCAACAAAACTTTGAGAGGTGAAAGCAAGATATGAGTGCTACTCCGTTGATTGGTCGTAACGCCGTGATTCAGATGGGCACAACCACGATAGGCTTCGCCACTGGTTTCACATGCAACATAGGCGTTGACTTGATTAAAGAGTTTGCTTTAGGCAGTGACAAGGCGCAGGTTCTTAGCGGTGGAAACAAAAGCTTCAAGGTGAGCTGTGACAAGATGTACATTGACAATACGTATGCAAGTCAGGTTCTAGGCGGCACACCTGTAGACTTCGTAATTGGTCCTGCAGGCTCGAGTACGGGCAAACCGAAAATCACCATTAAAAGCGTGGTGTTGACGGTTTGGGATTTCAAGGCGGACCAGAAGGGCATCGTCAGCGAGAAGGTAAGCGGCGAAGGAAACGACTTCATAGTCGGAACATTCTAAATTCCCCCCTTTATCACACGTGTGATATTTTCGGAGTTCACCCGGGTGAACTTTACCCGGGTAAAGTTTAGAGAGGCAAAAATATGAGTGAAAAACAGATAGATTGGAGCAAAGTTGCTGAGTTCGAGAATGCTATCGAAGAGTACTCACTTGAGAAGCTTGCGAAGGTAAAGCTGTTTGACCCGAAAGAGCTTGTGAGAAGCGCCAAGAAAGTGAGGGAAATCGTTGATGAAGATTTGGGCACGATACGCTACGTGCTGCTCACGTATGACGACCTGAACGAGATTGTGGAAAAGTTCAAGGACAACAAGGACAGAAGCATCCAATTGCTTTTCAAGCAGCTTGCGCCTGCCAACAAGGGCTTAACGGTTGAAGACATACGCCAAATGCCCTACGAAGTCGTCGTGAGGCTCCTGACAAAACTGCAGAGCGAAGGCAGTTTTTTTCCGCGCAAACCATTCAAGACTGGATCGACGTCGACGCCAGAGCCCAAACCGTCGGATTCATCGCCCACGAGTACGGCTACCCACTTCAAGTAATAGGCAAGTTGACCCCTTTCCAACTTGAGTTTCTGAAGCAGTGGGCTCTCTGGTGGTTTAAACAGCAGAAAGGTTAGCCGTGAATGAGCGAAGTTGAAATACACCTAGTCGCCTATGACGAGGCAAGCGAAAAAATAGAGAGCGTAGGTAACACTGTAAGCGCAACGTTCACGGACATTGAAGGCAAAACGCAAAGCCTCACAACAGTGACGGATGAATCAACAGGGCAAATCACTGCTAGCTACGGTAAAGTTGCAGATGCAGGCCAGAACCTTGAGAAGCAACAAGCCAAAACCACGATGGGCTTCAGCGACTCTGCACTCGCAGCGAACAATTTGGCGTTGTCTGGCGCAACATTATTCATGAGTTTTGAACGTGTAGAAAAGGCTGAAGTGGCAGTTGACAGGGCAAACTTGAATGTTCAGCGTAGCACTGAAGCTGTAGATCAGGCCCAGAAAGCGTACAACGCGGCAGTTGCTAAGTACGGCGAGAACAGCGCTCAGGCCAAAGACGCTGCAGACAAACTTGCCATCGCACAGGAAGCTCATAACGTTGCTTTGGAACGTGCTGGCATGGCTTCGCAAAACCTTAACCAAGCAATGATATTCAGCGCGCTCACCGTGATTCCAAGCTTAATCTCGATAATCACAAGTGTTTCGCACATCACGGAAATTTGGCAGGGAGTACAAGCTGGGCTTAACGCAGTTATGAATGCTAACCCAATCTTTCTAGTAATCACGGCTGTCAGCCTGCTTGTCGTCGGCATAATCACCGCTTACAACGCTTGCGAACCTTTCCGCAACGCCATAAACGCGATTGGAAAAGCTCTCGGTGACTTCTTCAAGCCCGCCATAGACGCGGTTAAGGGCGCGTTAGAGTGGCTTTGGAACAACATTCTGGTTCCGCTCGGCAGCTTCCTCAGCGCAATGCTTACATACGACATTAAAGTCGTCGGTGACGCTTTCAACTGGCTGGCAGGCGTTCTCAAACCAGTTACGGATGCTCTCGGCGCAGTTGCTAACGCTGTCGGCGGAGCGTGGAACGCAGCTGTAGGAGCTATTGGAGGAGCCGTTAGCGCTATAGGTGGCTTTTTTGGAAACGTTGCTGACGCGTCAAACAACCTTTCCAAGGGCGTAACTGCTGATACTGGGGAGATGGTTGTCGGGCTGGAGAAGGTCGGAGACTCGCTTGGACCCTTCAGCGGCGCTTTTGACGCTATGAAAAATGTGGTTTTAGGCTTCACTGGAGAAACGAAAGAATACTACGAGGCTTGGCGTGACGAGCAGGTCAAGCTGGTTGACGAGAACCTTTCGAAACAGTTGGACATAATCAACAAAAAGTATGATGAGCAGCTGAAGACGGTTGACGATTCACTGTCGAAACAGGTTGAGGAAATAAACAAGAAATATGACGACATGACTAAAACCGTCAACGATGCTTTCGACAAGGAATACGCGGAGTTCATCAAGCATTACGCCGAACTTCTTGAACCGCCAGTAAGCGCGCTTGACAAACTCCTGGAAAAGTATAACAGTTATTTTGACAAGCAAATCGCGGATCTCACGAGGCATTATGATGAGGAAACAAAAAGCACAACATCACATTATGACGGCTTGATAAGTGATGTTGAGAGGAGCCTGAACGAGCAGAAAAGATTCATTGAAGCAGACTACAGCGAGATGCTCAGAACCGTCCAGCAGGAATACGCCGACGAAATCGCCGCAACACGAGCTCACTATGACGATATGATTGGAGCTGTGAACGCTGGGCTGAAACAGATTCAGAACGCTAGGAAAGGCGATTTGGACGCTTTAGAGCTTAACATGTTGCTGGAGAAAGAGAAGCTTAAGGCAGCGCTTGCAGCCAATGAGATAACTCAAGACGAATATCAGAAGAAAGTTTCAGAGCTCGAAAAAACCTACAACGCGCAACGTGCTGAGACTAATGATGCGTATCGGCTGAAGGAGCTTGAATATCAAAAAGCGCATGCCGGCGAAGTCGAAGCGCTAGAGAAGGAGAAAGGCGAGAAACTAAAAGAACTCGCAAACAAAGAGAAAGATGCAGTTACAGACATTAATGCGGAGAAGAACGAGAAGCTTCTAGGCGCTGAAACTGCAGCGAACGCTAAGATTGCTGCACTTAACCAAGAGAAAACAGACAAACTGAAAGCAATCGCTGACCAAGAAAAAGACGCACTCACAAAGATTGAGGAAGAGAAAAACACGAAGATTAAGGAGATTCAAGACAGAGCTGCAGCGTTAGAAAAAGAACACGCTGACAACATTGCAGCAATCGAGAAATCTAAGAATGAAGAGATTAACGCTGTCACAACCGCTGCGGAAAACGCTAAAGCGGCCCTCATCGCAAGCAGGGAAGGCGAAATTAAAAACACGATTCAAGCAGCCGAGCTTGAAAAGCAACGCATCATCAGCGAGTCAGGAGAGAAACTTGAAGCTTCAAATCAAAACGTTTGGAGCAGCATAGGAGGCGCAATTTCAAATGCGTGCGCATCTGCCTCCACAACGTTGCAAAGTTGGGCTAAAAGCGTTGCGGACGCGATGAGCGGCGCGTGGGACGCTATAAGCAAATTTATCGGAAGCATCTGCTTCGCGCATGCCCTTGCAAACGCTGCTGATTCAAGCCAGAAAACCATGGCTGGCTGGGTTGGCATGGTTCAAGACAGCATGGAGGCGGGTTTAGGCAGCATTAAAGCGTTTAACAGGCAAGCTGAACTTTCAGGCGCCGTCGCCTCGGCTGGCGCTGGAGCCGCGCCTGTCCCGTCTGCTGCATTGGCTGGGGCGAGAGCGCCAGTAACAGTTAACATCACGGCGCCCCTCGTGAACGTTGAAGGCAGCGCGGACAGGGCGACGGTGGATTTGGCTTCAAAGCAGGTTTTGGAAACTTTGAAAACGGTTATAGTTGAGCCTACAAGCGCTTCTGCCGTTCAAAAGAGAATTAGAAAGGGAGCAGTGTTCGCATAAATGGTTTTGTTAAGCGAGCAAGTTCGTACCAAAGACCAACCGCTAATTGAAAACGCAACACAATATGTTGGTGCAGCCGCTGCTGGTTGGGCTACCATAAAAGATTATGGCAACATAACACTTTCCGAAGACGCTATTGTAGCCTTTACCTATGACTACGGAATGGTAGTCGTCGGAGGAGGTACCGCATGTAACCACAGATTAAAAATCGGCGGCACAATCGTATGTGGCTTCCCGAGAAACACGGCTGGTCCAGAAACTGTTTTTGGAGTTTTCTTTTTGGCAGCTGGAACATACGACGTTCTCATGGAAGGCGTAACAGATTGGTATGACGGGAACAACTATAGAAAACCTTACGTTCAAAACTTCAAACTTGGCAAGTTAAGCTTAAGCGACGTTCAAGGATGCAGTTTAGCCGCATATTCAGCGGAGATAACGAAGAATCTGCCTCAACGCAAAACATGTGTCGGTCCATCAAAGAACGGCAACATGATTATAATCGTTTCCGCATATACGTCTGGAGTTCCGACAAACTTTGCGAATGTAGGCGAAAGCATCTGGAACGACGTGTCAATAACTGTTGATGGAACTCAGAGGAACTGGACGGAGCGAAAACAAGACAACATCGCTGGTCAATTTAATGCTATTTATGGTGCTGCATTGGGGCGCTTGCACATCAGTTTAGCTGTAGGGTCAAACCATACTGTATCCATCGCAAAAACGAACGCTAACACAGTGGTAAATATTTCATTGTGTTACAGTCCGTGGCTACTGTCAGCAGATACAACGTTTGAGCCTGTTTCGCTAGATTTTCCGCAGGGAAGCACGCTGTACGTAGTTGCGGAGCCTCTAAGCGCCAACCCAACAAAAAACATTAAGGTTGGCAAGAAGCGGGCTGTAAGCTTCGGTTCTGCATCAGACTACTACAGTTCGGCAAGCGGGACGGACATTCTCAGTTGGAGCTACACTTTCGAAATTGTCGAAGTTACGAACGCTACTTTAGCGGTGGATGGCTGGGGCGGATGCATCGGCGTCATCGCTGTGGACGTGAGGTGATTCAAATTGACGATTAAAATCACGCAAATCTCAACCCTTACAGGCGAAGTTACCCTGACAATTGCGTATGATAACCCTTTAGGAAGCGGCAAGCTTTCAACCTTCACGGTATCAATGCAGGATCTGGTTGACCGACTCATCACCGTCCGCAACCTTCTCGGCAGACCGTTAACCTTGACTGACGCTCGGCAGGCGCTTGTCGCAATCATTAATGAAAAACGTAAAGGACAAAGCGGGGTTCCTGAACGGTTTGATTTTGCGCCCTACATAGGTGTTGAGCTGGAGGCTCCATAGTTGGCCACAACCCTAGACGGCAAAACGTTGACTGTGACGAAGTGGGGCGAGAACGTTCAGACTAGAGCAAGCCAATGGGACGCTTGGGAAAATCAAGAATGTAAACGGAAAATAAAAGTTTACGGCGTAACCCGAACATACATGGTTGAATGTGTCGAGCAAAACGCTGCGTGGACAGACAGCCTAGTCAATTATTTTGAGCAGACAGAAAAAAACGGATCCTCTGTTGTCTTGAGCAGCGACCGCCCAACGAGACCCGTAAACAACGTATCCGTTTATGTCTTAAACGTTTCATACAGCGAAGAAAACTTGGGAACACAGAACATCAGAAGGTTCACGCTTACGCTTCAGGAGGCTTAAACAGTGAGTGTTTGGGGCGGCGAAGCAATACATGATGCAGTGTTAAGCCAGTTGACGAGCGCTCCAACAGGCAAGAAAGTCTCGAAGTTCAGTTTCTCTTGGAATGGGGATGGAACGGTTTCTACGATCAGGGCTTATGACAGTGGTGGAACGTTACTTTTCACCCTATCCTTTTCATGGAACGGGGACGGCACGCTCAAAGAAGTTTCACGGTCATGATTTTCATGACGTAGAAAAGGTGAAAAATATGGAAAAAGCGTTTGGAAAAGACTGTATAGATGTTGGTGCATCGATTCCCATGAAGGATGTGGTCATGTACAAGACAAGGTGGACTATCGAAAAATTCAAGGGAAACTTCAGAAGCCGAGAAGAAGCGGTTAAAGCCAAAGCTGAATTGATTGAGAAGCTTGAGGTTGACGGCAACCTGCTGCTGAACGAAGGCATAAACAGCATCTGGACGCTCGTGTGCAGCGGCGCAACAGCAACCGTTCTAGTATTCAACAACGCGAACAGCTATATAGGCGTCGGAGACAGCGCAACCGCCGCCGCTGCCACTGACACGGGCTTGCTGGGAACGAATAAGCTTTACAAGGCGATGGACGCGGGCTACCCGACTTTCGGTTCAAACCAGCAGGTGGTGTTTCGCAGCACTTTCGGCAGTGCAGACGCGAACTTTGCTTGGAACGAGATCACCGTTGCTGACGGCAACAGCGACTCAAGCATGAACCTGAACCGTAAAGTCCAAGCAATGGGCACAAAAGCCAGCGCCACCACGTGGGTCGTTACGTTAACCATAACGCTGTCTTAAAGGGAGGTAAATGACGTGGCAGTGGGGGACGTTTTCAGCGGACTTGCAAGTGTGGCGGCTGCGGGCTACTTGGACATTCTGCCGACTGGCACTGTGGAAGCTGTGATTCACAACATTTACCACGAAAGCGACATTCAACTTGAATTTTATGATGGAACAAACAGCTGCGTCTTCGACACAGACGCAGGTGCAGGAATCTATGCTAAATACGCTTTCCACGTGAATGCCACTCGACGAATCCGCGTTAAGAATACGGCGACAGCAGCTAAGCTGATCGGCTACGATGGCATAGTCACCCACGTTTAGGCATTTGCTTGTGAAGGTTGGCGGAGTAAAGGTTTTACGATTCGAGATTTTGGGGACGACTAAACAATGAGTCGAATAACGCCACAGTTCACTTCAAACAAGACTTTAAACATTACTTTTCAGACTCCGCAAGAAACATTGTTGGCTACGCCTGACACGTTGCCCACTGCTGAGCCTGCTACGCCGCAAGTGAGCTACACGGTTGACAGCGCATGGCTTCCAGCGTTGGACATCCAGTCCTTCTCGAAAGTTTATGTTGCACATCTTCACGCCGCAGGCAAATGCCCAACGGCTGCCACGATTTCTTGGCGGATGAAGAAGAACGGCGCCAGCGTCGCCACAGGCACAATTTCGGTAAGTGCAAACTACTACTACAACATTATGCCCAACTTCTACGACGTTGCCGTTGGAGACGTTTTGGAGCTTGCTCTTTGGTCAAATGTTGCGGACAGCCAATATGATTATAAAGCGTGCGCCATAAGCATCTCACGCGTCATCATAGTCAACGCTGACGTGATGTTGCCCTGCAACTTCGCAAATTACACCACCTATCCAACCCTCAGCCTCGGCACTCCTACCGTTTACAGTCAGCCAGCCTTCAGAATTTACAACGACACCCTCGAAGTTCAGCTTGCAAGCGCCGCGAATGTTGGAGCCGTCAAGCTTAACAAGAGTTACGGGCTCTTCCGCGTGTACCACGCTGACATCTACAACCCAAACGCTGCCACCCTAGTTAGTTACTCGAGTAGACCGCGGTACTGCAAAAACTATGTGCCCACCCAGATAATTTTGCGGGGGTTAAAGATTTGATTAGTGAATACGGCGAAGTGATGCTTGACGGCGTGGATGAGTGGGGTTTCCGCAGGACCGACGGCTTACTTGAAGATGGCAGAATAATAATCACAGTAACGGTTGGAGTAACCTACGTGAACGTTGATGACAGTGGCTCAGGCACAGATGCGCTTTACAGTCTTTTGGCAACGTTAGCGTTGGCGGAGTCGGGTAGCGGAACTGACGGTTCAGATATGCAAGCAGCTCTGCCTTTAACTGATTCTGGCGCAGGCTCAGACGTTTTACAGTCAATCGGGTTGCCCCTAGCAGATGTTGGTTCTGGAACGGACGTGTTAAACATGCAGGGACAGCTACCTCTATCCGACTTGGGAAATGGGCTGGATTCTGCTTCAATGCAGGGCAGTTTAACATTAAGCGATGTGGGAGCAGGCTCTGACCTTTCTTCTTTACAGGCGCAGCTGTCTTTAACGGACTCTGCAGTTGGCAACGACTTTCTAGAATCAATTGGCGTACCGTTAACGGACAGTGGAGTTGGAGCTGAAACTTTGGCTATGCAGGGGCAACTGTCTCTGTCAGATGTTGGAGCTGGATTAGACTCTCCGTCTATGCAAGGGCAAATATCTCTCTCCGATGCGGGAAACGGCGCAGATATTGGCTCACTGCAAGGACAATTAACATTAGCCGATTCTGGAGTTGGCGCCGACGTTCTGAGTCAGCTTCAAGCCCAATTGCCCGTCAGCGACGTAGGCTTGGGAAGTGATGTTCTCCAATCAATAGGAATTCCCATTTCTGAAATTGGTTCAGGAGATGATGTTCCAACTTTGCAAGGCCAGTTAACGCTGACTGACGAGGGTTTGGGGGCTGAACTTTTCGGTTTACAGGCTAGTTTGGCACTGGCTGATGTTGGGAACGGCGTTGACTTACCTTCTCTGCTTGCTCGCCTGTTCGCGGCTGATTCTGGGTTGGCTTCTGAAACGTTAGACTTGCAGGCTCTGCTGTCACTTTTAGAGTCGGGTCTTGGAGCAGACAACGTGAACGTCTACACTGGGCCTATTAGCGTGAACGTGGGCGACAGTGGTGTAGGCTATGACGTTGTTAGGGCTGCATGCTTGATAGAGGCTCCGCAAGTCATCCTGACGGCAGACGGGAAAATAGTTTTGCGCGTTTCGCTCGCTACGAAGGACAAGCCCCAGTACATAGTGTTGGGCTAGCGTGTGTTAACTTTGTGGGTGTTACAGGTTTGAAGCGGAAGGTTCTTGGTGAACTAGGAAAACTAAGCCTAGGCGATCTTGTTCGTGTTGAATGGCAGGATGCTTCAATCGGCAAAAGCTTGGGCACTGGTGTGGCTGTTGACGTGAACGTCTGCAGCTGGGGCATTTTCATAGGATTCATGGGCGAGAGAGGCAAGCACATAGTGTTGGCGCAAAACAACTTTCACTATGCTGACGGCCTCTACGACATTGATTACACGGCAATCCCAGTTTCATGGATGATGAGCGTTGACGTAATAGCAAAAAACCACATCAAAACGAGCGATGCCAAGGAGCTTCTGAACAGCTTTCTCACGGGTGGAAGACGAACACTGCCAAAGCGCAAGCGTCAGCAGAGGATAGTTAACCATTATGGCAGACTGGATTAAACGGGCTTTGACAAGGACGGTGCAGCGCAAGGGTTCCAGGGGAAAACAGCAAATTATTATTGTGCAGCCCAGCTTCAAGCTTGTTTTGCTTGTCAAGTTCACAATAGCAATGGCTGCTTGTCTTTCAGGTTTGGAGGTTGCTTACTTAGCTTTTTTGGGCAGGTGGAACAGTGAAGTTTTCGCTGCAATAACCGGGCTTATCGGCACGGTTACAGGCGTTTTAATCGGACACCACGCGTAAAACTCGGTTTTTCCCTTCAGAGCTTCAAAGTTCACCCGGGTGAACCCCTAGACTGAAAAGAGCTCGGGGGGCCCGTTTCAGAAAGTTCAGGAGAGCCCATGTTAAGCTTCAGAACGCTCGTAGTATGGGCTGCTGGCTGAACCGTGTTTTTCTGAGGCGTTTTCAGATTCTAGTTTCAAAGCTCACTCACAAGCGGGGTGGGCGAAACCATGAAAAACTTGGGAGGAGGTGAAAGGTAAAAATGAATAATACAGAAAAGTTGGTTTTGGGCTTTGCAATCTTCGTGATTCTAACAGGAGTGTTTTTAGCGATTAGCCAATACGCCAAAACAATTGATGCGTCGACTATGCCTGCGTTCCTTCAAGGCATAGTAAAGGCGGTTCAAAACTTCTTCGCATATTCTGCCGTAGTCTTTGCGGTGGCCTATTTACGCAACATATTAGGCTACTTCAGAAATTGGGTTACGCTGCATAAGACGGAAGCCGTTGACTATGACTTAAACAGGTATTATAACACGCTGCTATATTACGTTGGACCGTTCAACATTGCTTTATCTGCGCTGCCCTCGCCTTACAACGCCTTCGGCGCAGCCTTAGCGTTCATCGTGGATGTTTTCACGGCAGAATTCAAGAAGATTCAAACGATAAAACCAACTGAGCCGGCTCCTCCTTATCCGCCACCGATTCCCGCAACAGTACTATTCAAAGAGAAGGTAACCGTCTCCGATGTGTTTGTTGACGGAAAAGCTTTTCCAAAATCGCTGTCGACAACAGGAACTCAGATCGGGACATATCAAGTGGCTACGGACGAAACAAAAGAATGGAAGACAAGCGTTACGATAGCTTTTGCCGACTATAATCCGCATCAGGTTCAGATGAAAGCTAACGAAACCGTGATTTGGTCTGGAAGTTTACAGTACGGACAAATAATGTACGCATAAATTCCCTTTTTTCTTTTCAAAACTTTTTTTCTCATTTTAACTTGTCGTCAGTGGACACTATGAGCAATGGAAAAGTGAAGTTGAAGAGGCTGCGGGAAAAGTTGAAGCGGAAGCAGGTTGAGGGCGTGACACGTTGACAAGGCGAAGAGAATATTTCCGCATCCGCCAGTTCCGCAGAGTCTACGATAGAAGCCGGAACAGGTTCACCTTCAACATTGCGTACGAAACCGCTACCAAGCTGACGCCTAGAAGCGTGGCGGTTGCTGAAGCCTTCGGCCTTGGCCTTGACGAGCAGAAGCGCTTCGTGATTTATGACAATGTTGAGTTGAAAATAAGCCCTAACGACATCGTGCTGATCACCGGCGATTCAGGATCAGGCAAAAGCGTGCTACTACGAGCATTACTAGCTGACCTTGGCTCTGAAGCTATAGACATGAAAAACCTCGAAATCTGCAGCAATAAACCGCTAATCGAGACTGTTGGAAAGACGGTTGAAGAGGGCATTGAGATTTTAAGCCGCGTTGGCTTGAATGACGCTTTTCTGTTCCTGCGCACTTACGAGCAGCTTTCGGACGGACAGAAGTACCGTTACCGCATCGCCAAAATGGTTGAGAGCAGGAAGCAGTGGTGGATCGCTGACGAGTTCTGCGCTACCCTGGATCGTGATACGGCGAAGATTGTGGCGTTTAACGTGCAGAAGCTTGCAAGAACCTTGGGAAAAGCTGTGGTTGTAGCTACGACTCACACGGACCTGTTTGAGGATTTGCGGCCGAGCCTACACGTTCACAAGAGGTTCGGCAAGGAAATATCCATCAAATATTATCCGAATGAGCCAGCCAGAGAATGCAGCCTCGTCAAGGAAATGCGTGTTGAAGAGGGTACACTGCAGGATTGGAAAGAGCTCGCCGGCTTTCATTACCGCAGTCACAGGGTAGTTGCGCCACGCAAAATCTATTGTCTTAAGCGGGGAACCGAGGTGTGCGGAGTGATCGTTTATTGTTATCCGCCTCCCAGCGCCTACGGTCGAAGAATGGTTCTGCCCAAAATGACGATGCGAGAACTGAACGAGAAACTAACCATTATCAACCGTGTTGTGGTTCACCCGAAATATCGGAGCATAGGACTCGGAGCGAAACTTGTTCAGGACACCCTACCCTTAATCGGCACGCCTTATGTAGAGATGGTTGCGGTTATGGCCAAGTACAACCCTTTTGCAGAGAAGGCGGGAATGAAGAAGGTGGCTGAGCAGGAGCCTCAGAGGGAGATTTTACGGGTTTCCAGAGTTCTTCAAGAGGTCGGGTTTAATGTTCAGCTGCTTGGAAGCGGGAACTATGTTCTGCAGAAACTTCAAGCACTCAACGCCGATGGCCTGGAAAGGGTTAGGGAGGCCTTCGTCAAAGCCGACCATCCGCGCTTCTCAAAGTTTTTCAGCTCAGGCCTTCCATTCGGGCATACGGGGGATTACGAGAAGAAGGTGAATGCTGCAAGCTTGGAGCAGCTTGCAGGACTTGTCAAGATCTGCGGCTTCCTGATGCAGACGAAGGCTTACCTTTTCTGGAAGTTTTATCCATTAAATCCCTCAGCAACGTGTGCGCAAGATTTGCTTTAAAAATGTAAAAATTGGCTTGCTATTGGTTCTTCGTAATTTTTCGCTAATTTTCCAACAGAGAACGAAAAAAGATGAAGTATCTTAACATTTTTATGCCTTTTCAATTACATTTTTTAGAGGATTCCCTATGTTGGGTCAAGAAAACGCGTACAAAAACTTTAAAATGCTTTTGAGAGGAGCCGGTTTTGTCATTTTAGTGATTTGGGTTGCGGTGATGTCCTTTTCTTTCGTCTGTTATGCGCTTGGTTTTTCCATCCCTGAAATCCTAACTTCTTCGGATTTCACAATCGCTGGTTGCGGATTCTCATTTCTCTATATCAGCGTCATGAATGTTCAATGGGAGAGAAGAGGGAAAGCTGAGTTAACCCTTTCCATCCTGCTCCTACTCATAGGTGGTTTAGTTTTATTCCAAGGCGTGTATGTTATGCTGTTCGAGACGCCAAACCCTTTCACATACCTTTGCCTCATAATAGGAACAGCCCTTGCCATTTTAAATGCGAAACGAATCAAGTAGAGTAGTTAATTTTGATGATGAAATACGCTGTCGAAAAACTTTTTGTTACTTTTTAACCATTCAAATACTACCCTCTTAACAGGGATTATTAGGACATCGTCTTTTTCATCCACATTCCAGCAGTTGCAAAAAAGGATCAGATGGTTTTCTTTTCCATCAAACATCTTCAATTTTTGAAACTTTTGCTTACAATTTTTAGACTCTATATTATCGTATGTAACCTGTGCAAACATCCTTTTACCATCGCTGGCGCAACCATAAATGTCTACATCCTGCAAAGTTCTTCCTACAGGCAAAAGTAGGAAATCAAGTTTTGGGCAGCTTTCAATATTCGGATTCCTCAAAAATTCAGCGCAAACCGCCTCTTGCTGTTCAGTGGTTAAATTGCCCCAATCTTTAGGAATTGGAGTGTCCTCAACATAGTATTTTAGACGGTTCCCAATGATTTTCCATTCGGTAATAGTACACATTCTCGGTCTTGCTGCAACTAACCCCATAACATCGCCTTTTTTAAGCGTTTTCACATTTTCCATTTGAAGCGCTTTCAATATTGCCCTATCACCTTTCTTACGTTCAGGATTCTTACAATTCTCTGACCACGTCGTTGGAATGTATTCCACCTTGCTTTTCGGCTTTATTTTTCCCACCTTCACTACCTCGGGGCGAGGGTAGTATTCAGCCCAAACATAGCCACTATTTTCGCCAAGTTTTTTGAAGCATTTGATTGCTCTAACTTCACCCCGCTTCTCATAAACTTCTGGATCAGGATCAATGCTTTTTGAATCTTGCTTTCCACTACCAGGGAAGTGTATTGCAACTTTATTCTCATCAAAGATTTTCTTGATAACATCAGCGTTAACAAGAATCTTACGCGTATGCCTGATAAAATACGATTTCAACTCATCCATATAACAGCGCCGCCACACGATTGTTATCTTAAAGTAGAGTACTTATGCTTTATATTTACTTAAAAGTGCTTTCATATAGCCATGTCTCGCATTTAGAAGCCTGCAAAGGCAAATACGTGGGAATGAAAACTTTAACCTTAGGCCCTGGAGAATCTTGCTCAACCAAAACCTTGCTTACTGGAACTCTGTTCCAATGACCACAATGGGCAGACTTCATTCTTAAGGTTTTATGAGTCATCGGCTTCTCCTCAGAGTGAGGCAATCACAACTTTCCATTAGAGAAGCCTCACAGAACTTAGTTGAATTGAATTCATTTATAGTTTTCCATCGCGCACAATGAGAAACTCTTTTTCTCTGAACGAGTTTCTTCTGGGATAATTATGGAGGAGATGATAAAGAGAGAACCTATGCGCTTCTGGTAACGTCATAATAGCTGACCCGAAAAGTTCTGTCAGATTGAGCATGTAGCAGAAATTCCATTAAACATTATCCAAATGAATGCACTCACGCACACACTCGCTTAGCATTTTTGACAATCAGAGTATCTATTCGGAGTGTTATCGTCAAATATTTAAATGCGTTCTGATAATGTTAAAATGGTGTATTATTTGGTCAGTTATTGGTTGTGTGTTACCAATGAGGACAACTGGAATGTGGTGAAGAAGCGAAATGTCTGGGGTGTTCCGGACAAGCGAGGCAGACTTCAGATTGAGGCAGTAAAACCTGGCGACTATCTCATTTTCTATGTTATGCCTAAAAAGATTGGAGGAATTTTCAGAGCAGTTTCCGAACCCTTTGAAAGCAAAGAGAAGATTTTCAGCTGGGCTGACTTTGGTAGAGCAGAAGTCTTTCCGTATCGGGTAAAACTTGAGCCAAGCCTAGTGGCTAACCAGCCTGTTTCTATTGAAAAGCTCATTGGGAAATTGAGCTTTACAAAAGGGAGGAAACGTTGGTCGGCCTCTCTTCGGAGGGCGATGCTTCAAATAGCAAAAGCTGATTACGAGTCTATATATGCCCTCCTAGCCAAAAAGTGAGCTGTATGTGCCGTTATACCCTGCTTCTTCTACATGTGCCATAAGAAGAACAGATTACTATTTGTCTATAATTTACTGTGACAGAATATGGTACCATCATCCTCATCGATGAAACAAAAAGGATGTTTTTTATTAGACAAACTTGATTGATTCTCTTTATTATGTTTAAGCGGAGGCTGACGAAGGTTGATGCCTTTCGAGAATCAATGAATGTTAACTCCTTTCCCCAAGAATTTTCGCTATTTCAACACCCTTTTTAGTAAGACTATAAACCCGTCCCTTTTTTCTCTTAGGAGTTAGACAAATCACGATTTGTTTCTCGGCCAACTCACGTAGTGATCTGCTTATACACGCTGTGCCTACGCCCATCTCTCTGGAAATTTCTGTCGGAGTCATAGGACGATTACGCAGTGCCAGTACAACCCCCCTCCTGTACTTGCTTGCAATAACTTGTCCATAATCTTGCCATATGTTCCTCGGCATATTGATCTCTTCTCTATCAGTATTTAATAATTAAATGGTAAATAACTGGTAAAAATGTCTTTTTGGGTGGTAAGCCATTTACCTATCATGTTTATTATATGGCACGATAGTGATTTTGATTTTGCCCTTTGGATTTATGAGAACTCATCCTTATCAAAGGAAAGAGAAGAAACAATACTACGGCAAATGCCTAAAGGGAATACTCCAGATAGTTTGGAGAGATCACTTAAAAATCATTCGGATTCTCAAATTCTGCCATTGATAAAATATGAACATCCCGATATAATTATTCAGCATATTAATGAAAAAACAGGTGAGTCAAAAATTATTTTTGCAACAGAATTTATGACCCACACACCACAGTGGCAACACCCAGCACAAAGGTTCAGCAGAATTTACAGTTCATCACAACTTAAAATTCCTGTCGCGTTAGTTTTGCCAAGAAGTAAAAGCAAGTTTGAAAAGAGAAGATTCGGCGAGTATAGAGAGACTAAATATGTTTGTAGTCCAGTTATTTATTCTTTATTCATAACAACTAGTCTTATTAATCAGTGCCCGACCTTGCTTTTTCATTGGCCTGATGTGGATGGTTATCTAGTAACTGATGCCAAACATCCGACGGCACCTGCTAAAAAACAGGATATAATTGAATGGTTCACTTTCCTAGAGCTAGCTATAAGTTCAAATTGCTCATTGTCAAACGCATTTATACAAAATTGGATTACAAAGCTAAAAACTAATGCTGCAACTGTTTCTTTGTCGAATTATGATACAATAAAGGGTGTTTTCGAAACAAGAAATATAATTTCTAAGTATAATCTTGATGTTAATAAATTATCAAAATCTTTTATTATCAACGATAAAACATTAATATTTGAACCAACTGGTTTGTCCCCGCCTACAAGTTACTTTAGAACAGATCCATATGCTGGTATGCTATGTGCATTTGATAATCTTTTTTGTAGAGATGCAAAGGGGAGAAAGATTATGAATATTCTACTACGAGCAAAAAACGTAGAGTTATCAAAGCTAAGTGAATTGGGGACTTTTATTGATATACATGCTCACAGCGTTAATAACTGCCCATTTAGCGACTTATCCGCATCTCAAAAATTAAAGGTTGATGAAATTGCTTCACATTTGAACAGTGGGAGTTGCCCCTATACAAGTTCAAAACAACAAAGAATTTATGGGGAGGTTGCAGACGTTATAGTATTTGATGATGCCATATATTATAGAGGTGATAAAAATAATTGATGAATACGATGTTACATTTGCAGTAAAAGAATGGTTGATTTTAAATGGTTGGAACGTTATAGCGTTTAACCCTCCTGGGGCTCAAGGAACGTTTACGATACCAAATCCTAAAAAAGCTGCGGGCTATAGGGGGCAAACGGGTAGCCTATCTCCAGACTTAATAGCTGTTAAGGGTTCAAAATATTTGATTGTAATAGAGTCCAAACCAACATTCGATAAAAGTGATACAGAAAAAATGATGACCCTATTTAAGGATAGAGAAAGAATTAGATTATTCTTAGACATTGTTAATAAAGTGAGTAAAGCTAATAATGTACCCTTCGATGAAAGTAGATGTATATTGATTTTAGCTAAGGCTCATGGCGGCGAATTAGATTTGCAAAAGGACCTCGAAACTTTTCATGTGGCCGTTAAACCGGAATGGAACCCTGAAACTATTGAAGCTTCTATCAATCCAATAGATTATATGCAAGTAAACTATTATCCCTCTAGTAAAGAAATTGAAAAGATAGTTAGAAATTAGCCTCTCTTTTGAAAAACCAAGATATAATTATGGTCGACATAATTGCCTCGTCTTGCCACGTTCATACCAGCTTTTCTGCTTAAGACCCATATAAAAATGTCCGTCAATTTGAAACCAATTTTATTTGCATAATCTATGAAATATGAGAATGTAGGAACTATTCCTCCTTCTTTTCTTGTATCACCAATTATTACACAAGCGTATTTGTTGGGTTTAAGCACCCTAAAAATTTCGTCAAAGACTTTTTGCATATTAGCCATATAATCCTTAAAACTATTCGTGGAGATGTCCGTCTTTCTCACTTCGTAATAAGAAAATCTCAATAAGTCATTAACTAGCCTATAGATATTGTAGTATAAAATTTGCCCTAAATAGGGTGGATGTGAAATTATCAAATCTACGGAGTTATTATCCAAAAAATCAAGTTTTCTGGCATCTCCTAAAAATATATCGGTTTGTATATCTTTATTAAACGAATCTTGGAACTCTCTGAGCGCAAATTCTAGCTTTCCAACAGATGAGCAGAATTCCTTAAAAACGTTTATTTTAGGTTTATTTTTATCTAAAACTATGTGGTTTACACATCTAGAATCTACTTTGGAAGCATCGCAAACTATATTTGCAAGGGCTAATGAGAAGAAATTCTTCTCTTTTTCGTCTTCCAACTTGTTTATCTCATCTAAAATTAATTCTAAATCTATTAGAGATTCTCTATAAAACCACTTTTCTGCTCCAGGAAAATCGAACAACAATTTTTTTTCATAATTCTGAAACTTGTCTTTTATTTTAGAAATAAAATCATCTAACCTGCTTGGTATAAAAGGGTTTGTTTTTACTTTACAAATTAAATAAGATAAAGGGTTCGAATCTACTCCTATCGATTTCCTTTTAGTCAAGTTAGCTTCTATGAGAACAGTTCCACTTCCAGCAAAGTTGGCCAAAATCGATTCATTCTCTCTTGAATACATTCTTATGAGCTTCCTAACAAGGGGAGGGGGAAGTTTACCAAGCCACCTAAAGAACTCATGAATAGGTTGAAAATATTCCAAAGTATGTTGTGAAAAATCCCAAACCGAAGAGATAAATTTATTTTCCATCAACCACCAATTCCATTTCTATATCTGTTAGTCTTCTTTGATGAAAGCCAATTTTATCTTTTATCAATTTCAAGTAGTCCTTGTTTATTTCATATAAAATTGAATTCCTTTTATTCACAATAGCCATTTTAGTCGTTGTTCCACTACCTCCGAATGGGTCTAAAACAGTATCACCGATAAACGAATACAATTTTATACATCGATGAGGCAGCTCATCAGGAAATGGTGCGATATGACCGTTAATATTTTCTTCCTCCCTTACCCTCCTGATACTCCAAGCTTGCTTAGTAAACTCTGCGTATTCAGCACGCGTTAACCTGCTTGCTTCTCGCTGTTCTTTACCAAGATAGGAATAATCTATTTTCCCAGGTTTTCTTAGAATAAAAACGTATTCTATGCTGTCGCAAATTAAAGGTGAAGCTGGATATGGTAGAGAACCATATTGGAAACCTTTCATAGGGGTCTTAAACCATATTATTCTATCAGCTAGTTCAAAACCAATTCCTTGACAAATCTTTATTAATTCCGCTCCTAGCGGAATCCATCTGACACCTGAAGGCCCTTTTTCAGGCAAATCAGAAATGTTTAAACAAAATTTTCTTCCAGGCTGTAAAACTCTGTAACACTCTTCAAAAGTTTTTTTCATATCTACTAAATATCCTTCAAGCGAGCTCCAATAAGAATATTCCTTAGCATTAAAATATGGTGGAGAAGTAACGATTAAATGAACAGAATTAGTTTCAACTCGGTCCATCTCCCGACTATCGCCTATGATTATCAAATGCCTAGTTTTATTAAAAATAGGGTTTTCCCGATATTTCTCTATTAATTTTTCCTGCTTTTCTTTCTCTCGTTTCTTTTCCAACACTAACTTCATTTCTTCTACACCTTATTACTGAAATAAACCTTAGCAGGTCCGATCTTCTTAGACCTAATACATCCTTGGTTTTCTAAAGCTTTTAAATAACCAGCTAAAAAGGTTCTGTTAACGCCTAGTTGCTCTGCAAGTTGCTTCACAGTCTGTCCAGGGTCCTTTTCCAAAAGTCCCATTAGCTCAGATGTTAGTTTATTATGGCTTTTGGACATCTTTCCTCAGAATAACATGGGCGTTCTGTGCTTAAATAGCTTTGCGTTAGCGTTAACACATGTGTTTGCGCAGTAATTAAATATCCGACAGGTCTAAAGATAAAAAATAGAGCTAAATTCGGATAAGGTGGATGGGCATCTCTGTTAGAGAAAATAGCTGGCGGCTACATGCAGAAGGTGTCTGGAATAGAAGAGCATTGTGATAGATGCCTTAGAACAGAGAGATGGGGAGGAAGCGTAGTTTTAATGGTTGTGGATGCGGCTTTCACATCAATCGGTTTAAACTACTTTACAGCAGTTGTTCCAAAGGTTGAGGAATTTAACCAAAAGTTCGTGAAAACCGGAAAAATAAAGAACCTTAAAGATCTTGCTAAAGCGGACGTAGATGAGTTGAGAAAAATATGGAAAAATAGGAGATCGTGGATTATTGCTAAGAATATAGCCTTTTATTTATCAACAATAAGCGATGATGATCGATTAGCTTTAAGAACTTGGGCAAGGAATGCTAGCCTTAAAAAATGGAGAGAAGAAGATCCTGTTGGAAGAATTAAAGGAGTTGGTCTAATTACGTTTCAATATCTTAGAATGATGGGTGGTGTTGATACAGTAATGCCCGATAAAATAGTTAAAAAAGTGATAAACGATATTTTAGAAAAGGCTGGCTTTAAGCCAGTAAGTGATAATATGGAATTTGTGAAGAAAACCGAAGAAGTTGCCTTAAGCTGTGGATATAGGCCTATAGAGCTTTGCTGGATGACTTGGCTTGTGCAGCCTGAAGGAAAGATGATGAGGATGGAAAAATATTCAGGCATTCTCTCAAAGATTTAACTTATTGTTTAAGAACTAAGTGAGTTATTTCGTCTGGAGGTTTCGCACATGGCGAATCCTCAAAATGAAATTCTGCAAAAAGATTAGAACAATATTCTGTCATGTTTCTCGCCAGATTTGAGATTTTGCATTAGCCTCTTTTTCGTTGTTTTTCCTCAAGCCAAGCTTCATATTTTTATAAGACTTCGTCTATTTGGTTGTTTATGCTGTTTTCTGCGCTGTAAAAGGGCGTGTTCATTTCCTTTATTGCCGTGTTTAATTTTTCGTATTTTTCTCTTGGAATTTCCACATATTCAGATTCTTCTCGGAGAAACTTTAGTCTCCATCTCGCTGCGTCCCGTATGAGCTCTTCTCTTGTCATGAAGCCTAACTACTTGTTCTCTTCTATAAAGTTTTCAATTTCTGCAAGCAGTTCAGGTGGCAATATCACTGATTGGTTGAGCATGGCTTCTATGGCATCTTGGTATGTCTGCATCTTGCCCGTTTGAGCCATAAGCGTTCCAACAGTTGCCGTCAGTTTTCCGTGGATGGCGATGTGCCTTGGGATACGAGAAGCTACGTTTGGAAGGCGCGACCCCACCCGATTGCGCTTGGAAAAGGGAATTTAGGAAATCACATGCGTGCTAAGCTTCTGGACAGTGACTTTCAATCCTAGGCCTTTTTCTCTTGATTTCATATACCTAGTTTCAACCTTGAGTATCTTCACATCCCCTCTTCTTTCCACATATCTCATCAGGTCATACCTGATGTCTCCGAGGGCTGTGAGCGTGACCTTTTCGTCTGTTTGCAGGCGCCTCTCAAGCTGCTCCCTCCACTTTCCATCACGACCGCAAAATATTATGCCTTTGGGTCTCTCATCGTCACTCATAAGCGTCTCACACGCCACCATGCTTGGTTAGTATTGACTTGACAGAAACCTGTACTTGGCTTTTTCCATTAAACAATGCGAATTGCACTTAGTGCACTTAAGTTATTGCGACTTGTGGAGTTCTCCATTTCGAATCATATAGATTTTGTCGCATTCTTTTGAAACTATAGGGTCATGGGTCACAATTAGAAATGTCTGGGTGTAAGTCTTGTTGAGCTGTCGAACAAGCTTCATGAATGCCGTTGCGTTTTCCGAATCAAGATCACCTGTTGGCTCATCAGCGAGAACTAACGCAGGATTGTTGGCTAGAGCCCTAGCGATACCTATCCTTTGCTGTTCGCCTCCGCTCAGTTCATCGGGTCTGTGATCAGCCCT
>Ga0315280_10002967_pt1 | contig 26694 bp, 25 predicted proteins | sample YL17G06_40_MG_FD_203697 | JGI IMG/M metagenome (GOLD analysis project Ga0315280, IMG submission 203697) | Sediment microbial communities from Yellowstone Lake, YNP, Wyoming, USA - YL17G06_40 | ecosystem: Environmental > Aquatic > Freshwater > Lake > Sediment | place: USA: Wyoming | collected...
CCCCCAACGATGAAATCCTCGACAGCCTGCTTTGCTTCTGAATCCGACATTTGAACTGGCGGGTGCTTAAAGAAGTAAGCCGATACGCCGATGAGCGGCCCACCCACGCCACGGTCGAGCGCAAGCTTCACGGCCCGAATGGCGTCGATCACCACTCCGGCGCTGTTCGGCGAATCCTCGACTGACAGCTTCACATCTATGGTGAGGGGAATATCGCCGAACTTTCGTCCTCGCATATGGATGTAACATACCTTGTTGTCCTTCAGGAAGGGCACGTAATCACTCGGGCCTATCCGCAGAGGCACTTCATATGGAACCTGACTCGCCACGGCCTCCGTCTTGCTGATGCGCTTCGAACTCAGCCGCTCCTCCTCAAGCATGTTCAAAAAATCCGTGTTGCCACCGATATTCAGCTGGTAGCTCTCCTCCAGCTTTACTCCACGATCAATCATCAGCTTCGCGAGAGTTCTGTGTAAAATAGTCGCTCCAACCTGGGATTTAATATCGTCGCCTGCACATGGCAACCCGGCATCTGCAAATCGCTTGCCCCATTCCTTGTTTGAGACGATAAACTCTGGAATACAGTTTATGAAACCACAGCCCGCCTCGATCGCCTGTTGTGCGTAAAAGCGCGAGGCCTCATAACTTCCGACTGGCAGATAGCTGATTAGGACATCTGCTTTCACTTCTTCAAGCACTCTAGCGACCTCGACGGGTTTCTGGGTCGGGTCAAGCGGGATTACTGGCTTCAGATACTTTCCGAGGCCGTCCAGCACTTGACCCTTCGTGACCTCGACCCCTAACTTGGGGACATCGCTGAACTTGACCGTGCAATTCGGTGGAGTGAAAATAGCCTCCGAGAGATCTTTCCCAACCTTGTTCGCGTCTACATCGAATGCCGCGACGAACTTGATGTCCCGAATGTGATAGCCTCCAAAGTTCACGTGCATGAGGCCGGGGACGAATTGATCCTCGCGCGCGTTCTTGTAGTACTCCACGCCCTGCACAAGCGAGGAAGCGCAGTTGCCCGCGCCCACGATTGCTACCTTCACCATACGATATATCTCCATTTTTGAAACTTTCCAAACATGAAATATATCCCAAAGCAAGATATATAAGGCTTGCGGGGGAGAGAAAAAAGGGTTTCTTATGGTAGCTAGACTGAAGAAGAAGACAACCGCAGAGATGCTCTGGCCATACTTCCTGAAGCTGCTGAAGGAGCGTCCGATGTACGGGTACGAGTTGCAACAGGAGACCCAGAAGCGTTTCGGATGGAAGCCCGCCACCGTCACCTCCTACGTCGTGCTCTACCGCCTTCAACGGAATGGTTACGTCACGATGGAGTGGAAGGAGCAGCGAGGGAAACCCGCGCGCAAGTATTATAAAATCACTAAAAAAGGCGAAGAGCTGCTTCGTGATGGAATCAAATACTTAAAGGACTTTTATTTAAGGCTCTCCAGCTAACGTAGACGGCGCCTCGCCACAAACAATCGCTGCAACACGGTTAGATGAGTTAGGATCACTATTATGACCACTGAATACTGGGTGTAACCAACCAACGCTCCGATGGCCAAGATGAGGAGCCGCTCTGCGCGCTCCGCGATACCGACATCTAGCTTGCCCGAACCAGCGGCTTCAGCACGGGCGCGGATATAACTGACCATGAAACTCCCAGCGATCGCTAGGGCCCCCCATGCCCAACCAGGTATGAGTCCGACCTCGCCAAGCCTGAAGGAGAGAAAAGCGTAGATAACGCCCGCGAAAATCAGGAAATCCACATACCGGTCAACCATCGAGTCCAGTACCCCACCGAATGCTGTCTCCCTCCGCAACACCCTCGCGACGGCCCCATCTATGACGTCGAAAAATCCGGCCACGAGGAGAGTCAGGCCGGCCAACAACTGCTCCCCGCGTGCGAAGAATATCGCTGCGACCAATCCCACCAGGAAGCCTATGAAGGTCAAAGTGTTCGGGCTGACCCCTGTCCGCGCGATGGCCTCTGCTACTGGCTTCATCAAGTCGTTAGACCGATCGCGGAACCTGCTCAACACTTTCGCCCCTCCAACGCAAGAGATTTTTGTGCCCCGCCATAAGAGTTTTGGGGAACATATGATTTACCTAGGCCCTGCAGGAGTGCCAATTTCTAGCGAGGATAGTAGCACGCTGGGCGGCCTGCGGCGCATTGCGGAGTTGGAATTGAATTCAATGGAAATCGAATTTGTGCGCGGGGTCCATATGAAGAACGAGATGGCGGACGAGGTAGGAAAGCTCGCGAAGGGGCTGGGCATCTTACTCTCCGTCCACTGCCCGTACTTTATCAACCTCTGCTCGACCGACAGGCAAAAACTCGAAGCGTCCAAGAAACGAATCTTGGACTCGGTCGAACGGTCTTATCACATGGGGGCGCACATCGCGGTGTTTCATCCAGGGTTCTACGGCTCGCTGACGCCAGAGGCTGCGTTCGAGGCGGTCGAGCGTGCCTGTGCGGACATGCTGGACCGGATGAAGTCGATGGGAATCAAGGGAGTTACTCTTGGACACGAGACCACTGGAAAGGTCAGCGCCTTCGGCACGTTAGACGAACTCGTCCAGCTCTGCAAGCGGATCCGCGGATGTGAGCCCGTAGTGGATTTTGCTCACCTGTATGCTAGAGCGGGAGGGAAGATAGACTACGCGGAGGTCTTCGATAAGCTCAGACCCCTCAAACTGAAGCGTCTGCACTCGCACTTCACCTCGATGGAGTGGACACCCGCTAAGATCCCGGGTTACGGAAACGAGCGGCGCCATCTTCCGATTAAATTTGACAAACCACCCTTCGAGCCGCTCGCAAAGGAAATATTGAAACGTGAATTGAGCATCACGCTGATCTCGGAGTCGCCGGTGCTGGAGCTGGACTCGCTTGAAATGAAGCGGGTTTTTGAAAAATTAGGATACAGATTCTAGTTTTTTGACTATCTCGTCGCGGGCTACGAGTTCCTGCTTTCCACTCACCATGTCCCTGAGGGACACCTGCCCCCTGCTTAGGTCCTTCGTTCCCACGACCACCACACGTTTCACTTTGAGCGCGTTTGCGTATGTCAGAGCCTTACTCAACTTCCGTCCCATCAAATCGACATCGACCGAAAAACCGGCCTCTCGCAGTTCCGTAGCTATCTCCAAACACTCGTCCAGCACCTTTTCATCTGCGGGTAGAACCATGCAGTCCAGACGATATTTTGGAATTATCATGCCGCGTTTCAGGAGGGTCTGTGCTATTCGGTCCACGCCGAAACCAACTCCCACCGCTGGAGTGGGGTCTCCACCCAAAATCTCAATTAGGGTATCGTAGCGCCCGCCGCCCGCGACTTGAACTCCGTCCACATAGAGTTCGAACACAAAATCCGTATAGTAATCGAGGCCGCGGGCGATCCCCATGTCTACCACAAATTTTCTGACTCCCAATGAGCCAAGGTACCCGATCACCTCTTTTAAGTTTTTCAGCGCCGAAGCTGCACGATGGACCCCCTTGAGCAGCGCCTCGGCTTTTCCGATGACCTCCATTCCGCCTCTTAACCCAATCAGGCCGTGTAACACCTTCTCATCCTCGTCGCTCACGCCCGCGCGTTTGAACTCATCCCTGATTCGCTGCTCCTCGCGTGAGTCGATCGCCCTGAGGATGGGATCCTGAGTATCTTCGCTCACGCCAGCGTGCACGAGCAGTTCGCGGAGCAGGCGTATGTGGCCCACGCGGAGCTCAAATTCTTCAAAGCCGAGCCCCCGCATCACGTTGTCAGCGAGCGTCACTACTTCAGCGTCCGTCTCCGGCCTCGGCGAACCTACTACCTCCACCCCTGCCTGCAAAAACTGCCTCCACCTCTGCGCTTGGGGCTCCTCGTATCGGAAACAGTTGCCGAAGTAGCAGAGCTTGAGGGGCTTGGGTTCGGACCTCAGCTGCTGGATGTAGAGGCGGACAGCCGGGGCTGTGAGTTCCGGGCGGAGTGCTATGTCCCGGCTCGACCTGTCCTTGAACGCGTAGAGCTGCTTCACCACGTTCGTCCCGCTTCTTTTCGTGAAGAGTTCCAAGTGCTCGAAGATCGGAGTCTCCACTTCTTGGTACCCGAAGCGCTCGAAAACCTCCCTCATCGCCTGCGTGACGTGACGGATGCCAGCGAGTTCTTCACCCCAGATGTCACGGGTTCCGCGGGGACGCTGCATGCCTACCCTCCTGAAGATACGATCCTGAATGTCCAAATCGAGGATGCGTTCTCGTTGCCTGACACATCCTTGTCCGTGACTTTCCAGTAATAGTTTTCAGCGGGCAGTTCGGTCGTTGGGGTATAAGTATTTTCCACCAGCCAGATGTCGATGTCCGGGGAGCCGAACGCGATATCGCTGTCCACGATCAGATGGTAGTTATCTGCGCTTGGGCTGAGCGACCACTCGAACGTCGGGGTGTTGTCACCCGTCTCCGTCCCGTTCTCTGGGGCGTATAGCACAGGCGCCTCTGGGGAAACCGTGTCGACGATGAGCGTCCAGATATCGGAGGAGTTCTCGTCCGAGCCCACGACCGCCGCTACCTTCCAATAATAGTCGCCGTCAAGAAGGGCGTTCTCCTCCGCTATGGTGTACGAAGTGACAGACGGGGGGAGGAGCACATCTAATGTCGGAGATGACAGGTCTGAGTTAGTGCCGAGCAGCAAGCGATAATTGTCCCCGTTGCCCCCTGTCCACTCTAGAATCGGTGCGTTGTCGCTCGTGAAAACCCCGTTTTCCGGAGAGTTCAGTGCGGGCGCCCGAGGAGGTGCCCTGATGGTCAGTGCGAATGTGTTCGACCACTCACCAGCGTTTCCAGCCACATCTTTAGCTCTCACGTGCCAGTAGTACGTACCGTTCCTTTCGAATGTGTACGCGTATGAATTGTCCACGAGGCCGGTGTTCTCATGCACGTATGGCGTCGCGAAGCTGTTCTCGTTATCAATCTGGATGTCGTATGTCGCTCCCTGCTCAGGCTCCGTCCACCGGAACGTTGCATCCAGCGTCGAGAGCTCGATGCCGTTCTGCGGCTCGGAGAGCCGGGGCTGGGTTGGAGCCTGCGTGTCCACCGTGAACGTGGATGAGTCGAACCAGCCGAGCAGATTGTTCATGCTGTCGTATGCCGCGACACGCCAGTAGTATTCGCCGTCTTGTAGTGTCACGGTCGCGGTGTACGTCGTGCTGGTTATGTTGTCTTCATGGATCAACGGTGAGGAGAAGCTTGAGTCGTCGTCCACCAATAATTCGTACCTGCTGGCACCGATCGCGCCCCAACTGAAGTCCGGGGTGTTGTCGTTCGAGAAAACCCCGTTTTCCGGAGAAATCAGATACGGCGCATGGTTGATCTTTATTATCTTCACCGTACCGTTTGAACTCGTGAAAGCCACTCGTAGATAATTGATGTCTTGCATGCCACCCCCGAAAGCAAGCAAGCTAATCGGGACAGGACGCCCAGCCATCTCAGCCGACACGCCTTTGATAAGCCATGCTGTCCTTAAGCTGCCCTCACTATCGAGGATAATGAGCAACGTTTCTTGGATATCTGGGGTGTAGTTTGGCGAGTAGAACCCATCGTATTTTGATATACTGCCCGTGTTGTCCACCTCCAAGATAGCGTAACCGTCCATGCCCAAGTTTTCATCCGCAGTCTGGAGATAGACGCTCGCAGTCAGCGTGTCCAGAACCACGGCTGCCCTATTTTCGCCAAAATTGAACACGTAGTTTTGGCCCTCCAAGCTCGGCTGTATCTGCGAAGGCGTCATAATTCTTTCCGCTCCCAATAGTATGCCTATTGGCTGCGTGGAAGAGTAGTATTTGTATGCTTGATAATATTCATCAAACGAAAATACCACGTAATCTATTTTGACGCCGTAGTTATCCCGATATGTTTGGATAATCCACCTGAACTCGTTTTCACCCATAATGGGAAACGATTGAACATCGATTCGTCTCCCATTAATTTGGAACGATTCCCGAGATACATCTATACCATAAATAAGTGCACGGCTATCCTCAACGTAGTAGATATAGTCCGGGGGGGGTGAGGCAAAAGACGGATTATTTTCCCATGTACCCTCTTCTGCTTTGACCTCGGCGCCATCACACACGGTCGCCCGCCGTGCAGCGCCCGTGAGGAGGTGCCCGAACGACCACTGGATGGAGACCACCGAATTCTCTGACGTATTCTCTTTGAGCCAAGCGAATGCTTCCATGAATCCTTTATCTAATCCACCGACACCATGCCATTCCGTAGGTGGGGTAGTTTGGTAAGCGTTGGTGTATGCATTGGCAATAAACGGCGTGGCAATAATACCTGCCACAAGCAAGAGCGCGATGGGGTTTTGGAGGTGTTTCAGCTGTTCCCCATACGGTTCTAAAGAGAATCGCTTGACAAGGGACACCAACGTCGCTGCGCCCACGCCAGCTAGTGCCGGCACAAACGGCCACCACAGCCTCTCGAACCGCACCACCCCCTTTCCTGGCCACACCATCGCCGCTAGGACGACCAGCCATGCGAAAGTTAAAATTTCCCATCTCTTCCTGGACCAACAGAACTTGAGGAATGCTAGGATAACCAGAGTGAGGATAAACGCCGTCAGAATATCAGAGACGTAAAATTTGCCTAAGATATCACCCCAAGATGTTGACGCTTGCGCCTCGGTAGCGTAACTGCTGAATGAAACTCCCGCACCTCCTCCTCCAATCCCGAGATATCCTGCGTAAGCCCCAAAGATGTCCACCCAGATTCTCGGGCCTTGCCCTCCAAAGAACCACAGCACGAGAGTTATCACCACTACCATTCCAACCGTACCGGCCAGCACGTCAATATGCCCGCGGATGGCTGAGAAAAAGGCGCCAAACAAGTCTGATGTTTTGCGTGAAAACTTTCCCAAGAATCCCACTAACAAAACGGATAATAACCCTAACACCAAGATGGCGATAACATAGTGCCAGCCGCCCCACGCCAGCCCGAAGAGCCCGTACACCATCCCGGCCAAGAGCGCGAACTTTGGAATCGAGCTCCTAGAAGCCTTGAAAAGTTTTATAGTGAGATACATCGCCCATGCCCCGAGTATCAACTGAATAGGCTCCCTGTCGAACGCTCCAACCTTGTTCCAGTAGATCGTCGACACCATGGTGGCGGCGAAAAACGCAGCGGCTACCCCTCCCACATCACCCCCAAGCTCCTTGCCGATCAGAAAAATTGGGATAAGCGAGAGCGCAAAAATAAAGGGGGCCCAGTACTTGACAACGTCCATCAGGGTAACGGTTGGGTTTAAGGCGCTAACTCCACGATAAATCATCACGGCTAGGAGGGGTTGGGCCTGCTCATCAAGTGGTATGGCTAAACCGTATGGCGCGTGAGAGAGTGGGTTGTTTTCCGCCAGAGCGTTTTCTCTATTTATCTCAAAAGCGGTGTCGTATACCCAGCCACTATCGGAGGTGGTCAAAGTGTCGTATTTCTGCCCGGGGATCAACAGCACTGATGTCGTAAACGTCATCAACACAAGCATGTAGCCGACAATCAGCCATCGGCGATAGTTCAAATGGTCACCCAATAGGTTTAAAGCACTCTCTCTTAAAAGCCTCTAACTTGAGCTGGCGGACTTATTTTTCGGGTGCGCTCTGTTCGCTTTCTTTCTCTTCCGACTTGGCCGGCGGAGGTGAAGGCGAAACTTCCCTTGTAGTGGCCATGATCCATCCGAGCCAGAAGCCCAGCCCGCAGACGACGAGCAACCCCACCGTGACGGGCAGGGCGAACGACAGGCCCATACCGACTGCAGCACCTGTGAAATAACCGTAGTAGATGTGAAGAACTATTACCACAACGGTAGCTATGCACAGTAGCGCGCCCAATATCCTCGATGCACCCAATGTATCACCTACTTCAAACACCCTCCTCCCAAGCATATTTAAACATTTCGCGCTTGATGCGGGAAGTTTGAGATACGTTCGCCTAGAAATTCAGGTGGGGGGCTTTGGTCTGATTTTCCCGAGCGCGAACTGGACGAACTTGTTGATGTCATCCAAGACGTCTGGAGGTAAGGGCCCCTTTCCGAGGCCGTACTCGTCCAGATATAAGACCCGCCCTTTCTTCATCCCAAAATTCGAAGGCTTTATGTCGAGCACGTAACCTTGCTCGGCCGCCTTGCCAATCAAGTCGAAAACGGCCCTCAAGATTCCGATCGAATAGGTCGGGAGGGGCCCCACGTACTCGTGGAAAGTGACAACTGCGGGATAGACGATTTCATCGCGCTTGACCCCGGCCAGCGCTGCGCCGTAATACGCCGGTAGAAAATCAAACTTTTTCCTGATTTCCCGCTGGTGAGAATCGACCTCAACCGCCCGCTTCTGGAGCTCCCGGGGGGCCTTGTCCCTGCCCAACTCCACCTTGAGCGCAAATTTTCCCACTTTGAAAACATATCTGTACAACCCCTTGCCGACCAGCTTTGGCCTCCCTTTCACACAAGTTACCTGCATTCGATCCCAACAATCAATTACTCAAAAAATTCAGGCACCGTGACCTGCTCAACTTTCGTCGGCTCGTCGGAATCCTTGTCGCGGGAAAACCTGTACAGGTAGCCGCTGACGGCGCCCTCCAAGCGCTCCTCGTGGGTTATTAATAAGATCTGCCGCACAACATCGGGGAGGCGGTCCCTCAATATTTTCGCCAGTTCCTGAATACCTTCCGCGTCCAAGTTGTGGGTTGGCTCATCGAAGACTATCCACCTCAGGTTGGGCGCGAGGACAATTGAGAAAGCGATTCGAAGCGCGAGGCAGGCATCGGTCCGCTCGCCGCCGCTGGCTATTCCCTCGACCGGGACCCATTCGCCAGCACGGTCACGGAGCTTCAACACGTAGTCGCCGCCGCGCTCTCCGCCCTCAACTGCCAGCTGAACTCCAACGAAATCCCCATAAGGGTAGATGCTTTCCCACAAGTCACTCATAACCTCGTTGACCCCATCGATGAACATCCGGCGCATAGAGATCTGAGTTCGCGCGAACGCAGTCTGGATGGCGGTCAGCGCCTGAGCAGCGTCCCGCAAGTGCGTGACCTCTGCTTCGCAGCGCAAAATCAGCGCGAGCTTCTCTCGTATGCTCTCCACAAATTTTTTCTTTTCGGCAAACAGCTGCTCCTTACCCGACAGTTCCGCGCGAAGGCGTTCCTGCGTGCCGACGAGCTCCTCTAAGAGTTCACGAAACTCCTCCGCCTTTGTCTCATCGTAAGTGCGCCTCAACTGCTCCATAGTCTGTTTGATCCGATCGCTTTCCACAAATTTCTGCTTGTACTCGATGCCCCGCCTATCTACGTCCATTCGCAGTTGAAGAAGTTGTTTTGAGTTGGACAATTTATCGTAAATTTCATTGACTTCCTTGCGGACGCGCTCGTTTTCCGACCTTAACTTTTCGCTCTCGTCTCGCGCTTTCGGAATTTCCAGCTCCACTTCCCCTAGCCGTTTGGAGATATCTGAGCGCTCCTCTCCAAGCTTAGGGATGTCTCCAACCTCCTTCGCCAGCAGTATGCATTTTCGCTGCAACTCAAGCTTCTGGCGCAGGTCATCGCTGAGCTCCTTCAAGCATGACTCAAGTTCACTTGCACGCTTGTTGAAATCCTCGAGTTGCCCCTGGCGCTGATGTAGAAGCTCCTGTTTTCTGGGCTCATCGAGGGGGCTCTCGCAGACGGGGCACGTAGCCCCCGCCACCGAGAGCTCGTCCATCGACCCCTTTAAGTCCTGAATCTTGGCACGGGAAGCGGCAAGCTCGTCACCTACTTCGCGGAACTCTGTTTGAGACCTTTCAATCACTTCCGCAAGTTTCTCCGGTTCCAACCTCTCCAGCTCCTCGCCAAGTTTTCGCTTTCGGGCGAGTTCGGCGGTTACCTTGTCCAGCTCATCCTGAAGCATCTTTTTTTGAGTTTCCAACCCTTGCAGTCTTGAGAGAGTGGTAGTGAGGCCTGAATTGAGTTGATTTGCCAAGGAAACCTTCTCGCTGTAAGCTCGACCCAACTCACTCGCCTGCTTTTGGATTTCCTCGACTCTGACGTCCGCGGCGGCTCCCAGCCTTTCCCTGAATTCATCGAGCTGCTGTTTCAGCGCCCCTATCGCACCACTGAGCTCACGATATGATTGCCCCAGCTGCGCGAGTTTCTGCTCGATTTCGCGGAACCGTTGGACTTGGTTGCGGGCTGACTCAAGCTCTGGCTGTAGTTGCTGGAGTCTCGCCGAAATTTCCTGTTTAGATGATTCAAGATCCCTCAACTCCTGCTCATGAATCGGCAACATGGCAATCGACGAGTCCTGCTTAAGTTGGTTCGCCGTTGCCTCGCGCTCCTGCGCACGGTCTTTCACGCGACCCGACAAGGCGACGATGCTCTTGCGCGCTTTTTCAAGCTTGTTTATGCCGAGAAGCTCGTCGATGCTCTCCATCCGTCTTCCCTTTTGCAGCGTCAGGAAGTAGTCAAGGCGGTTTTGTTCCGAATAAATAGCCCGCTCAAATAGGTCATAATCGAGCTCCAGCAGCGACTGGATGAGTTCGTTCACGCGCCCTGAATTCGGACTTTCGATTAGCTCGCCTGTTGTTTTTCTGAGTTCAGACAACGCCGTTCCGCTTCCCCGCTCAACGACGCGTTTGACGATATACTCGTTTCCATCGGGTGCCACGAAATTAACCTCCACCTCTGCCCTATCGAGAGGTTTAGGCCTGCTAGTGATCAAATCCTCCAGCTTGATGCGGCGGGATTGCACCGCGGGCAGAGTTCCAAACAGCGCGTAAGTGATGGCATCCAGTACAGCGGACTTGCCCGCTCCCATCATTCCCACTAAAACATTTGTGCCGTCGCCGAAGCGGAGCTCAGTGTCGCGGTGGGACTTCCAATTTTTCAGTTTAACGCGCGTTATCAATTTGTTTCCCCCTCAGTTCGGCTTTCACGAGGTTTTCTACTACCCCTAAAACATTATGTAGTGCCTCCTCTTCGCGTCCCTCGACCAGCAGACCGTAGAGCGTTCGGACATCGAATATCTGAGTATAGCCAGCCTCGCGCAGGTTGCTCTCCAGCAGGGCCATAGCCGTCTCGTCTATAGACATCCGCCGCTCCTTTAGTTCTCGCAAAAGCTGCAATTTCTCTTCCAAACCAGGAGCAACCAAATCTCCTTTGCTAACAACAACTAACGCCATGTCCGCGAACTCTTGGGTGATCGCTCGCTCGTCGAACTCGCTGCGCGATGCTTCTTTAGCTAGCGTCCCAACCAGCCTCACCCTTATGAGAGGAAGCTTCCCGAGATTTTTCCTCGGTCTCTTCAAAAGTTCTCTTACCTTGACCCTCACCGCTTCGTTTAGCTGAGGGACACTCATCCCCTCGAACCTCATCTCTTCGTAGTAGAAATCTCGCGGAGACCTGAGCTCGATGAACTCGCATCCGAACCCATCGCCGAACTCGATCATGTAGAAACCTTTAGGAGTTTCTGCCTCGATCTGAAGCAGTTGCGTGCGCTCAGTGCCCCCAGGAAAGAGAATCGGTTTACCGTGAACAGTGGACTCGGTGCGGTAGTGGATGTGGCCGCACAGGTAGAGATCAAACCCGCTGGGTAGGTCGGAAATGTCCAGAGTGGGTAGCTCATCGCTCGAGTAAACGTACTGCCCGACAGACTGATGCAGGGCCAAGATGTTGAACGCACCATGAACTGGCTTTGGGTTCCAAGTCGCGAACACATTCCTAGCGTGCTGCTCGGGCACATTGCTCATTCCGTGAATCGCGAGCTTGCCCTGAGGCGTGTCGAAAATCAACGTGTTGTGGTGCATGTGGATGAGTAGTCCGGCTGCCTCGAGCGCTTCGACCGGGTTAGTCAGTCCACGCGTGCGGCGCTCGTGGTTTCCGTGGAGGGCAACCACCGGAGTCCCTAGGAACGCCACGGGTGAAATTTCCTCAAAGTTTTTGTCGATCGTGTCGATGAGTCTGACTTCATTCCGTCTCCGTGCGAGTGGTATCGAGAGGACGCGCAGCGCCCGGGCCCACACCTCCTGCCGCGGTATACGAGTGTCGAAGACGTCACCAAGCAGTACGATGAGCTGTGCTCTGAGGTCGAGGGATTTTTCGATTGCCTCCTGAAACTGAACAAAAGAGTCCTGCTCACGCGGTGTTCCCCACTTTGCTCCAAGGTGCGGGTCGGCGATTACGGCGATCTTCAAGGGACCACTCAGTTTCTTTTGGAGGTTCGTGCTTAAGTGGATTTTTGCAAGCTGAACGCGTTGTTACTCAAACTTAAATCAAACTTCACCAAAATCGATTCGGTGCTCGGATGTCGGAGCCTTGGGCTGAGAAGTACCAACCACGCAAACTCCGTGAAATCGTCGGACAATCAAAAGCTATTCAGGATATTACGGCTTGGGCAGAGAGTTGGAAAAAAGGTAAACCCACCAAGCCAGCAATTCTGCTTTACGGACCAGCAGGGACTGGAAAGAGCGTGACCGCTGCTGCTCTTGCACGTGAGTTTGGCTGGGACCTAATAGAGATGAACGCCAGCGACGAGCGCACCCTGTCCGAAATCAAGCGCGTGGCCGGGGCCGCAGCAACCGCAGGAACCCTGCTCGCCGGAGCTGGTGGCCGAAGGCTGATAGTGCTCGATGAGGCGGACAACATCCACGGGGCCTCTGACCGGGGAGGGTACCGCGCCCTCAAGGAGCTGCTCGAAAAGACACAGAACCCGCTCGTGCTGATAGCCAACGACCAGTACGCTATACCTTGGGAAATTCGCGCAGCGTGTGAACTTGTCAACTTCAGGCGTTTGATGGAGGATATAATCGTCAAGGAACTGCAGCGGATTTGTCGGGCGGAAGGAATCACGGCCGACCCTCTGGCCCTCAAGGTGATTTCCGAGACCGCAAAGGGAGACCTGCGCTCGGCCATTAACGATCTCCAGACATTCGCGATGGGTAAAAAACACCTGACCGTCAAAGATTTGGCCCTCTACCGCCGCGACCGAGAGGTTAATGTATTCGACTTCCTGAGGCAGCTCCTTTCGATTTCAAGTGCCATGGATGCAAGAATCCTGCTCTGGGCACTCGACCTTCCCCCCGACGAAGCACTCGGGTGGATAGACGAGAATATCCCACGAATGGTCGCAGACCCGGCGGATTTAGTCAAAGTGTACGACGCGATTTCGAGGGCAGACATATTTTTGGGCCGCGCGCGGCGAGGGCAGGCCTACGGGCTCTGGGGGTACGCGAGCGACCTAATGAGTGCCGGGGTGACCCTATCGAGGGGCGAGCACATCAAGTGGTCGAAATTCCAGCCTCCGAGCCACATCCGACGTTTTGCCCGTACGCGAGTTTCCAGAGCGGTGCGGGATGCCGTGGCTCGTAAGGTCGCCCAGCGCTGCCATACCTCTGCTAGAATCGCGCGGAAGGATGTTCTTCCTTATCTAGGTGTGATCTTCAAACATGACAAAAACGCTGCAGCTGCGATAGCGGGCGAACTCGAGCTCACAGATGCCGAATCGAGTTTTCTGAAAGCGCTGGTGTGAACTTGAAGATAGTCGAGAAACTTCAGCTGGGGAGGTTCGCTACCCCACTCCCCGACAGGAGGCGTCCAATCTACAACTGGTTCCCCATGAAGGAGGCGTTCTCGCGGGATCTGGTCTGCCTGCTCACAGAGACTTGGGGACTTCACGGGGGAGACTTGCTGCTCGATCCATTCTGCGGAGTCGGGACAACACCGCTCGCGTGCAGGGAACTCGGTCTTGACTGCGTTGGGTTTGATGTGCACCCGATGATGTTGTTGGCCTCTCGCGTGAAGCTCAGGGACTATGCCTCCGAAGAACTCAAGAGAGCAATCGAGAGTTTGATGGGGCTAAAGCTTGAGAAGACAGAAGTTGAGGTGCCGAGTTTTGTGGCGCGCGTCTTCCCGAGATCTATTCTCGAGGAAATCTTTTCCTTCAGAAAGAAAATCGCGGAGGTGGCGGACGAGGGGGTTCGTGAGTTCATGCTGCTGGGTCTGGCCATCGCTGCGATGAAGTGCAGCTGGACGTACAAGGACGGGGCGGCGATAAAGGTAGTCAAGCACTCTGTGCCGCCGCTACGAAAGACTCTCAGACAACAGCTCCTGCTAATGTGTCATGATCTTGGGCGATTCATGGCAAAACCAGCTAAGATTAAGGTTGAGCACCGCGACGCCAGAGAACTGAAACTTGAAGACGAGAGCGTTGATGCAGTGATAACTTCTCCGCCGTACCTGAGGAAACAGGAGTACATCCACACATACCGGATCGAACAGTGGATTCTTGAATCGGAAACACCGCGTGCGGACGAGATCATCGGAGTTCGCGCCGGGGATGCCGGTGCGGAAGATTTTTCAAAAATTGCGGAGTTTGTTGAAGGCAGACCGCTTGAGGCAAAACTTTACTTCAAAGACATGTTCACAGCGCTCCAAGAGCTTTATCGGGTCTGCAAACATGGGGGGGAAGTTTGTTTGGTGACGTCAGATGGATGTTCTCCAGAAGGTGTTGTTGAAGTCTGTGAAACACTCAGCGGTCTCGCCGAACGTGCTGGGTTCAGGACCAAGCGAATGATCGTGGTGAACAAGCGTTTCTGCACGACTCCCGCCAGAAAGAAGATTGGAGTAGCGCGTGAGTCTTTGCTGATGTGGGAGCGGTGAATTCTGAAGGTTAGACTCTGCTTTGTGTCTCGCGAGCAAAAGAAGCTCGCTTGTGAACAAAGTGTAACTTGAGTTTCATCCCTTTTCCTCTGTTAACTCTCCAACTTCCTTTTTGCCTTCTTTCAGTTCTCTTTCTTGCTCTTTATCTTCTTTCAGCAGCAAACTCTGGAACTCTCCCACATGTGTTTTTTCTTCCTTTGCTATGTCGAAAAGAACTTTCTTGATATTTTCATTTTGGGTCATGGCTGCCATCTGTTCATAAAGACTTACGGCGTCTAACTCGGCTATCATCCCAACTCTTAGTATCGCTTTGTCCAAGTCTTCCTTTTTTACTTTCGCAAGGTCTATGGGTATTTTTGATAGCATTTTTTCACCTCCCCAATTTGTTATAAATATGACCTTTCCGTATTTTATTACTTTGCTCCACAAGCCAATGATTTCCCAGCGCATTTCGCGCATGCTCTGAGTCCTATCAGAATTGCGGGAGCAGAAGAAGTGGTAACCAAAACGAATAATTCATCAAAATCCAATCACGGTAGGGAAAATGGAAGTATTTGAAGCTATTCGGAAGAGGAAGTCGGTCCGGGCGTACACCAAAACTCCGGTGCCTGGGGAGAAACTGGGGAAAATTCTAGAGGCGGCCCGTTTGGCACCATCGGCCGAGGGTATCCAGCCTTGGTACTTCATAGTCGTGACGGATCACGAAAAACGAAGACAGATCTCGAAGAGCGGGAGATTTGCTGGATTTCTGGATGAGTCTCCGGTCGTGATTGTAGGCTGCGGTGACCGGAAGGCTTCGCCGAAATGGTACGCGATCGACGTTGTCATAGCCATGCAGAACATGGTCCTGGCGGCGACTGCGGAGGGCTTGGGAACCTGCTGGATTGGAAGCTTTGATGAAGGACTGGTCAAGAAGTTATTGAAGATCCCGGAGCGCTTTAGCGTGGTTGCGCTTTTAACCGTTGGCTACCCGCGCAAGAAACTTGATTTGACCCGAAAAATTGTGCACTTCCTCCGTCGAAAGAAGAGGATGGACAAGATAGTCGGATTTGAGGAATACAAGGGGCGAAAAGCCGATCGGTAAAACTATATTGTTCAACTGGATTCCATTCTGAAGCTCTTCTAAATAATATTTTAGGATGAATTATCAAATGTTAGTCTGGAATTCGATGCTTGTCGGTAAAAAGATGTTGAGGATCGCCGGACTTTGTGGGATAGTAATTCCACTTGTGGCCTTCTCGTGCATTTTCCTAGCCGTATCCCTTTCCCCGTGGTTCAGCTGGTCGGCAAACGCTCTGAGCGATCTCGGAGTGAGAGAAGCCGCTTGGATATTCAACTCGGGGCTTATTGTCGCTGGGATACTTTCTATGATCTTCGCTGCCGGCCTTTGCGCAACCTTAAGAGAGCAGGTCATAGGGCGTGCCGGAGCGATGTTATTACTAATAAGTTCATTTGCCCTTTTTGGAATAGGAGTCTTCTCAGAGGCGGCTGGCACGATTCATTTATACTTCTCTGTGGCGTTCTTCATGCTTTTCCCACTCTCGCTTTTCTTGCTCGGCGGCGGCGCAATCGTGGCCGGGTCTTGGAAGCTTGGATTTTTCACGATCGCGGCGGGGGTCGTCGCAGCGATTCCCTGGGCATTTAGGTGGGACGGTGTAGCGATCCCAGAACTGATCTCGGCGCTCGCGGCGTCGAGCTGGAGCATGGTTCGGGGCGTTAGGCTTTACTTCGAGCAAGCAAAAGAGTAGTCTTTTGAACTGATAACCAGTATTCGGACAGCTTTTTCTTCATCTCCCGGTAGTTCTGGAACTCGCGCGCCACAAGCTCCCAGAAGGCTCTGCCGTGGTTTTTTTCTTTCACGTGCGCGAGCTCGTGCCAAACCACGTAGCGGATGAATTCCCTCGGGAGGCATATAAGCAAGAGATTGAAGTTCAGGTTTCCGTTTGACGAACAGCTGCCCCATCTGGTCCTCTGTTTTCTTATTGTAATCCTGTTGAACTCCACCCCCAGCTTTCTGCTGTATTCCCCAACAACAGGTTCGAGTTCTTGGAGGAGTTTCCGCTTCAGGATCCGCTCCAGCCGCCCGAGGTGGTTAGGGTTGCCCGGGTCGAACTCGATAATTTTTTCGTCGAAGTCCACCTTCAGCGCCCCGTTCTCGCGGAACTCGAAGGGCTCCCCCAAGAGAAGGAGGCCTCCGGAAGCATCCGAGGATTTTTTCATGAGATCCACAACTATGTTTTAATTGTTGGAGCCAAAATATTTGTTGATATCATGGCAAGGATAGTTTCGTTCGACCTAGACGGGACGCTCATCGATTGGACATTCGCGAACTCGCTCTGGTTCGAGGGCATATCCAAGTGCTACGCTGAGCGGTGGAAGTTGAGCCAAGAGAAAGCGCTGCGGGAAATCACGCGCAGGTACGATGGCGTCGGGATAGAGAGGCTCGAATGGTACGACATCAACTATTGGTGGAAGGAGTTCGACTTTGGCGGGAGCTGGAGGAAACTACTCGGGCAGTGCAAGTCGAACGTGAGGGTATATCCAGAGGTCCACGAAGTCCTAGAGGAACTTCACCGAAGGTTCAAGATCATGGTCATCACGAACGGAGCGAGGGAGCTGGCCGAGGTAGAAATCGAGCAGGCTGGCCTGAACGACTACATTGAGTGGATGTTCTCAGCGACCTCGGATTTTGGGCTTGTTAAGAAGACCGGTGCGTTCTACGCGGATATCCTGAAGACGATCGGTGCCCTTCCCCCAGATGTGGTTCATGTTGGAGACAACTGGGTGTTCGATTATCTCGCGCCCAGAGAGGCCGGCATCCGGGCGTTTTTCCTCGACCGCGATGGGAAGCAGTCTGGGGAGTTTGTGGTTAGGGACCTGAGGGAGTTCTCGCGGCAACTGATTTGAAGCTGCCCTATATTTTATGGTGAATAGCATGAAAGCGGGACCCGAGTGTATGGATTGTTTGCAAAAGCTCGCGCGCCAGGCCACAGAACTCGCGACCTCTAATCCGCAGGTTAGGTCAAAGATTGAGAGAGAGGTCGCAAAGATCCTAAAGCGTCTCTCCCCAGAGGTCGTCCCGCCAGACATGTCGAACGAGTTCCACCCAATCATCAAAGAATTTTCGGGGAGTCGAGACCCGTATCGCGAGCGAAAGCTGCGGGAAATCGAGGCAGCGAGACTGGCGTTCTCGAAAATCGAACCCGAGGAAGACCTGAGGAGCTGTGTGGAGATCGCCGCGCAGGGGAACGCCATCGACTTCTTCGTCGACCACGAAACTCTCCTGCGTAGCCTGAGGGAAACTCCGAAGTTCGCAATCGATCATGTCGAGCGGCTCAAGCAGAAACTTGCCACCGCACGAGAAATCCTCTACCTGTCCGATAACGCGGGGGAAGCCTTCTTCGACTTGCCTCTTGTGAAAGCGTTGGGCAAACACGCGAAGGTGACGTACGCCGTGAAAGAAGCCCCGATACAAAACGACCTTACACTCGAAGATCTGCGGCGCGCGGGGCTCAGCGATAGTTTTGACAGCATCATCGAGGCTCCAGCGACGATTGGTATTTATCTGGAAAAGGCATCGCCAAAATTTCGCGCCAAGTTCGATCGCGTCGATCTAGTGGTGGCAAAGGGGATGGGAAACTACGAAACACTTTCGGAGCTGCCTGAGAGCGGTAAATTTTTCTACATACTTCGAGCAAAGTGTGGGCCGGTTGCGCGAAGCTTGGGCGTGAACATCGACGACTACGTGGCGATGCTGCGGTAGCTCCAAATGGTTGCCCCTGTAGCGTCCTTCATGGCCGGAAATTTACAGGTAATTTTATAATTTCTTCAAAAAGGCGGAGAGACTAATCAAACACGGGAAAGTTTGAATTACTTATCCAAGTAGTTAAAAATAGTTTAACCATGTACACCAGCTTCTCCCGCCGCTTATCCGGCTTCCGCAGCGTCAGCCTAGCTTTTACGATCTTCACCCTGCTCAACCTCGCCGTCTTCTTCCTCATCTCTATCTGGCCCGGACTACTCGATTGGCTCTGGCTCTCCGCCGACCACCCGTGGGGAATCGTCACTTCCAATTTTGTCCAAGCCGAACTCCCGCACCTCGCCGGCAACCTCGAGGGTTTCACGCTCGCCGCCGGGCTTTTCGTTGTCGTTTGCTTGGTGCTGAAAGTGGGAGACCGCAGACGCTGGAGTCGTGTGTTCTTCTGGCTCGTTTTCCTGTCCGGAATCGTGGGGAGCGCGATCGAGTATCCGGTGCTGGTAATAAATGGGGATTTCTCGTGGGGTTCCTCAGGCATCGTCTACGGGGCGCTGGGGGTGCTCCTGGCCGCCTGCCTTCGAAGCCTCCCCACCCAAATGAGAGCCTTAGCCAAGGAACATCGCCGCCAGAAGCGCAAGCGGAGAAAGTGGGGGTTGTTCAGGTTTGACCGGAGATCTCTGCGCACCTTCCCGAACTTGATGTCCCTCGCCATCCTCATCTCCTTCTCGTTGCTCATCTTCACTGACCCTGCAGATTTTCTGAGCGTCGCGCCCGGGGTCGATGCGCTCGCCCACGGACTCGGGTTCCTGCTGGGACTCCTACCCGCGATGGTCCTGTTCAGATCTTAAAAAGAGTCGCAGTAAATCAATCAACAGCTAAATTCAACCTTACGGTACGTGTTAAAAGGTTATAACTAGGCAATATCCCCGACCCAAGCGAACTTACGCTGGAGAGTCTTGGGGTAAATCTCTTTCCAATCGTACCCTAGCTCCTTCGCCCACTTCGCGTAGATGCGGGGGTCGATGTAGGACTTGAGCGATGTCCCGAGATTGTAGTCGCGTGTGGCCTTTGCGAGCTTCACTTTGACCTCGACCGCCTCTATTTTCTTCAACAGACTTTCAACTCTCTTCGCGCGCATCTTGGATGAGGGCTTTTTTCTGACTTCTCTCAACTGCGCCTTCAGGGACTTCAGCCGTTCCTCCTTCTTCCTCAGGGACTCTTCCCAGTTCTTGGGTAACTTTCGCTTGTGGTTGCATGTGATTGCCGCCTCGAGGTTCGCCATGGTTGCCGAGTATTTTTTCTTGAACTCTGGATCTTCTGGCCGAAGTTCATCTTTTGCCAAGTAGTCCCTCACCACCTTTGACGCGTGGTATGTCCTGAAGACTTTCGCCGTGAGCCAAGGCGTCACCTCCCCCAAAAAAGCGTTGACCATCTCAGAGCGCACCCCAGAGAAAACCAGCTCTCTGGGTTCCCCGATAAATGACTTCAGGTTATCCACAACCTGGAGCGGGGGCTTAATAGTTTTGACCCACCTCACCGAGTCCTTGCCTAAAAAGTCGAACTTCACGTTTCCCGATTCGTCTATCTCGATGTGCGAGCCTCTGAGGGTGACAGCACCAACAGTGTCGGCCTCGTCCTTGTCCTTTTCATCTCCAACCCTCAGCTTCAGGACGTCTATCAGGTAAGCGACCGTTGCCACTTTCCGCCTGATGATGTCGTCTGAAGTTAGGTTGATCTCTATGTGGCGCCTGACTTTTTCGACAAGCTGCTCAAGCTCCAAGGCCTCGTTGAACTTTATAATCTCACGCCTCTGCTTGAAGCGCGCGCTGTCGGCTATCCACACGTACTTCATCTTCCCCGTGAGCTTGTCCCGCCATTTTGCTACCCAGAGGGCGCTAGGGTCGAACTCTCTGCCACCCCACTCGTTTCCATCAGGTGTCTTGGGGGTCGGAGCGTCAGGTGACAGGTTGAGGATGATTTCCCTGTAGCTGACCCTCGGCTTCCACCTCCCCCTGAGCGGGTGTTTGCCGCGCCCCATGAAGATACAGGGGGGCTCGACCGTGTAGTTGCTTATCTCCACGCGCTCGCCGTTGAGGGTGGCGTATCCGTACTTCTCCCTGTTCGCCTCGCGGATTTTCTTCCTGATCTCAGCCAGCCTCTTTTTCTCCTCGCGTGACATGCCTCCCTTTTTGACCTTTTCCTCCTCGACACGGCGCTGAACCTCGGAGAAATCGAAGTTCTCTATATTGGAGGATGGGTCGACGCCGAGCGCCTTCGAGAAGTCCCGCACGAAGTTTCTGACGAAGACCGGGTCTTTCACGTATTCCATTCCCAGCTTCCTGACCCAAGACAAAGCCATCTCCTCCTGTTCCGACGTCAGAGCGAGCTTCGCTCCCCTGTAGCCGATGGTGAATCCCTGTGGTTCGTATGCCGAGATGAGGACCCCGTTGTGGGCAAGCCGCCTTATCTTCGGTGGTTCAGGCATGGGTATCGTTCTAAATCGTTTGTTTCCGTTAAAATACCTAGGTTATCTTATTTTGGGCTTCATTTGATAAACCGATCACCGCCTAAACGACGAGATTTTTTCCCTGAGCGCGCACACGAGATCCTCCACCTCTGCGCCCCTCGCCCGTTTAGCCAAGTACCTCCAGTCGATCTTGTCCTTTGAGCTCGCCATCACGCCGACCACATCTTCCTCATCCCTGGCGCTCCGATCCTTCCTGGCAAGCTTGTTCACGATGAAGTCCTCTGGCGACAACACGTAGGCCTCAAATGGTTCCCCACCCGCCCTGAAAGCTACTTTCCATCGCCTTCTCAGGGTTTCCTCGTTCCAAACGATGCCATCTGGCTTGAACCACAGCTCCACATCTATGAGGTTCTCACGGTCCGATAGGTAAACCATTGTGTACTCAGGCTTTGCTTCTTCAAACGCGGCAATCTTTCGAGCCTCCAATTTTTGTATGAGTTCCTTGATTTTACCCTCCTCACCGATCGCAAGCCCGATATCTACATCGACCGTGCTCCTAGGGATGCCATAAGCAGGGATTGCCAGTCCACCGAGAACCGCATACGGAATCTCGCACTCCTCGAAGGTTTCCGTGAGTTTACGCAGGCACTTCAGTAACCTCGACACCTTCCACCACCTCCTGAATGCTCTGGAACTGTTCAAGTCTGCTGAACCCGGACCGCTCCATTCGCAGGGTCCGGTCGGCTTGGACCAGAACCCGCCGCAAGCTATCGTCGGTCGTTTTAAACATGCTTCTCGCCCTAAGACGCCTGAAAGACTCAAGCACGAATTCTCCATCTGAGGTTATTTCATATCGACAACTTACTTTTTTTGCGAGTTTACTCCTCGCAAGGTACATCAGAACCCGGTGTGTGGTGGCCTTGGGTAGTGCTGTTTTCCTTAATACTTCCGTGAAAGATCTTGGCGCCTTGGCTATGGCTTCGAGCACGAGAATGGGCTGGGCATCGAATACGCCGAGCAAAATTTTCCTTGCTCCCCTTGGCATGTGATCCCCCTCTGTCAATTAGTTTCTATATAGGAACTATTTAAGGTTTCGATGTCGCTCCAGCTAAGATCAGGCGTACCATCGCCTTGTAAACAGGGCGCACGTTGCTTTCCAGATGTTTGATGAACCTCGAGATGATACGCGCGTCGGGTCTAAGCGCGAGTGAGGGATATCGAACACTCACAAGAAAAAGGCCCTCAGCTGAAGCCGGCCTCGCTGCCTGCTTCGCCCACCCCTCGATCATGTTTTCAAACTCATCCAGTCCAAGTTTGCCAGTCCCTGTAGCAAGCACCGCCCAGACCATCCGCCGCACCTGTTGCCAGAGAAAAGCTGGAGCGATGAAATCGAATACAAGTATTTGCTTCTGCTTTCTAACTCTCGCGTATTTGAGTTCTCCTGCGGTGGATTTTCCGTGCTCGTGTTTACAGAAATGCCTGAGGTCGTGTATACCCTCGAAGAGCTTTGCAGCCTGCCTAGCCGTCGAAAGGCCGAAAGCTGGAGGAGCCTCACAAACGTAACGGTAGTGCTTGCTCAGCGCCTGAGTCCGGGGATTAAAATTTGGTTTGACCTCTACGGCGGTGAGCACTGCGATATCTTCAGGCAGGGCGGCGTTTAGTTCCTGCAACATTGGCTCCTTAAGCACGTCCAGCGCCACTATTTGACCTATCGCGCTCACGCCTCGATCGGTGCGCGCGGCCACACGGTACTTGGCTTCTTTCAATTGGCGATACAGTCCGTACTGTCTGAAAACCCTCAACAACTCCGCTTCCACGGTTGTTTGGCCGGGCTGTCTGACGAATCCAAAATAGCGCGCGCCATCATACGCGACCATGAACGCATATCTCACTAGCTCCACCTCTGAAGTATTTTCTTTTGGAAAAATTTATACACCAAATCACCACAATCACTAATTGCAGGGGGGAAGCCAGCAAATAAGGCTGAACCTTGCTCAAGGGCGGGGGGAGCCTCGGAAAAACCCAGCGCAGCTGGGGAATGCCGTGGATAAGGCGCGCGGAAGTGCGCGGCAAAGCTGAGTGGCTGGAAAAAGACCTCACGATGAAAAGCGCGGTAGGGGAACCGAACCGCCGCGGAGTAATCGAGGGGTCGAATCCCTGCACTTGTAGAAATGTCTCAGCTACCCAACCAAATGATTAATTGCTATTAGATCAAGACACGAATCCCATCGCGCTCCCGATTAAAATCGAAGCCATCACCAACACCGCTAGGGCGAGCACTTGAAGCGCTCTCGCATTTCGCGGAACTCCTCGCCACTCTTTGAAAACCAAAAATGACCATAAATTACCGCTTAAGATTTGAATTCCCATCATCAGTGGACAAGCGAGCGCGACGCCGACATTAGATCCGCTTCTGACTTTTTGGATAACTAAAGTGCAGGCAGCAACCGTCGGATCTCCCAATCATAGACTTGGGCCTTGTATTCGTTCCACTCTTGACCCTTGATGTACAGGAAGTGATCGAATAGATGCTCCCCAAGTGCCTCTCGAATCAACTTGCTCTGACGCATGTAGTCAAGCGCCTGGCCGAGGTTCTCTGGGATGGATCCTATGCCAAATGCCTCTCGCTCCTCCTCGCTCATGCGGTAGATGTCCTTCTCCACAGGCTCCGGAGGCTCAATCTTTTCCTCAATTCCCTTCAGCCCTGCCGCGAGCATCACCGTGAACTGCAAATAGGGGTTCCCCGCTGGATCCGGGTTCCGGAGCTCGACCCGCGTCCGCGCCTCCCTCCCCGCCGGCACTCTGATGAAGGCGCTTCGGTTGCGGTTCGCCCAAGAAATGTAAACCGGTGCCTCATACCCCGGCACTAACCTCTTGTAGGAATTGACCGAAGACGCCAAGATGGCACAGGTCTCCTTGGCGTACTTCATCAAACCCCCGATGTAGTAGAGCGCATCCTTGCTGAGTTTATAGGATCCTTTCGGGTCGTAGAAAACGCTCTTGCCCTGAGGTGTTATCAGCGACTGGTGGACATGCATCCCGGAACCGTTGATGCCGAAGATAGGTTTGGGCATGAATGTCGCGTAGAGCCCGTGCTTGTACGCTATGGTCTTCGTGACGTACTTCATCATCGCCACGCGGTCGGCCGAGGTCATCGCATCCGCATATTTCAGGTCGATCTCGTGCTGCCCGGGAGCGACCTCGTGGTGTGAAGCCTCGACTTCAAAATCCATCGCGTTTAGATAAGTCACGATTTCTTTTCGGAGATTATCCCCTCGGTCGCGCATCAGGTCGAAGTATCCCCCGAAGTCCGAGGGCTTGGTCGTGGGGCTGCCATTCTCGTCCAGCGCCAGGAGGAAGAATTCGTACTCCGGCGCTGTGTTGAAGATCCAGCCCTTCTTCCGGGCCAGCCCCATGATATTTTCGAGCGCTGCCCTTGGATCCCCCTCAAACCGATTGCCCTCGTGGTCATAAACATCGCACACTATCCGCGCGGTCTTCAGATCGTCTTGAGACCAGGGAACCGCGACAAACGTGTTTGGGTCCGGCTTGAGGCGCATGTCCGATTCCTCGATCGTGGCGTAACCCAGCACCGACGAGCCATCGAAGAAAATTCCCTCATCGAGGGCCTTCTCGAGTCTTGCGGCCGGAATCGTAACGTTCTTGACCGTGCCAAGGATGTCCATAAACTGCATCTGGATGAACTTGATTCCCTCTTTCTTCACAGCCTGCATTATCTCCTGCTCAGAAACCACTTCGACCCCCACCCATTTCCTCGCGCGCCACATTTATAGTTGGCGTTGTTATATGGTGAAGAATACATGTGGATCAACCTCAATCCTCGCTCTCCTCCGCTATTGCCCTACCAGCGTAAAGGTCGTTTATAGTCACTCTTACATGGTTCTCGATTAGAAATAACCTAAAACTTAGACGCTCGCATTCATAGTTCTCGTTTAGTTCAGTTTCGAAAGCTGCGAGGGTGGTATTGTCCATCCTCTGAGCTTGAGACCACGCATGATAAGCGAGATACCGCATCCGCCCGTAACGCGGAACTACTCCAGCATCAAGCTTAACCCCGTAAGCCCTCGCCCCCGTCACATGCGTGAAGCTAGCGTCAAGATACCCATAGGCGCGAAGGCTGCCATCAGGGAGCCACACGAGCACGAGAGAGTTTTCATCGCTGGGGGGCACATAGATACTCTCGAAGTTGGAGTACGACCAGCCTGCCCCGATGCGCTGGTTAAAATTGTCGCGGAGACTTTCTTCCACCTTGTCCTTGTTTTCTCCCTCCTTGCCAGCCTCATACATCCCCCCTTCAGTTTCTTCCGAGCGTCCGCGACGACATCGTCAAGCGGTTTGAGGTCGTGGGGATTCGTGGTAATCTGGTCGAGCGCTCCCATCACCACAGCGATGCGCCCGTCAACACATTTTTTACAGTTTTTCTCTTCCTTTGCTACATAAAGAGTACGATCAAGCGCGAGTTGCTCCGCTGTTGCTATAACCCTCGCCAACTTGGACAAATCGCGCGAGCAGTAAATCTTGCAAATAGCTCTGATCAGGATTACTTGGTCCACTTCACCCTCTGTGCGAAGCCTGCTGAGGACACATTTACGACATCTGGAGTCGGTGAGCGTGCTAGGGGCCTCACAGCCGTGACAGTCGAATTCGGCTACCCTGAGTGGGCCCGAATCCTTCACCTCAAATCCAGCCGGGCATATCAGGTAAATCCCACTAATTCTCTGCCCCATTCGAATAAAAACTAAGTGCTAGCGATGGATTGGATATCTACAAAAATTCTCATCTTTCCAACAATTTTGACATGTAAAGTTCTTCCAGTCTTTTGCGAGTTGATTTCCCCTCGCTATCCCGGCCCCTCGGCAAGTATATTCGTCCAGCATCTTCATAAAACTACATAAGCAAAAAATCGTTTGGAAAAAGGATAAACAAACATCATCTGGGTCGGTGTTTAAATGAAAATAGGCGTGATCGGGCTCCAAGGTGCGGTCGATGAGCATATAGATGCGACGAGGCGGGCGATGAAAAAGCTTGACATTCAGGGTGATGTCATCTGGGTCGGCGGGCCAGCACATCTGGAAGGCGTCGACGGAGTGATCATTCCGGGCGGGGAGAGCACAACTATCGGGAAGCTCATGCGGAGAACAGGAACATTTGAGCGGGTCAAGCAGCTTGCGGTAAGAGGCGTACCGGTCTTGGGAACATGCACTGGGTTGATCGTGCTTGCCAAACGGGGGGACGAGCTAGTGATGCGAACTGGGCAACCGCTGCTGGAGTTGATGGACATCGCGGTGATACGGAATGCATTCGGTCGACAGCGCGAATCTTTCGAGGTGGATCTAAAAATACCGTTACTGGGCGAAAAGCCATTCCGCTGTGTTTTCATCCGGGCGCCCGCTGTCAAGGAAGTCTGGGGAGACGCTGATGTCATTGCCGAATTCCAAGGGAAGATAGTTGGGGTGCGCCAGCGAAACATGCTCGCTGTGGCTTTCCACCCAGAGCTCACCCCCGACACAAGACTTCACGAGTATTTCTTACGAATGTGTCTAAGAAGTTAAGCTATTACTTTCGATCTTTATCAAATAAGTTATGTAAAAGGTCCTAAAAACTGGCCCAAAAAGATAATATGGGCGCATGTAGTAGCCATTTAAATAGTTTATAAATTACTTTCGGTGACCCCTCTTCCAAACCAACTTAAACACAATCAGAGTTCCGTTGGGGTTTCTATGAAACGACTCAACGGAAGTCAGGTAAGAGAAATTATCAAAGATGCGCAAACTGGAGCCTCTCTGA
>Ga0315280_10002968_pt1 | contig 26675 bp, 20 predicted proteins | sample YL17G06_40_MG_FD_203697 | JGI IMG/M metagenome (GOLD analysis project Ga0315280, IMG submission 203697) | Sediment microbial communities from Yellowstone Lake, YNP, Wyoming, USA - YL17G06_40 | ecosystem: Environmental > Aquatic > Freshwater > Lake > Sediment | place: USA: Wyoming | collected...
GACTACCATGGACGATGTGGCCCGGGAAGCACAGTTTTCCAAGGCCACGATTTACCGCTATCTGAAGAGCAAGGGAGAGATGATCTTCGAGATCATTCTCCATTATTTTGAGGAGCTCGAGCTCAAACTGATAGAGATCAATGCGATGAAAAAGAGTGCTACTGAGAAATTGAGAGAGGCGATCCGCTGCGTGCTTGAGTTTTATGCGGAAAAAGAAAATATTTCTCACGTTTTTATGATGGATGAGTCTTTTATGAAAAAAAGGCGAATTTTCGTACCTGGTCAGCAAAAGTTCGCTTCGGCTTTGGATAAAAGATTGATTAAGATGATGAGGGCCAAGAGAAAGGAAATCTCTGAGGTGGGAAGTGAGATCCTTCGAGAAGGCGTGGCTGCGGAAGAATTCCGTGAGATCAATATCCAGGAGGCTGTGACCTTTTTGGAAGCTGTCCTTGAAGGCTCTCTGCACGGCCGGTTCTGGTACGATGAAGAACCCAATCTGCAAAAAGAAACGAATTTAATCCATGGGTTCTTCCTCAATGGAATAATAAAAAGAGAAAACGGAAAAGGAGAGTCGAGATGAAACGATTCGGGAAGTTATTGTTATTCATAGTCTTAGTCTTCGGATTAAAAACTCTTGTTTTTTCGGAAGAAAAGTTAGTCTTAACCCTGGAAGATTGTCTTAACCTGGCGCTTTCCCAAAATCCTTATTATCTGGGAGTGAAGGAAAAGGAAGAGGGAGCCAAAGCTGTAGTCAGAGAGGCAGCATCCAGGTTTTTCCCAACTTTGGATGCGACTGGGAGTGACATCCTGGACAAAAAAGTTTTTGTGCTGGAGTTCCCCTCGTTTATCCCCGGCCAACCTTCTCAAAGAATAGCGATGGATTTCACCAAAACTTATCAGTTTTCTCTTTCCTTTTCGCTGCCGCTTTTTACTGGGGGGAGGCTCATCTCTGGATTTAAACAAGCTAACTATAATCTTCAATCTACCCAAGAGTCGATCAGACAATCGAGGCAAGACACTATTTTTAACGTTAAGAAGGCTTTTTATGGATATCTTCTGGCCCAAAAGTTTGCAGAGGTTGCTGAGGAAGCTGTGGGATTGGCTGAGAAACATTACGCGAATGTTAAAAATCTGTATGATGCAGGGATGGCCTCCAGGTTTGATCTCTTAAGGTCTGAAGTCCAGGTGGCCAACCTCAAGCCTCAACTCATCCGGGCTAAGAACAGTTTGAGTGTTGCTGAGCTCGGGCTGAAGACTCTCTTGGGGGTTGATCTTAGTCAGCCCATCGAGCTTAAAGGAGAGATGAGCTTCAAACCCTTTGAAGGAGAGCTCGATGAAATGGTCAACAAAGCTGTTGCCAATCGGCCGGAAATCAGCCAACTCAATTATCAAAGGCAGATAGCGGGAGAAATGTTGAAGATGGCTCGTGCCGAGAATCTCCCCACTCTGGCTATCGGCGGAGCTTACAATTACTGGTCAAATTTTTTAAATTTTAAAAAAAATAACTGGGAAAGTTATTATTCGGTTAATCTGGTGCTGACCTTACCCATATTCAGCGGTTTTTCCAATTCAGCCAAGATCGCCCAGACCAAATCCTTGATTAAAGAGATCGAGTTTAGCCAGAAAGGATTGATCGATATGGTTAAGTTTGAAGTCAACCAAGCCTTCTTGAACTTAAAGCAAGCCAAAGAATCCTTGCTTTCCCAGGAGAAAAATGTCGACGAGGCCCAGGAAAGCGTCAGGATTGCTGAACTGAATTTTTCTGAAGGTTTAGCTACAACCTTGGATGTGAGTTCTGCCCAGGTGGCATTATCCCAGGCAAAAACAAATTATTCTCAGGCGCTTTACGACTATGTCGTCTCTCTGGCCCAGCTGGAGAAGGCCATGGGAATCGGCGGGAGTGAGAACGAGTAGGACACAAGGAGGAATCATATATGAAAAGATTAATGATTGTTAAAGGATCAGCCGTTCTATTTATAGCTTTTATTCTTTTTTCTTGCAGTGCTCCTAAAAAGAAGGAGCAGGTCAAAGAAGAAGTCTTTGGAGCAACACAAGTCAAAGTTATTAAAGTTGCCAGACAAAGGATTTCAGAAAAAATTTCTTATACCGGGACACTTGAGGCATGGGTGAAAATCAACATCACCCCGGATGTTGGCGGGAAAATCGCCAAGATTTATGTGGATGAGGGGGACAGGGTCACAAAAGGCCAGCTGCTTGCGGAACTAGATACAGAGTCCATGCGCCTCCAACTCAAACAGGCAGAGGCAGGTTTGGCTGTGGCTGAAGCAAACTCCAAGGATGCCTCGCGTAACAAGGAAAGGATGGACCGCCTGATCAAGGAGAATGCCGTCTCAGAACAGCAGTATGAAAAAGTTAAACTAGGGTTTGAGGCTGCTCAAGCCCAGCTTGAGCAGGCGCAGGCGGCGGTGAACTTAGCCCGGCATGCATTGGATGTTTCGATCATGAAAGCTCCTTTCAGCGGAGTCATCGCCTCAAAAAACGCAAGTGTGGGCGATGTCATCAACCCCATGATGGGATCTTTTTCTCCGGTCAGTGGAGTGTTAACACTGATGGATTTTTCCAAGGTCAAGATTAATATCGATGTTTCCCAAAATGATGTGCTTCGGATCAACAAAGGTCAGCCGGCACAGCTCAAGGTGAGCTCCTATCCAGACAGAGAGTTTTCAGGGATTGTCTCGATTGTCAATCAGACTGCTGACCCCACAACTAAGAAATTCGGTGTCCAGGTTGTCGTCGCTAACAGGGATTTGACTTTGAGGCCTGGTACTTTCGGCGAGGTGACATTCGAAGTTCTCAGCCACGAAGATGCACTTGTTCTTCCTCAGAGGGCCATCATCGAGAATAAGTATGTTTTTTTAGCGAAGGGAAACAAGGTGCAGAAAAAAGAGGTCACACTCGGACTTCAAAACACAAATTTGGTTGAGATCCTAAATGGAGTCCAAGAGGGCGATCTCGTTGTCATCGAAGGAAACTATGGCCTGATAGACGGCTCAGACATAAAAATATTGGAAGAGGTTACAAAATGAAACTACCTGAATTTTCCGTCAATAAAAGAGTTACGACGATCATGCTGGTCATGATCGTGGTCGTCGTGGGCTTGATTGCACTTTCAAAACTCGGTTTAGATTTTTTCCCTGATATCGATTTTCCCACTGTCTCTGTGATAACCAACTATAAGGGAGCTTCGTCGGAAGACATCGAGAAGACAATTACAAAACCGTTAGAGCAGGTTATTAGCTCCGTCAACAGAATCAAAAAAGTAACATCGCAGACATCCGAAGGTACTTCGGTCATCACGGCTGAGTTCGAGTGGGGGACGAACCTGGATTTTGCTGCGCAGGACCTCAGAGATCAGATCGGGCTCTATCGAACCTATCTTCCTGAGGAGGCATCTAATCCGATTGTGGTCAAGTTCAATTTAGCCCAGATGCCCGTCATTTTCTGGGGCATAACAGCCAAGATGCCGGCTTTTGAGCTTAAAAAGCTGATTGAAGATGAGGTGGCCCCTCGACTGAAGAGGATAGATGGGGTGGCCGCCGCCCAAGTCTTTGCGATGGATACCAGGGAGATTCTGGTGGATATCGATAAATCTGCCTTAGTATCCCGCAATCTGTCGCTGGACATGGTTCTTCTGGCTCTCCGCATGGAAAACCTGAATCTTCCAGCCGGAAATCTGGTCGAAAGGCACTCTGATTATCTGGTCAGAACCTTGGGAGAATTCAAGTCTTTGGATGAAATCCGCAAGACGGTTATCGGTGCGTCACAAAAAGGAGAACCCATTTATTTGCAGGATGTCGCTGATGTCAAGGATACGATGAAGGAAACGCGCTACACGGCTCGAATCCAGCGGCAGAAGGGCGTCTTTTTGATGATCACTAAACGTTCCGGAGCCAACACGGCCATAACGGGCGAAGCAGTCAAGAAAGAGCTGGCACGGATTCAAAAAACTCTCCCCTCAGATATCGAGTTTTTCACAGCGATGGACCAATCAACAATGATCCAACGCGTTACGAAACGCACCGTGGATAATGCTTGGCAAGGGGGAATTCTGGCCATCCTTTTAATTTTTCTGTTTCTTCTCAACTGGCGGCCGACCTTGATCATCGCGCTTTCTATTCCTCTTTCCATCATCACCACTTTTATCGCCTTTTATCTCGCAGGGTACACTCTCAATTTGCTAACGCTGGGAGGGTTAGCTCTCGGCGTCGGAATGCTGGTGGATAACGCCATCGTCGTCATCGAAAACACCTTTCGCCACATTGAAGAAGGAAAAGAGCGCAAAGAAGCTGCTATCGTCGGTGCTTCTGAAGTGGGAATGGCCATCACCGCTTCGACATTGACAACGATCGTCGTCTTTTTACCGATGGTGTTTGCTTCAGGAATTACCGCCAAGCTCACCCGCGGACTGGCATTAGCAATAGCCTTTTCTTTAATCTCCTCGCTTTTTGTCGCCCTCACTATTGTCCCTCTACTTTCTTCCCTTCTTTTCAAATCAAAAGCGGAAAATCATGAACCGAAAAAGAAGACGCTCTGGCAGGAGTTCACCGGGGCTAAAAATTTCTATCGCAGGTGGCTGGACAAAGCTCTTCACCACAGAAGCTTGGTTCTGGGTGGGATTATCGCCCTGTTTATCCTGTCTATAGCCATTATTCCTTTTCTGGGCACTGAGTTCATGCCGTCCCAGGACAGGGATATGATCCTTCTCAAGGTGAAAATGCCAATTGGAACTTCAGTCGAGGAGACAGATCGAGTCGTCTCCATGGTCGAAAATCTGATGAGCCAGGAACCGGAAGTGTCGATCATAACAGGCCAGGCAGGTTCACAGGCAGAAGAAAACGCAGCCGATATGGCTTCCGGAATGAGCAACTCCGGTCCCCATGAAGGTTTGCTCTGGATTGGGTTGGTGCATAAAACAGAAAGAAAGCTTTCAGACCTGCAGATACTGGAAAAGATGCGGCAAAAACTCCCTCGACTGGAAAATGTCAAATTTGAAGCCTTAGACATTCAGGCTGCATTGATGAGCGGTGCTCAGAATCCGGTGGATATAAAGATCTATGGCAAGGACCTTAATGAGCTAAGAAGAATCGCGGATGCCATGGTGTTGAGAATTAAAGATGTCCAAGGATTGAGAGACCTGACCCATACTTTGGCCAGAGGCAAGCCTGAGTATCAGATAAAAGTCGACCGGGAAAAGACTTCTCGTCTTGGTCTCACCATCACTCAGGTTGGCAATACAGTTCAGACGGCGACATTGGGAAAAGTGGCAACCCGGTATCGGGAAGGGAGCGACGAGGTTGACCTTCGGGTTCGTTTCAAGCATGAATACCGTGATAACCTGGATGAGATCAAGAATATTCCTCTTTTAACCCCGCGAAACAATACAATCTATCTAGACCAGATCGCTAAGATTGAGCGCGGAGAAGGTCCGATTCAGATCACGAGAGAGAATCAGCTGCGGCGTGTTTCAGTGACGGCGAACATCGCCGGGAGGGATTTGGGAAGTGTGATCAAGGACATTAAGAAAAGACTAAAGGGCATGGAAACGGGTTTGCCCGCGGGCTATTTCCTTGAGTATGGCGGCGCCTACGAACAAATGCAAGATGCTTTTAAAGTCTTGGCCGCAGCCTTGGCTCTGTCGGTGCTGCTCATTTACATGGTTATGGCTTCCCAGTTTGAAAATTTCCTCCACCCGTTTGTTATCATGTTTACGATCCCGCTCGGGCTGATTGGAGTGGTTTTAGGCTTGCTCATCAGCGGAAGGCCAGTGAACCTTCCGGTGTTGATCGGGTTTATCCTCCTTGGAGGAATCGCTGTCAATAACGGGATCGTTATGATTGACTATATTAACCAGCTCATACGAAGAGGGATCGAAAAGAAGGAAGCCATTCTTCGAGGCGCAACGACGCGGCTCAGGCCAGTCCTGCTGACAGCTCTCACAACAGTTTTGGGAATGTTGCCCATGGCTTTTAGCACTTCGGAAGGCGCGGAAATGAGAGCCCCCCTCGCGATCACCGTTCTGGGCGGTTTAACAGCGACAACCTTCATGACCTTATTCATAATCCCCATCATTTACAGCTTCGTGAATCGGATTTCGTTTAAGGTAAAAACTAAATAGGCGCAAAGACCGCGCCGCGTCTATTCCGTCTGTCTCGTCCATCTCGCCAAAAGAATATTTTTCTATTTTAGATTCCTGACGAGATAGACTTTTTAGTCTTTATATCTCAAAAAAGCACCGATTTTTCCGTACCGGTCGAGCCTCGTGGGTGCTGTCACATGTTTCACCTGGCATTTCTTATCCATAGCCAGCTCCACTGCTTCATCGATGACATCCACCACAGCTTTAGTTTTTCTCTGGCAGGAAGGGCAGCGGAGTTCGTCCACATACAATAATTTTTCTTGGGGACAAATTCTTCCTTCTTTCGAAAAACTGCGGGTAACCACGAGAATTTGTACCCCCCCTCGGTTCAGGCTCTGGAGAGTCGGCTTGAGTCCCGAGACGCCTCGGCCACCCTTTTCCAGTTCAGTCACGAGCTTTAGAACTAATTCATTTTCCTCTGTTTTTTTTAGGTCTTTTCTGAGTTCCACGGCCTCCCGGAGAATTTTATCAGGGGAATCGGCGGGTTTGGATTTCAGCCGTCCCTTAAGGCGGCTTTTGAGATAAGGGTGGAGAAGAGGCTCTAGCTCTGAAAAATAGCCATCGGGACATCCCAAAAAGAGCCATTCAAATTGGTTCTTTTTTAAAAGGTCAAATGTCCGCCTTGCGGCATTCTTAAAATGGTCCCGGAGGCGAGCCGCAACATGCCTTTCGATTCGCTTCTGTTCAGTTCCTCCCCAGCCGCCTTCCTTGACTTTGCTCGGGACATCGCTGGTGAGACTCTCGATCAGCGCAATATCTCCCGCAAAAATATCATACCATCTGGCTTCCCGGTGCTCGATAAGAAAAGCACAGATGTGGTTGTGCTCCTCCAGTATGGCTGAAAGAGGTCGAACATAAGGGTTATGGTCAAAGATAATCCTGTTTCGAGGAGCCTCGGGCAGGTTGAATTCCTGCCTAAAATTCTGGCCGTGGCAGGAAAAAATAGCCAGCCCGGGAAAGTTGTAAACGCCGAGACCTTGAGAGAGAGTTAGACTTATTTTCTCTAAGTCTTTGCCCAGAGAGTCTCTCTTTTCTTTGCTAAGGTCCATGGCTTCGAGCTGAGCCTTACCACGGCTCAAAAGGTTTTTAAGAGAAACAGTGAGTTCTTTTTTGGTATACCGGCTCTTGTCCGTATCCAGAAAAAAAGAAGTGGTTAGGAAATTTTCGCTCTTAAATTTGGAGAGGGATTCGATTTGATCCCGGCTCAAAAGTTTCATAAAGCCTCCTTTTTGGGATTTTTAAAAAAGAAGATAGTCATACTTGATGCTGATTTTTTCTTGTGGAAAGTGCCTCGTCTTCCTAAGATAAGTATTGAGGTTCCATTTGTCAAGTTTCTTAAGGCTCTATGACGAAAAGTGTGGTTATTGTTTTAGGCCAAGATTGTGATCGACCAGTTGGTGGCCAAGCCGGTCCCTGTCTGTTCTTGACCAAACCCACCCGCCCCCCCTAGGTCTTCGAACACACAGGGACCGGCCTGGCCCCATCTATTATCGGAATCTTTTGCTCTTTTTTGTTTTATCCCACTTTTCGCAATAAAGCCATCTTTTGACGTCTGTCTCGTCTTTCTCGTCAAAGAGCAAAGAGATTAGTGGGCATCCCAAATTCCGTGATCAAGGGGTTTGAAAATGGCTGGAGCGGGGAGCTAAGCCCTTTTCAAAGCCGCTATTCAATCATCGTAGACTTTGGGATGTTTCCAAGAGATTCTTTTTGACGAGACAGATGAGGCAGACGGTTCTGGCTTTACTCTTAATTAGGTAATAGCTATAATACTGAAGAAACAAGGCCTTGCGGAGAATATTCTGGGCGCGGAAGTGGCGGAATCGGTAGACGCGTAAGCCTCAGGAGTTTATGGCCGAAAGGCCGTGTGGGTTCGAGTCCCACCTTCCGCACCAGCACGACCATGTCTTCCTCCAAAAATATACTTCTCATCAATCCTTGGATCTATGATTTTACAGCCTATGATTACTGGCTGAAACCTTTAGGCCTTCTCTACATTGCCTCTATCCTCAGAGAGAACACAAATTGCCGGCTGGCCTTAATCGATTGTCTGGACCGCCAACACCCCCTCCTTGCCAAAAAGTTGAAGGAGAAGCCTGACGGAAGGGGGGCTTTTCCCAAGGAGGAAGTTACGAAGCCTCAGACCTTGAAAGGTGTTCCCCGCAAATATTCCCGCTATGGAATCCCTCTCTCTCTTTTTATCCACGAACTCAACCGGATTCCCAGGCCGGAGCTTGTGCTTATAACCTGTGCCATGACCTATTGGTATCCAGGAGTCCAGCTGGCTGTGGAACTCGTGCGGCAGAAATTTGGCCAGGTGCCAGTCGTTCTGGGAGGGATCTATGCCTCACTCGTCCCTGAACACGCTAAAAGCAACTCTGGGGCAGATTTTGTTGTTCAGGGCGCGGGTGAAAATGAAATTCTTCCTCTATTGAACAGGGTGTTCGGGGATGGCTTCTCTGCTCTCCAGGAATTTAAAAATTTTGAGGGACTTCCCTATCCCGCCTTTGATCTCTTAAGGAATAAAGAAGGGCTTCCTCTCTTTACCTCGAGGGGGTGTCCTTATCGATGCACTTTTTGCGCGAGTCACCTGCTCTACAAAGATTTTGAGCAGAGGTCGCCTTTCTCTGTCATTTCTGAAATAGAAAGCCATTTCCGAGCGCACGGGACGCTCCATTTTGCTTTTTTTGATGATGCGCTTCTCCTCAACAAGCGCAAACATATCATTCCCATCCTCAAAGGAATCGTCCGAAAAAAGCTTCCTCTCACTTTTCACACGCCCAATGGGCTTCATGTGAGAGAGATAGACTTCGAGCTCGCCTCTCTTTTAAAACAAGCCAATGTTCAATCTCTGTTTCTCAGCCAGGAGAGTTTTAACGAAAGATTTTTGGCAAGGGCGTGCCCTAAAGTTGCGCCGGACGACTTGGCAAAGGCTTTAGTGGAATTGGAAAAAGCGGGTTACAGGAGAGAAGAGATCAATGTCTATCTGATCGTCGGCCTTGAAGGGCAGGATGTTTCTCAAATCAAAGAGGATATTCTCAAAGTCAAGAGGATTGGTGCCAGGCCCCGCTTAACCTATTATTCTCCAGTCCCCGGGACAGAAGAATGGAAGAGGTTGGTTGCCGAAGGCTGTGTGCCCCAGGACGCAGATCCCTTGCTTCACAACAAATTGACGTTCCCTTACCTTTGGGGAAGCTTTCAAACGTCCGATTTCGATTCTGTGAGGAATCTTCTTATTGATTAAAGGCCAAATGATCTTGACTCAAGCCTCACCCGCGAGAGATAAAAATAGTTCCTCCTCTCCCTCTTTAGATATTAGATAAAGGGGCGATATAGGGGGAATGGAGAGCTCGCTATCTACCCAAATGTGGACGGTAATTGAAAAAGGGTGTATCATGAATATCTTCGAGAGAAGTGAGTAGCAGTTTATTCTATCAAATCTTGTTTTAGATGATTTTGGCGCTTAAATTTGTCTTTCGCTGAGATGAAGAAAAAGATGAGAGGTATAGACGTGGAAAGGAACAGAAAATTCATCTTGCTCTTTCTGGCGCTTTGGATTTTTGCTCCCGGACTTCAATCTGAAAAAAATACGCTCTCCGCTCAATACAAAAAATGGCTTGACGAAGAAGTCGTTTACATCATCTCCCCCATGGAGAAAGAGGTTTTTCTAAAGCTTAAAACAGACAGAGAGAGAGACCTTTTTATAGATGCTTTCTGGAAGCAGCGGGACCCCACCCCCAGCACTCCCGCTAATGAATTTAAAACCGAGCATTACAGGCGAATTAACTATGCCAATCATTTTTTGGGCCGAGAAACTCCTATCCCCGGCTGGAAGACTGACCGGGGACGGATGTATATCATTCTGGGCGAGCCCAACGACATCCAAAGGTTTGAATCAAAGAGCGAAACTTATCCTGCTGAAATCTGGTTTTATCAAGGGAAAACAGATGTGGGCCTTCCTCCCGGATTCAACCTTGTTTTTTTTCAGGAAGGAGGAAACGGAGAATACAAGCTTTACAGTCCCGTAAAAGACGGCCCTCAAGCTTTGCTGACAAATTCTTTTGGCCCCTCCATGGATTATTTAAAGGCTTATCAGCAACTCCAAGAGGCTGAACCTTCGTTGGCCGCAGCTTCTCTCAGCCTTATCCCAGGCGAAGAATCGGGTGGAATGGGCCGGCCTTCGCTGGCTTCAGATTTGCTGATTCAGAGAATTGAAACACTCCCCGTTAAACAGATCAAGGATAAATATGCTCAAAAATTTCTGCTTTACAAAGATGTCGTCGAAGTGGAGTATTCGGCCAATTACATCGATAATGATTCATTAGTGAAAGTGTTTAAAGATGCGTCAGGGATTTATTTTGTCCATTATGCTATCGAACCCCAACGCCTTTCCGTGAATCAGTATGGAAAAAAATATTACACAACCTTTAAGCTCAACGGCACGATTTCCAATGAAGAAGGAAAGACTATTTATCAGTTTGAAAAAACTGTCTCCGTTGAATTTGATGAAGAACAGATGACAACTATCAGCCATCAGCCCTTTGAGATCTATGACCTTTTTCCCCTTATCCCTGGGAATTATAAGTTCTCGGTGCTGGTCAAAAATGAAGTTTCCAAAGAGTTCACTTCACTGGAGAGAAACCTGCTCATCCCTGGGGAGGAAGCTCCTCTTCAGCTGGGCTCGCTCGTCTTGGGTTACAAGGTCAAAAAAATCGAGGGGACAGAAAGGAAACTCAAGCCTTTTCAAGTGGGGGAATATCAAATTTATTCCCAGCCGAACAGGGTTTTTTTGAAGGGCGATACCCTTGCGGTTGTCTTTCAAATTTATGGTTTGAATGAGACTCTAAAACAGGAGGGAGAAATCAAGTTTGTTTTTACCCGGGAGGGCACAGAATTCCGTTCCCTTTCAAAAAAAGTCGCTGAATACAACAACCTTCCTGATTTTTTAGAGGAATTTTCTTTGGCTGATTTTCCCCCCGCCCATTACAACCTTCAGGTGTCTCTCATTGCCAGTGGAAAAGAGGTGATTTCTCAGGGTGATGAATTTGATGTCACTTTTCAGCAAGCCATGCCCCGGCCATGGATTTATTCGAAGGTTATGCCTGCAACTGGAGATCCTTCTTTTGATTATCTGCTCGGAATCCAATACTTCAATTCAGGCAAAATGGATGAAGCCCGAGGGAGGCTTGAGAAAGCTTGCCAGAAAAAGCCGGATTCACCTGAATTTGCCTTGAGTTTGGCCCAGATCTATCTGAGACAGGCCGATTACCAAAGAGTCGAATCCCTGCTCGCCCCTTTCTTCAATCAAGCGCAGCCAGCAAAGTATGAACTGTACTTCATCATGGGCAAAGCCCACCAGAATAGCGGGGAATTCGACAAGGCGATTGAGGTTTTTGACAACGCCGTTTCCCTTTACGGAGTGAATGTCAACCTGCTGAATGCCATCGGAGAGTGCTATTTCAGGCTCGGGAACAAGGAAGGAGCTCTGGCGGCCTGGGAAAAGTCTCTTGAGATAAGCCCTGACCAGCCCCAGATTAAAAAGAGTGTCGAGGCTCTGAAGGAGAAAAAATGAATAAATTTAGATTGAAGCTTATTTTTGTTTTCATTTCTCTTCTCAGCCTACTAGTTTCTTGTCGTCTTTACAATTTGGAGAAGAAGCTAAGCCCTGAATTTGTAGATTTCTATTCCAAGGTCAGGTATATCATCACCCGCGAAGAGGAGAAGATTTTTCTCGAGCTTCCGGATTCAGAGAAGCCGAAATTCATCGAGGAGTTTTGGAAGCGGCGGGACTCTGACCCGACAACAGAAGAGAATGAGTTCAAGATTGAATATTACAACCGCATCGAGAGAGCGAATCAGCTCTTTCTGGGTGAGGGAAAACCGGGCTGGATGACCGATAGAGGAAGAATATATGTACTTTTTGGATCGCCCCAAGATAGGATTACTAATTCTGGAGGGGAAAGCTATTATGGCCGCTGCAGTGAAGTTTGGTATTACGGCAATTTTCCCGTCGTCTTTGTGGATCAAACTTGCAGCGGAAATTATGTTCTGGCGACTCTCAACCTGGAACATCTCCACGACCTCAACGTTGCCCTCGCCCAATCTCAACAGACCTTTCAGGAGGAAAAGAAATTTTTTGATTTTAACTGGAGCGTCAAAGAGACGGCTGTAGAGCCAGACAGAATTAAAGGCACGGTGGAGGTTGAAATTCCTTATGCCGGTATCTGGTTCGGCGCTGCGGATGGGAAGCTCAAGACAATTTTGGATGTCAACTTAGAGCTCAAAAGTTCTGACAAAGTCCTCATCTGGGAACAGAAGCAGAGTTTTGAGATTGGGATGGCTGAAGATGAGCTTAAGAATCTGAAAGACAAGAATTACAGGATAGAAATTCCATTTGTCCTGAAAGATAAGCTGGACAAGGTGCGCCAGGGAAAGAACCTGATGCAGATTCTCCTCAAAAACAGAACAGGGGGTGAAGACCTGAAAAAGGTCATGGAGGTGACCTTTTAATCGCACCAATTTTCAAGGAGGATTTCGTGAGCCATACTTTGCTAACAAGGAAATTTAGGTTGTTTCTTCCTTTAGTCCTTCTAATGATAATAGGCACTGTGCTTCCCTCTTCCTCCCAAGAGCACATGGGCAGAGGGCGAATCAACGGCGCAGTCGTGGATGAGAGCGGGCTGCCCCTGGAGGGCGTGTTGATTGTTGTTGAAGGCGTTCAGTTCAGCGCGAAGCTTGAAGGAACTACTGATGAAAAAGGGCATTTTGCCGTGGCCGGAATGGGGACTGGATTCTGGCGAGTGACTGCTTCCAAAAAAGGCTACGGTTCTGCTTTCCAAGAGCTTAATATCAGCCAGCTTTCGAAAAATCCCCCGGTGAATTTCACGCTCAAAAAAATATCGGGTGTCAATGCCTTCTTGACCAATGAGGTATCGATTCAAGAGTTTGATAAAGGGAATGAACTCTTTAAAGAGGAGAAATATGATGAGGCTTTGAAGATATTTGAAGAATTGCAGCAGAAATTTCCTGAGGTTTATCAGATGCACCTCAACACCGGTTCCTGCTATCTCAAAAAGGGCGACGTGGACAAAGCCGAGGCCGAGTTCAAGTTCGTTCTGGACAAAATCAAGGAAATACAAGGGGATTATAAAAAAGATACCCCCGCCGCACTCCGGGCTCTTGCCGGGCTGGGAGAAGTAGCTCTCAAAAAAGAAGATTTTGAAACAGCCCAGAGATATTTTAGCCAGGCTTTAGACGTCTCGCCGGAAGATGAAGTCTCGGCCTACAACGTGGGTGAGATTTTTTTCTCAAACCAAAAAATCGATGAGGCGATTAAGTATTTTGAGCTGGCCATCCAAATTAAAAAGGATTGGTCGAAACCTTATTTAAAGCTGGGTTATGTCTACCTCAACAAGGGCGATTTTGACAAGTCCCTGGAATATTTCAACAAATTTATAGAAATAGACCCTGAAAATCCTGAGGTTCCTCAGGTGAAAAACATGATCACGACTATTAAAAACATGAAGAAATAGAGCGGGGTTAGCAGAATTAAAACTCTAAACTCAGGCTGAATTTGAAAATCCTTAAGCCCTGGAGCGTAGCGAATTTTTTATAGCTCGGGTCAAGCGTCCGAACCCCCTGATTGGTGTTTTCAGCTGCCGGGAACCAAAAGCCGCCGTCATTCTGATTGAGAATACTGTACTTTTTCCCTAGAACATTGAGAATATCCAGATAGGCTCGCATAAGCCCAAGCCCTTTGAGGGGCATTTCTTTTTCAATTCGGAGGTCAAGATTTTCAAGAGGCTGATACCGTCTTGTGCCCGGTTTTTCTAGATAAACTTGAGCCGCAGCGCTGTAGGCATTCTTCTCTTGAAGCCACGAAGCAGGAGGGCAGATAGTCACGCTTCTCGCCCAGGGAGCACCGCTCGAATGGGTGAAATAGAAGCTCAAGAAAAAGCCTAAAGGGAACTTGTAAGTGCCCATCACTCTGACTAAAACGGGCCTGTCAAGCTCAAGCCGTGAGTTCCCCGGGAGGTTGACGAAGTAGTTGGGAGAGTCTGCCGCCGCGGAAAACCCAGAGGTTGCTTCATAATCCAATCCTATATTGCCAGTGGCTTCGCTGAAGACAGCGGACCCCAGCAATTGCCAGTTGTGCGACATCCTTTTTTTGAACACAAATTCGAAGGCCCGGTATTTTCTCTCGAGCTCGGGCACATTCTTTATGTGGTCAAAGAGAGAAGGAGCGGAGTTCGACCAAAAATAGGCAGTGACAGGAGTGTCAGGATAATTATCAATTCCCGGGACAGTCGTTGAAAATGGGATCCACCACCCCTGGGTCGATTGATCATAAAGGTACCAGTCCTGATTTTGGTCTGGGGCATACAGGACGTTTTCGATGATATTCTTCTTTGTCCGGGAGATGTAGCTAAGAGAGACGGAAGCATCTTTAAAGATTTCCTGCTGAATGCTCACCGTATATTCATTCGTGTAAGGAGGCGCCAGATTCGAATCGATTCTTTTCTTGTAATAGCTGCCAGTGTATAACCGATAATCCTCTGGGTAGAGAGCATAGGTGTCGTTCGTATCCACTTTGCCGTCCAGGTTTTCATCGTACCAAGTGAACTGGTGATACCGGGTAGGGAAAAATGGGCTGAGGGGAAAAGTATATTGGAGAGATAGTAATTCTGGGTACCGTGAAAAATTTGCTTTGAGGGCAGTTTTTCCATCCTTAAAAACATCAATGCTCAGGCCCGCACGGGGCGACCAGGAAGTCCAAGTCATCATGTTGTTCCATTGGAGGATATAGTTGCTTTTATAGGGGTTGGTTTCAGCCAGCGGCTTCACTAGATCTTCGCCAATTTTGACAGAGACAGGGTTTCCGCTCTCTCCTTTGGCAAAAGTTGGTAGACGGACGTCGCTCCGGTCGAATCTTAAACCAAGAAGAAATGTTGCTCGACCAGCAAAAGTTGCAGAGTCCTGGATAGAGACTCCGAATCGTCTCAGCTCCTCTTTAACAACCATTTGTCCTTCTGTTTTGCTCGCGATATAAAAGCTGATAAGGCCGGTGCCCACCAGATTTCCCGTTTTGGGTGATGGCGCATAACCGTAGAAATAAGGGCTTCCGTTCCAATAGGTCATGAACAAGTTATCTTCTTTCCAGGTTGACATCTCGGCAGAGACCTGTTCATATTCTCCTCCAGCCTTGAGTTCGTGGCTGGCGCCCAAGAAGCGGTCTTGAAAACGGGTGGCGTTGACACTCGCCAGGAATATATTCCGGCGGCTTTTTTCATTGAGCCCGCCACTTCCCCAAAAGTACCCCGTGCCAGCGTCACAGTACTGGGGATTGGCTGCCTCTTGTTTCGTGAGAAAATAGGGAGAGCTGCGATTGACGTAACTAACTGCAAAATCAAAAAAGGTATTCTGGCTAAGGTTGTAATTCAGGATTCCGCCGGCTTCAAGATTTTTTTCATGGTCAAGCTCTCGGGTGGATTCTTGGGGCAAGTTCCAGGAAAATTTGTCCGCAGCAACTGGTTGATAGAGGTCCAAGAAATTGAACGTTCCTCTAAATCTGAAACGCGGGTTGATCTGAGCACTCAGCTTAAAAAATCCCGCGACCTCCTTGTTGCTCCAGTCATAAGCTTCGTGGATGATACCTTGAGGGTCAGACCAATGGACAAAAGGAGTCTTTCTGGAGAGATAATTGTATCGGACGTTGCTGAAAAACCAGGCTCTGTCCTCAAGGATTTTCCCGCCGAATGTTAAAGACATATCCCAGAGGTTTTTATCGCCCAAGAGCGCTGGTGCCTGGAATTCATTCAGTTCTTCGTTTGTCCACAAAGACTTGGCCATGCTTTCGGCGGTGTGATAGAAGAGAATGCCTGCGGTCATATTATTCCCGCCAGATTTTGTGAGGACGTTGATGTAACCTCCATCCGTGATTCCCATTTTAGCGGGGTGGGCTCCTGTTTCCAGTTCGACTTCTTCAATCGTATCAAAATTGATGTTGAAAAGAGGGGCCATGGTTACGGAGTCATTGATGGGAGCGCCATCCAGAGCATAGGCGTTGGACCTGACACCGGCCCCCTGAAGCGAAATGAGCTCGCCCGGCGGAGCATCGCTGGAGACAGCGCTGGGTGCTGTATTGATGATGTCGGTCAAAGCTCTTGCCAGGGGGATGTGATTCAGGATGTCCTTATCGAGCACGAAAGATGCTTTTGTGGATTTGACATCGAGGGTGGGGGAAGGCCTTTCGATGGTGATTTCTTCTTCAATAGTGCTCGCTTCCAGGGTAACGTTGATGGTTACTGTCATGTTCACCTGGATTATGATGTTATCGATATTGATAGTCTTGAATCCCGGCATCTCAACACTGAGTTTGTAGCGGCCGGGGGGGAGTTCCCAAAATCCATAGAGGCCGGTGTCGTCGGTGATATAATTTTGAATTCCCAGGAGTGCAGAGGAGGCCACATAGACAAAAGCTCCAGGCAAGGGAAAGCCTTGAGTGTCGCTGATTTTTCCTTTGAGAGAGCCGCCTAGTTTTTGAGCAGAGAGAGTGGAAGCGAGTGAGACAGAGAGAAAAAGAATCATTAAAACCTTGAAGAATTTCTTAATCACGCGAGCCTCCTTAGAGGTAGCCTGAAAACACCTTCTTGCGATTCCTCTTTCTTCTAGTAGCAATTTTTGAATCTTGTTCATTATATATAAAAAAACCAGGTAAGGCAAAAAAGTTGCAGGTAAGCATCTTTTTCCCGTGATAAAAGAGAACTTTTGAAAGGGATCTGCCCTCGGCTTCGATTTTTAACGCCAGGAAAAATATCGGTTCGCTCGGAGGACTTGGGTGAGTCCCTCCGAAAGACGCGAATTTGCCCCAGCGAGGCAAATGCGCTCCCCGTCCTCGCTTCGCTCTCCCCCTCCCTTTCATCAAAAATCTATATTCACTCTCTCGTTTCTGATGTTAGAATCAAAGAAATATTCCCGTTGAAAATCAGGAGAAAGGGAGGGGAACCTTGCCCGCTCCGCTGCGGAGGACTTTCTTCCGGGACTCCCCCTGCGTCCTAAAAAAAGGAACGAGATTAAATTTTTAGGCTAAAGATGGTCACATCATGCTTTTCCAGAGCTTTGTAGATGATTTCAGAAGACCATGATTCATCACGGAAAAGAAGATGCTTCCCTGTTAATTAAGGAGAAAAAGAGGATATCAGGCGCTTTTGCGGCCAACCTGATCTTGAGCCCAGGAGGCGGCACCGATAAGCCCGGCATCATTCCCGAGGCTGGCTTTTTGGATAGCGCAGCATTCAAAAGACGCTTTGTAAGACCTTTTCCGGGCTTCCTCTAAGGCAGGACCAAAAATGAACTCTCCTGTTGTCATTACCCCGCCGCCCAGAAGAATTTTGTCAGGATTGAGCATATTTAAGACAATCCCAAGCCCTATTCCCAGATAATATCCGGCCCTGGCAAAAGCATGCCTCGCCGCTTGGTCTCCGTTCTTGGCCCTGATGTAGACTTCCTCAGCTGAGATATTTTCATTGGTTTTGGCGAGGGCCAGGTAGTGTTTGACGATTCTGGGGGCTGAGGCTTCTGACTCGAGGCAGCCGTTGATTCCGCAGTTGCATTTTTCTCCGTCAGGATGGACGACGACGTGGCCTAGTTCGCCCGCATAGCCGCAGGCTCCATGCCAGAGTTTTCCATCCAGGATGATTCCCGAGCCTATGCCAGTGCCAATGGTGAGCAATACCAAGCTCTGGGCTCCTTTTCCAGCTCCGCACTTCCACTCGCCAAAAGCAGCCAGGTTGGCATCATTGTCCACCCAAAAGGGAACATCCAGGAATCGGGAAAGAGCGGGGAAAAGGTTAAAATTATCCAGACCAGGGTAATTAGGGGACTGGAATATTTTTCGTTCCTTTAGGCTAAAAATTCCAGGGAAGCCAAAGCCCAAAGCCGCAATTTTGTTTTTTCCCCTCTTTTTCATCTCCTCCAAGAGAGACTTCAGGAGCTTAAGCAAGCCGTCGATGGAGGCAGGAGTAGGCGCCTTGTCTTTAAAGATGAGTGTTCCATCCTCATCGATCAACCCATATTTGAGCTGCGTTCCGCCTAAATCAAATCCAGCATAGAGCGACTTTCTCATTTTTTGATTCCTGTAGCGGCGTAATTCGGTGAAGCATAGAGAAGCCGATTCAGATTGTCGATATTCTGATTCAAGATCGAGGCAAGCTCGTCAGCTCCGGGCAAATTCTGGAGCCGCTCCTGCTTGAGGGGCGGCGAGAATTTTATCTCGACATCTTCAAATCCTGCGCTCTCGAGTAAAAATTGAAGGGCCTGGGGATGAATGGGTTTTTGGTGGGCAAGGTCTAGATAATAAACCTGGACGAGAGTAAAGACAGAAGTGGGGTTAATGGTTTCGAGCACGATCCTTCCTTCTGGCGCGAGTTTGAAGTAAGCAAGCTCCACCACTCTTCTTAAATATGCGGGGGGCAGGTGCTCGATAACTTGGGAGGAGAATATGCCTGAGAGAGACCCATCTTCAATTTTGGTCAGCTCCTCCAGGATGTCTCCTTTTCTGCAGTTTAATCCTTTATCAAGACAGGCATCAACCATCAGGCTGTTGCCGTCAATTCCTAGGGCATCGATCCCGTTCTCGTTGAGCAGGGACAAGAATTCACCCCGGCCGCACCCCAAATCTAAAATCCTCCCTCCTTTTTTAAACAAAGAGATGTAGCTGGCCTGCTGCTTTTTGACTTCTTCCTCATAACCCCTGTATCGGTTTTCAAACCTCGCATAGCGCCAGTCCCCAAGGGGCTCTAAAATCTCCTTGACCTCTGGAACGGCCGGAATTCTTTTCTCCTCCAGGGTTGCGAGGAGCCGGGTCAAGTTTTCTTTAAGCAGCAAGAATTTTTTCATTAAAATCTTGACATCCCCATATTCGCCCGCGAGCTTGTCGACCTTCCATTCCATGCTCTTGAAAATCATGCCCACATGATTATTCTCCAGGGCATCCCACTCCTTATCCTTGGCATCCATCAAAGAAACATTGAGTTCGACGAGGTCCGTAAGCGTCGCGACCGCTTCTTTGGTCTGATTGAGATTCTGAACCAGCATCTCCTTGAATTCTTTGAGGATCTGGAAGACCTGCTGGTTAAAGACTTGTTGGACTGAATCTTTGGCTGGGGTTTTGGCGAAGGGGGGAAAAATACTTTTTTTGGCTAAAGGCTTTTCTTTAGGCTTTAGCGAGTCTTCTAGGCGGGAAAGGAGATGTTCCAAGCGGAGTGATTTTTGGGAGGTGATATCGTCTTTGTTTTTTTCCTTTAGCTTTTGAGTTTTTTCGGCAAAGGCTTCTTCTTTTTCTTTGCGCTCATAAGAGAGCTTTTCAATGACCCGTCTCATTCTTTCTTGTTGGGTGGTTGGTTTTTATCAGGCGGGAGTTCCTTGTTTTCGGTATCTTTTCCGCTAATGGATTTGCGAAAATTTCTGATGCCTTCTCCCAGGGATTTGCCCAGGTCTGGCAGTCTACGAGCTCCAAAAATGATCACGGCGATCAAGAGAATGATCAGCAATTCTGGAAGCCCAAGAGATCCGATTCCCAATGGAAACAGCATTATGACCTCCTTTGAAGGCTCGGCTTCAGACTTAATATTATCAGAGCCTTGTGAGATTAGTCAAGCAACCCACTTGCAATCGCCCTTTTTTGAGGGCAATATAGGGAGATTTAGCATCAGTCTCATTTTCTGTGGCTTTGATACTCCTGTCTAATTAATCTATCATTCCCGAGTTATCAGATGATAGAAAACACGTGGTCGCTGATATCATAGGGAATTCCGTCTGAGGCATCTCTGATTTTTACTAAGCAGCGCCTCGATTGTTTATGGGGAACGAGCCACGAATAGGTTCCTGTGTTCCTGGTTGATTGAATGATTGTCATCCAGGTTGTTCCCTCATTCGTTGAATAAGAAATCCTAACATTTCCGAGTTTCCCCGCAGTTTTCCACTGGATGGTCTGTGTAGAGCCCGCCTTCCATTGCTCTCCTCCGTTAGGCGAAGTGATCTGAATCAAAAGAGTTACAGGACTTTCTATCAACTTGGTCAAGAAATCGTCATCGGCCCCGCTCAGTTGAGGCCTATATTGATGTTTCACTGGAAAGTCCGAAGAAAATTTCAGCCCTGTTATATAAAAAGCTCCATTCCTGTCAATGGCAATGCGGCCCTGTGACGAAAAAGGAACGGGTCCTGGATACCTTTGTGCAGGAGACGCGGGATACATGATTGCCGGTGTCAAGAAGTTGAGCAATGCCCGGGTCGGGGACACCATCACTGAGAAAAATAGCCCTGCCGCGGAAGCTTTCCCCGGTTTTAAAGAAGCCAAGCCCATGGTTTTCTGCGGAATGTTTCCGGCAGGCGAAAGCGGCGTTGAAGATTTGAGAGACGCACTGGAGAAACTGAGGCTGAATAATGCGTCTTTTCATTATGAGCCTGAGAACTTGCCCGCCGGCCTTGGGATCGGGTTCAGATGCGGATTCTTGGGATTCTTCCACAGGGAGATCATCCAGGAGAGGCTGGAGCGGGAATTCAACCTGAACCTGATCACGACAGCTCCGAGCGTGAGCTCCCGGGTCACGGAAAAGGATGGCTGGGTCATAGAAATTCATAATCCCTTGCAGTTTCCAGGGCAACACGACCTAAGAGAAATCGAAGAGCCTGTGATCGAAGCGCTGATTTTGACTCCGGACAAATATCTCGGAGCCATCCTCAAATTATTGGAAAGCAGGCAGGGGGAGCAGAAAAAGATGGAGCATATCAGCTCCCAACGAGTTCTTCTCACCTACCTCCTGCCGCTCAATGAAGTCGTCTTTGATTTTTACAACCAACTCAAATCTGTCTCCCAGGGCTATCCTCCATGGGCTATGAATTTGTCGGCTACAGAGAAGCTCCTCTCGTGAGGCTGGATATTCTGGCCAACCGGGAAGAAGAGGCTCAGAAGAATCGGACGCGTGGATATCCCTCAGGCTGCTTTTTTGCGATACTAGAGATAAAGTATAATTTTATGATATAAATGGTCACTGCGAGGAGAAAAGCGACGTGGCGGTCTGATCCGAAGGGTTACTCCGAGCGAAGCGAGGAATCTCAGGATGCTGCGCGATAATGATGAGATTGCCACGCTCCTTGGAGTCGCTCGCATGTATGAAAGCGCTGCCTATGTCAAGGGAAAAAATGCTTGATATTCATTCTCTTTCTCCTTTATCCTTATTAAGGACTTCGTCGGATTGCTTCACTCTTTCGGGTTCGGAGTCTGATTGTGCGGCAAAGTAGCGGTGCGATTTATCGGACACGATATATTAAGTCGGATAAATCAGACCGCTACAAGACTTGAATAGGCTGAAAAAATGAAAGTATCTTCTGTTGAAAAAGCGCTGGAGCGGGGAGTTCAGCTTGTCTCTGAATTTTTTCCGCTTAAAACTTATCTCTACTTTCCTGTCCTCTACAGCGCGTGCATCTGGGCGATAAGGCGAAGAGAGGAATGGAAAGGAGAGATTTTTTCCTGGCAGGTCTGGCTCGACCCCGATGCTATCGAAGTCAAACCCGATGAGTTTGTCCTCGATTTTTTTGAGAGCCATCCTGGGCTTCAAAAAGCCTACAAGGAAGAAATTAAAGCCAAAGATTTTAAAACGCTGAGAGCTGCCTTCAGAACTCTCTATCCGCTGATCGGGCTTGAGGATCCTTTTTTGGAAGCGCTCTTTAAACCAGAATTAGACTCTCAGGATTACCGAAAAATCGCGAGCGAATTTGAAGCAAGAGTGAATAAAGCAAAAAATGATATTGAGGCCGTCGAAGAGAAACCCAAATTCTTAGAAGCCTTAAAAAACTTTGGCCAGGAAATCCTTGCCTTGAGTCTCTACCTCTTGAGCGATACCCAGATCCAAAAATTAATCATCAAAGAGATCAAGAAACTTAAAGGCAAAAGATGAATAGCAATCCTCGACCTTCGCTGCCAAAAGTCTTTCTTCTTCTCTTTTGTTTCTTTCTCCTCGCCGCCTGCCTTTCCCATCTCAGGGAGGCCAAGTTTTACTATTCCCAGGGCCAAGCATTTTCCCGCCAGTACCAAACAGAGAAGGCAATCGCTTTTTATAAGAGGGCTTTAGAAGAAGCGAAAGAAGAGGCGAAAAAACATCCTTCAGCCCAGGCTTATCTTTTAAAAGGAATGGCTGAGCTGAACCTTGAGCTCTGGAAAGACGCTGAAGCAAGCTTCCTTGAGGCTTTTTCCTCTGGGTTTGAGGAAGGCGAGGAATGGGCTTCGGAACTTTCCCTTTTAGGACTGGCTTCCTCTTTGCCTGGATTGGGGCTAAAAGATCTAGCCTTAAAAAGCTATAGCTACCTGCTGGATAAGTCAAAGCTAAAACCGGTCTCTCTCTATGCGGCCCAAAAATACACAGATTTGGCGCTTGCGCAGTCGCTCCCCAAAGAAGAAAAAGAAAAGCAAAAAATCCTGAATGATTTGCTTAAAAAAATGGAGAATCTCTCAGAAAAAGATTTTGGATGCGGATTCTATCATTACCTCCAGTCTCAAATCTTGAGTCATCTTGCCGATTACAGAAAAAGCTTTGAGGAGGCCGCCATGGCCCGGGAGCTTGGGCTCCCATCCGAGAAGATTTTCCGGGATAATGACCTTCAGATAGTCTTTTGTTATGAGAAGCTCAAAAGTCTTTTACCCCCGGAAGAGTGGAGAGAGTATGAAAGTCATTACGAAGCTTGGATAAAGAAATGGGGATGGAAGGACTCCCAAACCCCGGGTTGGAAAAAAGAGGCAAATAATGCTGCCGACAATTAAATGGTCTAGAAATAAAGTTGTCATGGTTGATCAGAGGAAGCTTCCTGCCCAAGAGATATATGTCGAATGTGTAAATTATGAACAGGTCGCTCGAGCCATCGAGAAAATGGTCATCCGTGGGGCTCCTGCGATTGGAGTGGCGGCAGCTTTTGGCCTGGCTTTGGGAGTTGCTAAAGTCGAGAAAAAAGAAAATCTGGAAAGAGATTTCGACCGAATCTTCGGTCGGCTGAAAAGGACCCGGCCCACGGCCCTAAATCTTTTTTGGGCCTTGGAAAGAATGAGAGATGTGTTTGCTAAAAATAAAAACCTCTCTCTTCCAAAGCTCAAGGCGCGATTGGTCAGGGAAGCCCTGAAGATTGAGAAAGAGGATATCGAGGCAAATAGAAAGATTGGAAAGTTTGGAAAAAAATTGATCAAAGACGGCGATGCAATCCTAACCCACTGCAATGCCGGAGAGCTGGCCACAGCTGGCTATGGGACTGCGCTTGGCGTCATCCGAGCCGCTTTCGAGGAAGGGAAAAAGATTGAGATTTTTGCGGATGAAACCAGGCCTTTTCTCCAGGGAGCAAGGCTCACCTGCTGGGAGCTCGACAAAGACGGAATCTCGGTGACATTAATCACGGATAACATGGCGGGCTGGCTGATGCAAAAAAGGGAGATCTCCCTTGTGATCACTGGGGCGGACCGGATTGCACGAAATGGCGACGCCGCCAACAAAATCGGGACTTATCCCTTAGCTATTTTAGCCCGCGAGCATGGTCTTCCTTTCTATATAGCAGTTCCGATGAACACCATCGACTTCAGCCTAAGCAACGGCAGTCAAATTCCGATAGAGGAAAGGCCCCCGGATGAGGTGCGAAAAGTAGGGACGATTTGCATCACCCTTCCTGATGTGAAAGTCCGGAATCCGGCTTTCGATATCACTCCCGCGAAATACATTTCTGCCATTATCACGGATAAAGGCATTGCCCGCCCACCCTATATAAAAAGCCTGAAAAGAATTAAAAAATACGGAGCGGTCTGATTTGCCAGAAAAGGTCGCATAAATGCGACCGCTACAACAGCGGTTTGATTTATCAAACATGCATATACTAGCCATTGAAACTTCCTGCGATGAAACAGCGGCGGCCGTCATCCGCGATGACTTTGAAATCCTGAGCAACATCGTTTTATCTCAGGATGAAATCCATGCTCCCTACGGAGGCGTTGTCCCGGAGCTTGCCTCGCGGCAGCATGTCAAGACCATCGATGCCGTCGTCAAGGAAAGTCTGAATGTTGCCAGGTTTAAAATTGAGCAGATTGATGCCTACGCAGTGACTCAAGGTCCGGGCCTCGTAGGCTCTCTCGTTGTTGGCCTCTCTTTTGCTAAGGGCTTAGCTTATTATTTTCAAAAACCGTTAGTCGGGATCGATCATCTTCAGGCTCACATTGAAGCCGCGTTCCTTGAGAACAGGGACATCCCTTTTCCTGCGCTGGCCCTTCTCGTTTCCGGCGGTCACACTTCTGCTTTTTTATTAAATAAAAAGCTTCACTATGACCTCATCGGGAAGACTCGAGACGATGCGGCGGGAGAAATCCTGGACAAGATCGCAAAATTCCTTGACCTGGGCTATCCAGGAGGGCCTGTGATCGAGAAATTGTCTGAGGATGGGAGCCCCAAAAAATTTACTTTCGGCTTGCCCCGGATGACTGACCGGAGCCTTGATTTCAGCTTCAGCGGGTTGAAAACAGCCGCTATAAAATTGATTAAAGAAAAGAAAATTTCAAAGGAGCAGCCTCATTTTTTTGACTTTTTAGCTAGTTTTGAAGCAGCTATCAGCCGGGCCCTTTTGCACAGGCTCAGGCAGGCGGTCTCGATTTTTACCCCCAAATCGCTCGTCCTCTGCGGAGGAGTTGCCCGCAACCGGAGGTTAAGGGCTGATTTTCTGGCCTTCGCCCAGAAATACCGGCTGCCTGCGTTTATTCCCTCTCCCAAATTGTGCACGGACAACGCCGCCATGGTCGCAGCTCTGGCGTTGGAGAAACTCAAAGCAGGAGAGATGGGTTCCCTTTCTCTGGATCTGAATGCCTACCCTCGCAGCTAATTTTTAATTCTGCACTAATTCCGGGGACATAACACTTAATTGAGATATTTTTCTAGAAGCATCCAAAATTCGGTGATGATTGAATAACGGTTTTGAAAAGGGCTTGGCTCCCCGCTCCGATCGGCGGCTGGAGAGACCCGTCTTCCTCGGCTCCTCCGGCCCAAGGCTCCAGACAAATTTATCTTATTTTTGGGGGAAAAAATAAATTTTTCCCGAAAGCATCTTTTCTCTGTGATGATTTTACTGTCATCAAAGTTGGGTGGCACGGCGGCGGGGCTCTCCGCCCGCCCGGAGCCTGACGGCGTTTGAATCATCTCCTTTGCGGTATCTTGGGGGGAGCGGAGATGAGGACGGACGAGGGGGAGCCGTGACAGGACCCTATTCCTGATCATGGCTATCACAGAAAAAAGATGATTCCCTTTATCCCCAAAATCACTTGCGGTAACCATCCTCGGAGCCTTGGCCCGAAGGAGGCCTGCGGCTACCCTCGTCAGCCGGGTCTCTCAGGCTGATCTCCGCAATGGTCGCTGCAGCCCTTTTCAAAGCCCCTTTATAACACGGTATTTGGGACGCTTACTCTTTTTCCAGAATTAAGTGATGTGTCCCTCGAAATTTCGTCCCCAGACGACATCTTCGATGTCTCGCGATAACTTTAAGAATTTTGGCGTTTGATGCTAATCCTTCACTGGCTCGATGTAAAAATAATAAGGATCTATCAGCATGTTTTCAGATGAGAATTTCTTGAGGGTAATGTTGACCTCGTAGAGACAGAGGTTTTTGAGTTGATACCGAGCTGGCGGCGAGAGCACCAATTCTTTTTTTTCGTGGGTTGTTTTTCCCTCATAAAGCGGGAGGTCAAAGAAAGTCATTTTAACCTCATACTCTCCTTTTTCCGAGCCGAAGAGGATTTTGATTTTTTCGAGCGGGGCTTTGGAGCTGAAGGGAAAACTGTAAGATTTCTGAAAATGGAGGTAGAGTGCTCCTGATTGCTTAGCAACTACACCCCTTTCCAGGGGAGAAGGGTAAAATCCCAAGGCCCGCTGCGGAGAATAATGCACCGTCTGCACCGTGTAGGCGAGAGGTCGCGGATAGAGAACCCAGAGGAAGAAGCAAGCGAGGAGGAGCATAAAGGTAAAAGAAAAGTGAAAGCCCCGTTTCAAAGAGCCGTTTTTTTTGCAGTGGATGTAGAACAGAACAAAGGCGCTGATGGCCAAAATCCAAAGATAATTAGGGAAATAAGTGACATTGTTAATTTTTATAAAGGACGGGAGGAAGGGCGGCAGGAAAAAATGAAGGTTGCTGAGATAAACAAAAAAGTCTCCAGCCCGCGAAGTGAATTCATGGGTTGTCGGTTGATAGAGGAAGTAAGGATTTAAAAGCAGGAGGCTGACGCTCGCAAGGCTGAGGAAACTCGAGAACCAGAAAAAGAAAGTTAATAATTTTTTGCTGTTGTAGACGATAAAATAACTCAGCAAAATCGCACCCACCCAGGATATTGGAGTGAGCACCCTTGCCTGAGGGGAATAGCCCTGCCGGTGCGTGAAAAAAGCGTAATTCAGGAGAAAAGGGAGAGAGATAAGGAGAAGCGCTAAGAGCTCTCTTTTTGCCCTTCGAAAAATTT
>Ga0315280_10002969_pt1 | contig 26672 bp, 19 predicted proteins | sample YL17G06_40_MG_FD_203697 | JGI IMG/M metagenome (GOLD analysis project Ga0315280, IMG submission 203697) | Sediment microbial communities from Yellowstone Lake, YNP, Wyoming, USA - YL17G06_40 | ecosystem: Environmental > Aquatic > Freshwater > Lake > Sediment | place: USA: Wyoming | collected...
TGACCATCGCTCCCACCGGGACGATTTCGCGAATTGCCGGCTGCTCGAGCTCGATTGAACCAATTTTCGCCTTTGAGTTTGTCAGCAAAATTCTGGATGGCGAGCTTAAAGATGTCCATCCGCTCTATGAAGCCTGGAAAAAAGAACATCCTGATGAGCCTGTGCCCGACTACTTTGTCACGGCTCATGAAATTCCCTATGAAGGCCACATCAGAATGCAGGCGGCTTTTCAGAAGTATGTGGATAATTCTGTTTCCAAAACAATTAACCTGCCGAATAAAGCCACAGTGGATGATGTGGAAAAAGCTTTTCTTCTGGCCTATGAGCTGGGCACCAAGGGTATCACTATTTATCGCGACGGGAGTAAAGCTGAGCAGGTGCTATATGCCGGCACAGCCAAACAAAAACTTATCCCCAGAGAAAGACCGGTTAGCCTGCCTTCTATCACCGACAAAATTAAGACCGGGCTGGGCAACCTGTATGTGACCATTACTTTCCTTGACAACAAGCCATTCGAAGTGTTCACTTCAATCGGGAAAAGTGGTTACTCCACGATGGCTGATGCTGAAGCCATCGGCAGACTTATCTCAATGGCTTTAAGAAGCGGTGTCGACCCAAAAGAAGTCATCCTGCAGTTAAAAGGAATTGGTGGCAGCGAACCCATCTTTACCGAGGGCGGACTGGTGCAGTCGATTCCGGATGCTGTGGCCAAGGTGCTGGAACGCCACTTAGGTGAAGTCAAAGAAAACCGCCGTGATCTGCTTACTGACACCTGCCCGGTTTGCGGAGCTACATTACCAGATGAAAAGTGCCCGGTTTGTCCCAACTGCGGCTGGACCAGATGCTCCTGAGGATTGACCTGAGTGATTAAGGTGTTCAAATTCTTAGAACTATCCCCTTCTATTTTGTATGGTGATTCCTTAAATTATTTTTCTCGTTCATCGACTTTTGTTTTTTTTGATTATAATTGCTTTCAGAGCAGCCGATATTTTCTAATGACCACCTCTTTTTCTTCTATGGCCAGCTGATACACGAGTCCACTGGAAGTAACTCTAACTGGAAAATAAATCTCATTCGGGCTGGAAGAAACAAATAAAGCCAAGCGACCTATTTCCTTTCCGCTGGAATCAAGCACCACCACCTGGTTAGCTTCTTTATTCTCGTTAAAAAGATTTACGGCTAAATAAATTCTGCCCTCATTATCTTCCCAGAGGCCATAAATCTGTCCGAGCGAAAGTTTGAAAACAACCTTGTAATCGCTCCAGTTTTTCAGGCTTTCATCCGATCGCGAAATAATCACTAATTCATCTTCCTCAATTTCAACCTTAAGTAAATGATTCCCACCGTAGCCAATCAATCCAGGTAGAGAAGTAATCGGCGAGGCTGCTTTCCCGGTCGAATCGGCGATCAAAATCGAATCGTTGTCCATCTGAGCCCATAGCCCTGGCCAGTTTCCTTTCCCCCGATAATAAATCCCCACTACGGCTCCAGGGTCCGCAATTTCTTTTTGCCTAAGAGAAATAGATTTCAATTCTTTCCCTTTATCATCCAAGATAACAACTTCTTTCCTGGCCACGTTATCGAGTAAAGCAATCAGCCTGTTTGGTAACAATTCCAGATCAGAAAAAGTTTTACCTGGAATAGCAATCGTCTTAATTCGTCTTTTGTTGGCAAAAACCTGAATTCTGGCATTGGTTTGGTCCAGAACATAAATTTCGCCCGCAGGACTTACGGCAAAGCTCATCGGTCCCTCAGGGTTGGCTTCAGAAGGGGTAATTACTCCAAGATCGTCGGGGCCAGCCCCAATTTTTACTCTGAGTGCTTCCTTTGCTTTTATATTAAAATCTTTAATATCACCACGACTCAGACCGATATCGCCTCCAGATTCTGGCTTACCTAAAAAAGTTTCCCCTGAAAATAAAACTGAGAATGGAATTTTAAAACAAGAAAAGGTAATAGGAGCACCTTTTTCAATCTGGGCCTGGCTTAAATTGAATTGCTGGTAAAAATCCAATTTTCTTGCCAAACCGGTCCCCAAGCATAATAATATCATCAGAAAAAAGCTTAAAGCTAAAACCTTTTTTGACGGCATTTTAACCTCCAGATAATTCCGATTTAATTTTAAACTTATCTCACTTTTTATTCAAAAACCACAATTTACCAGACCACACCGTAGTCGTCGCCGTAATTGCTCGAGCCGCCCCAGAAAGTGCCGTGCTTGTGGTCAAAGTAGATGGCGTTGATGGGACCGGAAGTGTACTTTTTGAAGGAAAGACGGTAGCCCATCCGCTTAAGCTGCTCTCGCACTTCAGGTGGAGTCTTCTCGTTTAGTTCCAGCTTGCCCGGCGAGCAATCGTGGTTATCAAATGAATTTCTCATCTGGTAGCTGGTGATGTTGGCCGCCTCGCAGGCCTCTTGCACATTCATCCCGAACTCCACCACGTTTAAGAAAAACTGCAGCAGGTTCTGGTCCTGAGTGTCGCCGCCCTGGACAGCAAACGACAGAAATGGCCGGCCGTCCATCATGGCCAGCCCAGGAGTCAGGGTGGCCCGCGGTCTTTTGCCGGGTGCTATGACGTTAAACGGATTATCGGCTTCATCCAGAACAAAACTCTGGGCTCTCTGGCTGAGAGCAATTCCTGTTTTGCCGGCGATGACACAGGGTATCCAGGCACCGCTCGGAGTGAGTGAGACCACCCAGCCTTCCTCATCCGCGGCTTCAATGGAAGTTGTTCCCTGGAAAAAGTTTTGCTCTAAACGGGCGATATCTTCTTCTTTGACCGTCCAGTTTTTGTTGCTCCATTTTTCTAAGTAGTGCTTGAAAGGATTGGTCTTGCCCTCATAAGGATAAGGGTCGCCGGGCTTGACGTCCGGGTCGTTAGTTTCCCAGTTGATGAGCTTGAGGCGGTCTCGGGCATACTCTTTGGAGAGCAGACCCTTTATCGGCTCATCTGGCGGGAAATACGGGTCGCCGTAGTAAAAATCGCGGTCAGCAAAAGCCAGGTTCATCACCTGGTAAAGCGTATGGATGTATTTAGCGCTGTTGTAACCCATCGCTTTGAGGTCAAAATTTTCCAGCATGTTAAGAGCCTGGAGCATTACCGGTCCCTGGACCCAGGTGTTGAGCTTGTAGACTTCAATACCCCGGTAGGTGGTCATCACCGGCGCTTCCAGCAGCACTTTCCAGCGAGCCAGGTCCTCAAGCCTGATGAGCGCACCAGCTTCCTGACAGGCAGCCACAAAATCACAGGCAATATCACCACGGTAGAAACGGTCGTAGGCAGCATAAATGGCTTCTTGGCGGTTTTTGCCGGCTCGAAGCGCTTGCTCCTCAGCTTCCACCAGCTTCCGCAGAGTGGCGGCCAGGTCAGGTTGCCGGAAAACTTCACCCGGCTGCGGGGCTTCTTTTTCTTCGCCGGGATGGGTCAGGAAAAGCGCCCGTGAATATGGCCACTGTTTTAGCTTGGCTTTTTCCCGCTCAATCCGGTCCGAGGTTTCCTTTTCCATCGGGTAGCCTTCGGCCATCTGGATGGCTGGCTCCAGAACATCTTTAAGCTGCAGCCGGCCAAACTCCGCCAGCATGACGATTAGAGCCCCCGGAGTACCTGGAGTGATAGCTGAAAGCGGACCATCAGCCGGGGGGTACTTATACCCCTTGCTTTTATAAAACTCAGGGGTAGCCCCGGTCGGAGCCACGCCGAGTCCGTTTACGGCTATAACCTTTTTGGTCTTCGGGTTGTAAATCAAGCCCTGAGTCTCACCGCCCCAGCTCAGCACATCGTGCATGGTGCAGACGGCAGCCAGCATGGCGCAGGCAGCATCAACCGCATTCCCGCCTTTAATGTACATCATGGCTCCGGCGGTGGAGGCCATCGGCTTTCCGGTTATGGCTATCCAGTGTTTCCCGTGAAGAACAGGCTTTTCCGTCTTCTCTTGCCCGAAAATTAGAGCGAACAGGATAAAAATAAATGAGGTCAGCACCAGAGCTCCTGAAACCCAGCACCAGCTTTTTAAGGAAATCATCTCTTCCTCCTTCTCTTCATAATTTCACCGCATTTCCACTCGAAAATGCAAGACAAACCTGTATTCTTTCCTGATCTACGTTCAATATTTTTTTATCTCAAAGCTATTCCAAAACCTTAATCCTTATAGCTCAGACTCGAAAAACAAGCGAGACAAAAAAATGTTATTTATTTTTACATTCTACTTGACAAATTATTTGACACTGAATATTATTAACTTGAGGCAAAAAGGTTAAACTAAGTCTTATGCCCTTATTCTAATCGAAAATATTGGTATGAGGCATCATTATGAACCTAATAGCCAGAAAATTAAGAGAGCTTAGAGAAAAAAATAATTTGAGCCAGGCTTATCTGGCCTCTTATCTCGGACTCTCCAGGCCGACCTACGTTCTGATAGAACAGGGGAAAAGAGAGCTGACGCTTCAAGAAGCCAGGAGGCTGGCTTCCCTTTTCGGGATGACCGTTGACCAGCTCATCCAGGCCGATTACTCAGGCCCCAAAGTGATCCTCGAAAAGGCAGAAAGTTACGGCCGCTCTGAAAACCAGCGAACGAGGATTATTATGGACAGGGCCAACGTAAAAAAATTTAAAGAGGTTTTGCTCTATGTCCTGAGCAGGATAGGATCCCGACCCAATATTGGCGAAACAGCTCTGTATAAGATTCTCTACTTCATTGACTTTGATTACTACGAGAAATACGAAGAGCAACTGACGGGCGCTCGTTACCTCAAAAACCACTTCGGACCTACTCCGGTGGAATTCAAACAAATCGTCGAAGAAATGGTTGAGAAAAGAGAGATTCTGCCGGTAAAAAATAAATATTTCGGCTTTGACCAAAAGAAATACCTCCCCCTCCGAGAACCTGATTTAACTATCCTTTCCGCCCGTGAGATAAAGCATATTGATGAAGTTCTGGCCAGGCTGGCTGACAAGAACGCTCGAGAGCTGACCGAATATGCCCACCAGGATACACCATGGCTGGTGCACCAGGATGGCGAAATTATCAGTTACGAAACCGTCTTTTACCGAGATGCAGAACATTCAGTAAGAAACTACCAGGATGAACTTTAAAGAAACCCCTGAATTCCAGAAAGTTTTCAAGCGCCTGAAGAAGAAATATCTGTCTCTTGACCAGGACCTCGCCGAGTTCAAAAAAGTTTTATCGGTTTTCCCCGAGGGCCGGGGCAAACATTTTGCGCTTTTAACTGAAAAAGCTGGGATTAAAATTATCAAGGCCCGCTTATTTTGCCGTTATCTCAAAGGCGATTCTTTGAGAATTATCTATGCCTATAATCAGTCTGTTGATTTAATTGAGTTTATTGAGGTTTATGCTAAGAGCGAACAGGAAGTGGAAGATAGAATTCTAATAAAAAATTACCTTGAAAAATAACCAGAAAAATAACGAGAGCAATGGGAAATAAGCAAGCTGAACAGAATTGTAAACGTTGATGAAAAGACCGTGCTTTGACTCTTGGGAGTGCTCTTAAACTCGGCGAATTGTAAACTTTGATAACAAAAACAAGGATCAATATTTATTTTCTTTATCCGCATTAAGAAAGTATCTGCTATAATTTCTTTAAACGCCTTAAAACTAACACATTATTATGGCCAGATTTGAAAAATTAAAAGCCCGGGCTGAAGCCCTGAAGAATGAAGTGCTGGCTCTGAGCCTGGCACTTAAGGACAGGAGAACACCACTCCTGGCCAAAATACTTATTGGCCTCACGGTCAGCTATGCCCTTAGCCCGATTGACCTGATCCCTGATTTTATCCCGGTTCTCGGTTATGTTGATGACCTTATTGTGCTGCCAGCTCTTATTGCTATTTCTATCAAGCTTATCCCTCCAGCTATCCTGGCTGACTGCCGGGCCAGGGTAAAAGATGGATACACCATAAACAAAACCCTGGGCTGGATAGCCGCCAGTCTGATTGTCCTTTTCTGGGCAGCCGTGATTGGATTATTAATCCTAAAGCTCGCTAAAAAATAGTTAGCTTGTCCTTACTTTAATAAATCTTTAGATGTAGTTTTGGGGTATGGAGTTTTTTGGGTCGGACCACGGTGTACATAATATTTCATTAGAGTTAGCTCGTAATTTAAACCAAAAAACCAGTCTTTAAAGAAAGCATTTTCGGAGCATCCGGAAATAGTTTTTGCTGAATGTATTAGACTGATCACATACTGGTTATTATGGGGTTTTCTCCCCAAAATAATTTCTAAGCGCTTGTTTAACCAGCTTAAATCAATTTAACTCATTAATAATCTATTAGATAGCGTGACCGACCCCACTTCTCACTCCGATATGCAGAACATTCAGTAAGAAACTATCAGGATGAACTTTAAAGAAACCCCTGACCGACCCCACTTCTCACCGCCTCCCGAGTACCCCTACAATACGTACCCGTCCAAATATCTAGCTTGGGCCAACCCCATTTCTCGCCCCACTTCTCTTTTCCCCAAAAAAGCTAATTAATTTTATTTTCTTTAGCAAATATATTAGATATAATATTTCTGTTATTTGACAAAAAAATTTTATGAAAATTAAAACCAAAAGATGAGAATAAAAAAGAAAAAATGATTTACATGTCAACGCTCAAAGGTGGCCTGGTCAACTTCTTGAATAAAAAACTTAATTCTGTCACCTACCAGGTATGGAAATAATCATTAATCACCCAGGAGGTTATGATGAGTTTTTGCCCTGAAAGAAAACAAAAAAGTAATCTGGCCGAAAAACTGAAAAAAATAGCCAGAACCAGCTTTATGATTTCATCATTTATTCTGATTTTTGCTTCCACAGCATTTTCTCAGACCTTTGTCCAGCCTAAAGACCCAAAAGCTAAAGTAACCCAGGATATCCTCCTCAGAGCTCAACCAGTCCCTCTGTCTAAAGTCAGGCTGACCGGCGGACCGCTTCTCCATGCCCAGGAGCTGGACCGGGATTATCTTTTAAAGCTTGAGCCTGACCGCATGCTGGCCCTTTACCGTAAAGTAGCCGGCCTGCAGCCAAAAGCTGAACCCTATGACGGCTGGGACGGACCGGGCCGCAACCTCAGCGGGCACATAGCCGGGCATTACCTCTCCGCTGTCAGCCTGATGTACGCAGCCACCGGTGACATTCGCTTTAAAGATCGTGCCGACTATATTGTTAAAGAACTCAAAGAGATGCAGGATAAAAACGGCGATGGCTACCTCAGCGGGCTGGAAGGCGGCCGCAGATGCTTTGAAGCTCTGGCCCGAGGCGAAATCAGAGCTTCAAGTTTTGACCTCAACGGCGAGTGGTCTCCCTGGTACACCCTGCACAAAACCTTTGCCGGCCTTCGCGATGCTTATCGCCTGACCGGAAACCGCACCGCCCTGGAGGTAGAAATAAAATTTGCCGGCTGGGCAGAGAAAATTCTCTCCGGCCTCAACCGCTTCCAGCTTCAGAAAATGATGGACACCGAGTTCGGCGGGATGAATGAAATTCTGGTTGACCTTTATGTTGACACCGCCGACTCGCGCTGGTTGAAGCTGTCTCAAAAATTTGAGCAGGAAATTTTCGCGGAACCACTAAAGCGCCACGAAGACATCCTGGCTGGAACCCACGGCAACACTCAAATTCCCAAGATGATCGGCTCGGCCGTGCGTTTTCTCTACACCGGCCAGAGTTCAGACCTGATGGACTCCAGCTTCTTTTTTGACCGCGTTGCCTCTCATCACAGCTTCGCTACTGGAGGCAATGGAATGAACGAATATTTTGGCGCAGCGGAAGAGCTGGCTCATCAAATTGACGGTCGCACGGCTGAAAGCTGCAACGTCTACAACATGCTAAAGCTCAGTCGGATTCTTTTTGCTCTTAATCCAGATGCTCATTATGCTGATTTCATGGAAAGAGCCCTCTTCAATCATGTGCTGGGTTCTATTGACCCAGAAGACGGACGGATGTGCTACATGGTGCCGGTCGGTCGGGCGGTTCAGCGTGAATACCAGGACATGTTCAGAAGCTTCGTCTGCTGCATTGGTACAGGCATGGAAAACCACGCTCTGCATGGCCTGGGTATTTACTACGAAAACAAGGACAGCCTGTGGATAAATCTTTTTGTGCCGTCTAAAGCAGAAGCCGATATACTTGGCACCTCAATCAACATGCAAACTGATTTTCCAGAAGGCGAAAAAGCAACTATTACCCTCGGGCTAAAGCAACTGAAAGAATTTACCGTGTTCCTGCGGCGTCCATGGTGGGCAGGCGAAGGCTTTTCAGTCAAAATAAACAGACAACCGCTGCCGGCTGAATCTTTGCTTCCTTCTTACTCGGCCGCCAATCCACAATATGCCCTGGCCATCAAAGAACAGGCCCGCACCGGTTATTACGTGGAGATAAAAAGGCAATGGAAAAACGGGGACGTGATTGATGTTTCCCTGCCGAAATCTCTCTACCTGGAGCCAGCAGCCGGCGATTCCAGGGTCGTAGCCATTATGTGGGGTCCTCTGGTGCTGGCTGGAGACCTTGGACCGGAAAGAACCTGGAGCCGCCGGGAAGAGGAAGAAGATGAAGTAAGGCCTGTGGCCACCAGCCAGGATTATCCCTTTTTAGTGGCCGCTCCTCGTCCGGTTGCCGAGTGGGTTAAACCTGTGCCCGGCCAGCCGGGGAACTTTGTCATAAGCGGTGTCGCCAGGAAAATTCAGGAACCAGATAAAACCATTGAAGTGGAACTTGTTCCCTTCTACCGCTTGCACCGGCGGCTTTATTCTGGTTACTGGGATTACATAGATGAAGCTGAATGGCAAAAAAAAGTAGCAGATTACCGGGCCGAAATGGAAAGGTTGAAAAAATTAGAACAAGCCACCGTGGTTAAAGTTCAGTTAGGTGACCCGAAGAGCGAAAAAGAATTCAATTTTCAGGCCGGAGAAAATATTATCTTCCAGAGAGTTCTGGGCAGCGGAAGCCGCCGGGGACGCACCTGGTTTTCCTGCGAGTTACCATTAACGGGGATGACCAGGCCCGTTTTGCACGTTACTTATTATTCTGAAGAACGGCTGCGGAAAGGCAATTTCCAGATTCTTGTTGATGGAGAACTCCTTTCCAGAGAAGAAATAACCAGAGTCCCAACGCCCAGGTTCCTGGAAAAAGAGTATCCACTCCCAGAAAAGCTGATCAAAGGAAAAAATAAAATCACCGTCAAATTCCAGGCCGAACCCGGAAGCGAAATTGCCCCGGTAGTCAGTCTCCGCTTGCTGAAGTAAATAATTAGCCTAGCGTTTGCAATTGTTCAAACCGCTGAAATAATCATAGTGAATAAAGCAAAAGCAACTCAAAAACTTAATTTTGGACTATTGTCAGTCAACCAAAAGAATTCCGTGAATATGAAGAGTTGGGATGGTGGTGTAAAGATAACCTTTTTCCCATCTCCATTTTAGCCTGGTGCCTTCCGGCATCCAGACCACATTTCGCGGTTTTTCTCCAAGAGCCAGCTTAACCTGGATAGGCCCAACTGGCGGGACATAATCTATGAAATTATAACGGTCGGGTACAGGAAAACCAGTTCGGTTGAGCAGGTGAAGCCTGAGGCGGTTGTCAGCTGTTTTTCGCAGGGCAACATCCACGGTGGGCGGTGCTTCAACCATAATGACAGGTGAAGGAAATAGCCTCTGGGTAAGATTTCCGATAAATTGCCTGAGCGCCGGATGATGGCTGCGGAAAAAGGCCAGAGCTACGGGCCCATAAACCGCAGCGACCTTGCCTTTTCCGTAAGAAGCGATGGTGGCCGCTACGGCCTGACCCCGGCGGAAATCCCGCGTTGGATACCTGAAGCCGATTGGCTCGGCGCCAGCCAGTTCAACTTCCTGCCAGCGGCCGTTTAAGGAAACTGGGCTAGCTGGTGTGGCCAGCTCGGCTGAAATTTGTTGCGGCTCGCCCACGAGCCTTATTCCAAGCAGGGGTTCGAAAAGTCGGGCGCTTTTCTCGCCGAGCAAAATAAGACTGCCGCCGTTTTCCACATAATTGACCACTTCTTTCTGAAAATTTGGCTCAAGCCGATGGGCATCAGGAATGACTAAGAGCGGAAATTCTTTAATCCTGGAAATTAACTGGTGCTCGGCCAGAATATCCACCGAATAATGAAGTTCAAGAAGGGCGTGGAGGGCACCTTCAAGTTCATCGTACTCGCCTGCCCACGGCGAAAAAACTCGGCCCATCCGATCCCAGAGTGATGTTTCTGAAAGAAGAAGCGCTACCTGCGGCACCGTCCGGCTCTTGAAGCTTAGAGATTGGCGCTCGCGGCAGAAGCGGGCCACCTGCTCAAGCTGGTCAATGATAGCCGGAATGATATATCCCCTCCGGGTTGGCGTGTTATAGACTTCAAAGCCGCCTCCCTGCATCAGCACCACGGCTGCTTCCTGCTGCAGGTGAACAGCAGTCTTGAGGCTCCAGACCTGGTCTCGGCCGCGGTCAAATCCCCAGGCCATCAAATCCCAGGGCTGGCCGGTGCTGGCTAAGTAGCGAGCTTCAACTCGGGCCCGGTCGACTGAAAGGCTTGGGGAATAATCGCCCGAAAGAAAATCAAGACGGGCAACTACCGGCTTGGGGGCAAAAGTGGTATACATCCAGTTGCTGGTCAACTGCACTCCAGGGCGAAACTCGTGCAGGGTATCAACCCAGTGGCAGAGATACCTCTCAAAGGCCTGGCGCTGAAACATTTTCCACTCCAGCCAGTCCGGGTCGGAAGGACTTTTTGGGGCCCTAATTTTTCCAGAATATTTCTGCCAGGCTTTTAGCGCTTCGGGCGAATAATCAAGCTCTGCTCGCCAGCATTCGCCATCAACCCAGGCCCCATCAAGGTCATAAGCTGAAATCACTTCTTTTAGCTGCGGAATCAGCAGCCGGTCAACATAGGGACCAAAAACAGAAGTAGCATTGGGGTCGCGCTTGCCTTCGGCATCAATTCTGGTCCAGTCCGGATGTTCCTCAATGGCTTTAGAATCCCATACTCCCGAATAATGGATGTAAAGGCCGACACCTTTCTCTCGAGTCACCTTTCTCCATATGGCCAAGGAATCTTTGACGATGCCAGGAGATGGCCAGCCCACTTTCGTCGGGTAACCGGTATAACCCGGGTGTCCCTTGCAATCATACTGGACATAATCTGGTTTAACCCGGCCCAGAAGCTCAGCTATGTTTTCCTCGCTGACGTCGGCTCCAAGCCCGGTGTCAGAAGCATTAGGGTGAAGGTCAAAATGCAGTCCAAAAAATGATTCACTACGAGGTAAAGGTCTTTTTGGCTTCAGATGTTCTTGCGTTTGAGTCGCATTGTCAATCTTTGAAATTTGTTTTCTAACCTCACAAGCGGAGAAAAAAATCAGAAGGGCAAAAATTGCCAAAAAAGAAATACAAACTGCTACCGGAGAATTAGTTGCAGGTAAAGTATCAGATGCTCGTAGGGAAATATTTGCCTCTGAGGCAATATTGGCCGGTTGGGCAATTTTTGTAGCCAGGATAAAATTTGCCGATGAATTAATCGCCGCTGCAGCAGAATTTTTTCTCAAATACCAGGCCCTTATATTCATTTCATGCCCTCCATAACCGAGACTCTTTTCCTAATTAAAATTTTTAAATTACAAAAATAAAAATGGAAGCTCAAGGCGCAAAATACTGTGGTATATCTCAAAGTTATTAAAGAATGATCTATCGCCGATAATTTACCTGACACCAGCCGGCCTGCCTTTGTTTCAGTAGAACCGAGTATAAAATCTGCCTCAATCTTAAGTCAACCTGAAAATTTTCTAAGCTCAGGAGACAATAGCCAGAATAATTAAAAATCTTTCTATCCGAAAAAAGAGGAATAGCACAGGTAAGCCTTTACCACCAGGTAAAGGCGGTAGTTTCCTGCTGAATAGACGGCGCTCAAGGCGCTTTTTTTCGCTCATTCATATAGATTTCACCCACTCTGGGATAAATTGCCAAGCCCTTATTAATTAATAAAAGGTCAGAAACTTAATATTGACTTCCCGAAAAACCAGATCAAAATCAGCTCTCAGCGAGTGAACTTCCGGAGCGAAGATTTATCATCGCCATCCCGCTTAAAAAACCGGACTTCCACATTGCTTTCCTCGTCGGTTGTCGTAAGAAAGACAAAACTCCGGGTCAGCGTTATCGAGCCTGGAAGTTAAACTTTAGCCAACAGCCGGCCGCCTGAATCAAGCAGCGTACAGACCCTCGATTTTTTATCAGCTCGCCATGTCCCGCAGGCCAGGATGTTTCCGTCTGGCCTCACCGCGAGATCGTCAATTATTGGCTTAACGCTGTAAATCGAGTGCTTGTATTTTTCAATGATGGTGCCAAACCTGAAGTACCAGTCTGGATTTCTTTCGCGCATCATGCTCTTTCTTGTTTCTCTCCAGGTATCGAGGTCCTTATTGGTTACTTTTTCCGGACCTTCCAACCCTGTATCCACTGTCCTGGCCGGCTGGCCTTCAAGACTCAGGACTTCGATTTGCGGAGTGGTACCATCAGCAAAGAGGAGGGTTCGATCGTCCAAGAGACACCACAAAAAGCGCGGCACAAAAGGCAGGGGGCTGTCGGCGCCATCTGAGATATACGATATCCGGGAAAAATAATTAGTGCCTTTAAGTTCCTTTCCAACCTTGCCTTCCCGGTCAACAAGACGCAGGCTGGTGGGACTGCGGTAAAGATAATAATCTTTCTCTTTTTCCAGAATGTGCTCAAAATGAAATTCCACCAGGAAGTTCAGGCCTGGCAGAGCCACTGCTTTGAGGATGCCAAAAAGGGACGGATGGTCAATCTTTATGACCGAGTCCAGCTCTCCATAAAGCTTCATAAGGGTAATCCAGCGGTGCCCCATGAAATACTCAGTGAAGAAAAGGCGCGCATCCCGGGTAAAGCCAAAGAAAACGCTATCACGGCGGGCAATCTCGCCAGGACCCTGTCCTTCCCTGGCTATCTTTCTCAAGAATTTTCCGTCCGGTGCATAAACCTTGATACAGACATCGCCTTCATCATAAACATATATGTTACCGTCTGGCCCTTCCTGGATAAGGTCCGGATAAGCCAGTTGACCCGGTGTTCCAGGCGCTCCAAGAACTATTGGCCGCTGGGAATAGGCCACACCCCACGACAGGCAAAACATGAACATCGGGAGCATAATCTGAGAAAAAATTCTTTTCATTCTTCCCTCCTGAGATGTTTTTACCCAACTTCTGTCTTTTTTGTCAAATTCGAAATTCTTTTGTGTTGGGACATGGTGATAAAAAATATGTAATGAAGATGCGCAGGTCTGTTGGTATTATCTGCGAGTGAATTTAGAAAAAAGATGAAAGGGGAAGAACATAGATATTTTAAAATATTCACTCCAGGAACTATTGCTCCCAGCCTTGAAGGGCGAAATTGGGGCCAGGGAGTTCTACAAAAGCCTGGCTGGGTCGGTGGAAAATTATTTCTTAAAAGACAGAGTCCTTTTTCTCTCGGCCGAAAAAGAAAAGCACAGCCAGGCTTTCGAGAAAATGTTCCGGGAACAGTTTCCCGGCCAGGAGCTGCTGCTTCCAGAAAAAAGTCCGGCTCCGCTGATTTCGTAAGGGGAAAATAAGACAGATGTTCAATCGAAACCGGAAGCCTCCTACTATTAGCCCACCCCAAATCAAGCTAAATCATATTATGTAATAACGCAAATTATTGGATATAATCAGATTTGATATAATCAGTAAGTATTCGAAATAAACCATGGAGGAGAAATCATGATTAAGAAAAAAATTCGCTTTTTTATATTCTGCTTATTATTCATGCTAATAACCACGATGCTGCTGGCCATCAACACCAAGGACACCGCCATGATGACCAGACCGGCTGTTGGTCCCGACAAGATTGCCTTTGTCTATGCCGGTCAGCTCTGGGTGGCTGAACTTGATGGCCGTAATCCCCGGCAGCTTACAGCCGACATGCTTGTTCAAGGCCTGCCCGTCTTTTCACCTGACGGACAGTGGATTGCTTTCAGCGCTGAGCATGAAGGAAATGTTGACGTCTATCTGATCCCATCTGAAGGCGGCCAGTCGCGGCGCCTCACCTGGCATCCGTCTCCAGACCTGGTTCAGGACTTCAGTCCGTGCGGCAAGAAGGTTCTTTTCACCTCGCCACGTAATGCCTATGCCCGCGGAGCCAGCAACCTGTTTATGATTTCAGTTGAAGGCGGGTCTCCTGAACAGGTTCCAATTCCTTATGTTTATCGGGCAAAGGTATCGCCGGATGGGCAATACATTGCTTACAATCATTTTCCCGATGCCTTCAGACAGTGGAAAAACTACCGCGGCGGCCGCAATTCAGTTCTGGCCATATATGATAGAAAAGGCCATACCATAGAAAAAATTCTCCAGCCTGCCGGCCGCTGCAATGATATCGACCCGGTCTGGGGCAAAGATAAACTCTATTTTCTCTCTGACCGAAACGGCGAGTTCAACCTGTTCAGCTACGACCTGAAAACCAAAGAAATCAAACAGCTGACCAACCATCAGGACTTTCCCATAATAGATGCCTCTGGCAGCCAGGATAGAATCATCTACGAACAGGCTGGATATCTCCATCTCTTTGACTCAAACTCTGGCAAAAGCAACAGACTGGTTATAGGAATTGCCACTGACCTAATTGAGCTTCGTGAAAGGTTCGCTAAAGGCACCCGCTGGATTCGCAATGCTGACCTCTCACCTTCTGGCGCCAGAGCAGTCTTTGAATTTCGTGGTGAGATTATCACCTTCCCGGCAGAAAAAGGAGACTACCGCAACTTGACCGAAACACCCGGTGTTCACGAACGAAGCCCGGTCTGGTCTCCCGATGGCCGCTTGATTGCTTATTTTTCCGATGAATCTGGCGAATATGAACTCCACGTCAAACCGCAGGAGGGAAAAGGCGAGGTCAGAAAATACCAGCTCCGCGGGGCTGGTTTTTATGACTCACCGGTCTGGTCTCCTGACTCCCAGAAAATTGCTTATGCCGATAATTCTTGGTCTCTCTACTGGATAGACCTCAAGACCGGCGCCACCAAAAAAATCGCTTCTGAATATCTCTACGGACCAAGCAGAATCAGAAGCGTCTATGCTACCTGGTCTCCGGACTCTAAGTGGATTGTTTACACTCTGAACACTCAGACTTACATCCAGAAAGTCTTTGTCTATTCGCTAGAAAAAGATAAATCATTTGCCATCACCGACGGCTTGAGTGAGGTAGCTGAGCCTAGATTTGATGCCAGCGGGAATTACCTGTATTTTCTGGCCTCAACTGATGCCGGGCCAGTGAAACAATGGTTTGATATGTCCAACGCTGACCTTCGAGCCAGCTATTCGCTCTATCTTGTGGTGCTGCGAAAGGACCTACCCAACCCTTTAGCTAAGGAAAGCGACGAAGAAAAGCCGGCAGAAAAGACCGATACTGAAAGTCAACAGAGAATCACGCCGACCGAGAAGAAAAGTCAGGGCGCAAAGTCTGAACCAGCGAAAACTCTAGCCGGTGAAACCATCATCGATTTTGATGGCCTGAACTTCAGGATTGTGGCTCTGCCCCTGCCACCTGGAAACTACAGCGATCTTCAGGTTGGTGAAGCCGGCCACATTTATTATTTGGAATTCCCGACTCTCGCTCTGGGCGCAATGTTTGCCGGTCCAGGGCCAAGAGCTCAGGCCGCCAAGCTTCACCATTTCGACCTGAAGACCAGAAAAGATGAGATCATTATGGAAGGGCTGAGTAACTATCTGATTTCGGCCGATAAGAAAAAAATTCTGTATGTGGCTCAGAATACCTGGGGAATTACCAGCCTCAGCGGGAAAATCCAGGTGGGTCAGGGAAAAATCAACGTTGATTCTATAGAAGTTAAAATAAACCCGGTTGAGGAATGGCGACAGATTTTTTATGAAGCCTGGAGGATTAACCGGGATTATTTTTACGATCCAAATAGGCACGGCTGCGACTGGCCGGCGATTAAGAAAAAATACGAAAAGTTCCTGCCCGAGATTTCCTGCCGCGATGACCTGAACCGCCTCATCCAGTGGATGTGCAGTGAGCTGGTTGTCGGTCATCACCGCGGTGGTGGCGGTGATTCGCCAGTTGAACGAAAAACTGTGCCTGTCGGATTGCTGGGTACTGATTACGAGATTGCCAACGGGTGTTACCGCTTCAAGAAAGTTTATGGCGGCCTGAACTGGAATCCGGAACTACGTGCTCCTCTGACCGAACCCGGGGCTGAAGTCAAACCGGGCGAATATCTGCTGGCAGTTGAAGGTCGAGAAGTCAAACCGCCGGCTAACCTCTACAGCTTCTTCGAAAACAAAGCCGATAAAATCGTGGAAATAACTGTCGGGCCAAATCCGGATGGCAAGGGCGCCCGAACCATCAGGGTTGTGCCCATAGCCGATGAATTCAACCTGAGAAACCGCGACTGGGTTGAGAGCAACCTGAAAAAAGTGGAAGAAGCTACCGGCGGCCGTGTCGCTTATGTCTATGTCCCCAACACCTCAACTCAGGGCTATATGTATTTCAGGCGTTATTTCTTCCCGCAGGCTTATAAAGACGCCATCATCGTTGACGAGAGATTCAACGCCGGCGGTCAGGTAGCTGATTATTATATCGACTGGTTAAGCAAACCTTTTATCGCTATGTGGGCAATGCGTTACGGAACTGATCTGAAAACACCCAGCGCCTCCATTCAGGGGCCAAAGGTGATGCTCATCAACGAAATGGCCGGCTCCGGCGGCGATCTTTTGCCCTGGATGTTCCGGAAATTCGGCTTGGGTCCGCTCATTGGCAAAAGAACCTGGGGCGGACTGGTGGGAATCCTGGGCTTCCCGGTGCTACTGGATGGTGGCATCATCACTGCACCCAATCTGGCCGTCTGGACTGAAGAGGGCTGGGTAGTGGAAAACGAAGGTGTGCCACCGGATATAGAAGTTGAAATCACCCCGGCTGATTATCTGGCCGGCCGCGACCCACAACTGGATAAAGCTATAGAAACAGTACTGAAGCTTCTGAGGAAAAATCCGCCGCAGAAGCTAAAGAGGCCGCCTTATCCTATTCGGGTGCAGAAATAACTGGTAATAATTTTTGGAAAATGGCCACATATTTAAGAAAATGCCAGGGGGCTGATTTTCTCTAAATCAAGGCTACTGGCCTTGGATAAAGTGGAGATAGACTACCGTTCCGATTAACACCTAGTATCCAGGGTAAAGATAATATAATAAAAGGGAACCTTTTATCCTCCGCTTACGTCTAAATAAGTGAAAGATAAATATTAGAGATATTAACCGAAAGGAGAAGATATCGTGAAATTCAGAACAAAAATCGCAGTATTCTTAATCGCCATGATGATTTCACTGGTTAGTTTCGAGCTTATCGCCACTGCTATCTCGGTGGAAAATATAATGCTTGGCGCCAGACCAGTAATCGAAGTTTTCACCACGTAATTTGGCAAACAGGAAAACTATGGAGACTGGTTTGAGTAAAGATTTGAGTAAAAACTGGTTGATTCAAATCATAAATTGATCTTCCGGAAATGAACCCTACCAAGCAGTAACCCAAACCTAAAATGGGGACAGGATATTGCGTCCCCATTTTTCATTCTGTCTCAATTATTTGCCCTTACCTCCGCAGGAAGCGGTGGAGAAAGGCATCAACTTCCTTGATCTTAAAGAGACGGCAGCCAGCATAAAAAACCAGCAAAGAAGCTGCCCCACAGATTAAACTTATGATAAGCACAGCCAGAAAGGAAGTTTCGAGAAAGCTGCTGAAAACCTTGAAGCCCAGGATTCCGCCTGCCCCGGCTATCAGCGAAGCTCCCACCAGTTTCAGAAAATAAGCATTTATCGAGCGAAGTTCCACCGGCCCGATTTTCTTCGGTAGCCAGCGAATCAAAATCAGGATATTAACCACGCTGGCTACAGTGGCCGAAAGGGGAAAAGCCAGAAAGCCCACCGATTTCATCAGAGCCAAATTGAGGACAACATTAAGACCGATAGAGGCAAAGCTGGCATACATTGGCCGCACCGAATCTTTGTAAGCATAAAAAACCGAAGCCACATTTCGCAGGGCTGAGATAAAAGGAATGCCGAGCGTGTACAGGATGAGCGCTCGGCTGACAGCCACGGTATCGGCTGAGGTGAAATGGCCATGCTGGTAGATAATCCGGGTAATCGGGTAGGAAAAGAAAGCGATCAAAATGGATGACGGCACCGTCAGGAAAAAGACCATTTTCAGCGAATCTCTGAGGGTTGAATGGACCTCGTCAACTTTGTTATCAAGGACGAGTCTCGAAAAACGCGGCAAGGCTACCGCTCCGACGGCAATTCCAAAAAGTCCAAGGGGCAGGTGCATGATGCGGTAAGCATAATTTAGCCAGGTCATGGAGCGTTCTTCAAGGAAGGAAACCAGAACCGTGTTCACCGCCACGTTAATCCGGGAACCAGCCAGACCAATGGCCACCGGTATAAAAAGAGCCATTACCTGGCGAAACTCCGGGTCGTGGAAATTCAGATAAAAATGATAGCGATAGCCTTTTCGAAAAACTCCTGGCACCTGGATGAGAAACTGCATCAAGCCGCCGATGGTCACGCCGAGCGCTGCACCGAAGATGGGATCTCCCCCGCGTGATGTGTACCAGCCAAAAAGAGCCACCGGCACGGCAATAGAAAAGACATTAAAAAAAGCTGGCGCCACTGACGGGATAAAAAAAGAATCTTCAGTGTTCAGATAGCTCATTGCCCAGGCAGCTAAGGAAACAAAAAGCAGAAAAGGGAATGTGATAAAAGTTAGTTTCGCCGTCAGCGTGAGTTTTTCAGGAATGTTGCCGAAACCAACAGCAATGACTGAAGCTATCGGTTTGCAAAAAATCATTCCCAGAATGGTGACCAGGCCGACGACCACAAATAGCGTGTTGAAGATGTTCGAGGCCAGAAGATTCTCGGCTTTCTTGCTCCGGGCTTTTTGCTCGGTGAGAACGGGGACAAAGGCCGCAGACAGGGCAGTTTCAGCAAAAAGGTCGCGAAGCAGGTTGGGGATGCGGAAAGCGGCATTGAAGGCGTCAGTCGAGCGGCTCGAGCCAAAAAGATAGGCAAAAACCACCTCACGCACCAGGCCAAGAATGCGGCTGATGGTGGTGCCGATGGTGAAGGATCTGACCCCGCGGGCAATATCTTCCATTTCAGGCTGCTCCTGTAGTTCTCACCACCAGCTGCTTCCAGCTGAATCTTAAAATTTTAGCTTTAATCTTACTACCAAATACGCAGTCATAAAAGATATGAGAATTCCAGCCAATATTCAACTTTTTTAATGCGGGAGGTGAAAAAATTTTGACCTCTTCCCTGGAAAAGTAAAAAAGAGAATTTATTAATATCGACCAGAGAAAGAATGTAAATTGATGGACAGGATTGATTTCCAACCATCTCGCTCCGGTCTTCTTCTCGAAGTATCACCACTGCCTCTTATCGCTTTTGACCAATTCCCGACCTTAAGTGAGGGTAAGGCAATTCTCCTCTGGAATATAGACTCAGGGGAAACAAGAGTATTTGAAGACAATACACCTAAATTCTCCTTTCACCCGAGTTCTGCTTCAGTCCGGATGGAAGATATCTGGCAACCGCAAGTTCCAGCGGGCAATCAATCGCTACAATCTGGGACATCAGCTCTCCGGGTATCAAGGAAAAATTCAGGAAAGACCCTTTTGAAACCACCGAGGAATATGAACTTAGGGTGAAGCAGGTCGAGGTGCCATATTCAATCCCTGTGCAGCTGAGAAAAGAGCAATATAATGCGGACAAAGGCAGCTTTGAAATTGAGTTTAAGGTGAATAAATTACTTATCACTGTCGAGAGAGATCAAGCCAAAGAGCCGGTGGAAAGGAAGGCAGGGAAGCTGAAGTGTATTGGATTTATTCGCCGATTTGTTCTTGAAAATTGAGAGGTGATCAATTTTTGGCAGTGGTATTCTATTTTTCTTCAAAGACAAAGACATATTCAGCGAGACACTGGTAGTTGTTTGACTCCAGTTGCACATATTCAGGGCTCTGCTCGCCGATGCACAGGCGATAAGTCTTTCCAGGATCAAACTGACGTCCGGGCTTGGCTTTCATCACCACCGAATAAGAAATCCCATCCGCCCTGATGGTGGAATGCCAGCCTTCAGCCACCGGGTCATCGCCGTCAAGGATAAGATGATAAAGCTTTTTCTCGGCAAACTTTATCCTGAGGACAAATTCGATCTCCTGAGTTGTGGCTCTGACAATAGTGATGTATTCCGAAGGCACATTCGGACCCCGGTAAAAATGAAGCCTCGGATTTTTTTTATAAGAAAAGCAAGAAGCCAGGATGGCTACCAGAAAAAGGATTAACCAAGGATTCTGACGTTTCATAAATCCCTCCTCTCCCGAGTATCACCTCGCCCAAGGTTTGCTTTTTTATATTATTACAGCTTCTTCAGGCTGTCAAAAGCAATCTTTGCGATTATTGTTTCTCCGATTTATCGCTAGTCCAACTATCCTAATCCTCATAGCTTGTCATCTTCCTTACCCTGGATACTTTGACTTAACCTGAACGAACACTGGCGTTGACTTAATAGAGATGGCCGTCATATAATTTTTAGGCTTATCTTTTTCCCATCTATCATGAGTTTAAAAAGACGAGATTGAACAAATGAGAATCTTGGTCATCGAAGATCAACCAAAAATTGCCAGCTTCGTCAAGCGTGGCTTAAAAGAAGAAGGTTATTCTATTGATATCGCCGGAGATGGGGAAGAAGGATTATTTCTGGCCAAGACTCAAGATTATGACCTTATAATTCTGGATTTAATGATTCCTAAAATCGACGGACTCACGGTTTGTCACCAGCTTCGACAGAATCAGATTACCAGCCCGATCTTGATCCTGACGGTGAAAGATCAGGTCCAGGATAAGGTAGCCGGATTGGATGCTGGGGCGGATGATTACTTAACCAAACCTTTCGCTTTTGAAGAATTATTGGCTCGCTGCCGAGCACTCTTACGCCGGCAAAAACCTTCTGTTTCCACCAAGCTTCAGGTGGAAGATCTAATTTTAGACCCGGTTCAACATAAAGTCATCCGCGGTGGCCAGGAAATCAATTTGACTCCAAAAGAATTCGCCCTGCTGGAATATCTGATGCGAAACGAAGGCACCGTCGTCACTCGAACCATGATTGCTGAACATGTCTGGGATATGAATTTTGATAGTTTCACCAATGTCATTGATGTTTATATTAATTATCTGCGAAACAAGATCGACCGCGGCCGAGAAAAATCGCTTATTCAGACTGTCAGAGGCAGGGGTTATATTTTGAAGGCTTAAAATGACTTTCAGATCTATACGCCATCGGATTATATTTGTCTACCTGGTTGTCCTTACCCTAACTTTTGCTACCTTTGGCACAATTCTTTATAATTCGGTCAAGAAAAGATCCTTTGATGATGTCAACGATCTTCTTCTCTCCAAAGCTCAAGGAATAATTGATTCAATTGAAGCCAGTTGGGAGGCAGAAAAAACAAGTCTGACTTCTTTACCGCTCATTAAAAAAAATATATCACATTTTGATAATATCAACTTTGAAAAGGTGGTCGGGCGCTGGCTTCGGGAAAAAGCTAATGATCCTCTGCTGCTGAGTATTGATCTCAATGTTTACGATGCTCAAGGTAAAATAATTACCTCAACTGAAAAACTTCAGATCGAACCTGTTTTTCCTCAAGAGGTTTTATCACCAGCTCAGGAGAATAGAGGCTATTATGCAGATTTAGTCGTAAATTCAAGCTCTGGTAAATCCATCAAAATTCGCACCTTAACTCTTTCTTTTTTAGAAGAGAATCAACCGGCTTACTTTGTCCAGGTAATCTATCCTTTAACTCAAATCCTCTCTTTTTTAGGCCACCTGAGACTCATGCTTCTCATCTTCCTGCCTTCAGTCCTGGTGTTAAGCTTTATCATCAGCATCGTTCTCACCCGCATAACTTTAAATCCAATCGATGAAATCATTAAAACCATCCATAAAATTACAGCCGAGAATATGAAGTTGCGCCTGACCATTCCTGATACCAAGGACGAAGTCAAGAAGCTGGCTGATACTTTTAATGAGATGCTCGATCGTTTAGAAAAATCATTCGTTACCCAGCAAGTTTTTATCGAAGACCTTACCCATGAGCTTAAAACCCCCTTAGCCATTCTCAAAGGTGAAATCGAGGTTACCCTAAAAAAAATCCGCTCGACCGAAGATTATGAAGATGTTTTAAGAAGCAGTCTGGAAGAAATAAATAAACTAATCAAGATGTGTGAAAGTATGCTGCTTCTGGCACGATTTGAAGCCAAGGCTGTCGTTTTAGAAAAAAATCCTGTAGAGTTAAACTCTCTTATCCAGAGGGTAGTAAATGATATTGATATTCTGGCAGCCCAAAAAAATATTCGGCTCGTCTTTGAACCAGCCGAGCCGGTGACCGTTATCGCTGATGAAGCCAGGTTACAACAAGTTTTTAGTAATCTTCTTGATAACGCTCTGAAGTACACTCCTCCAGGAGGCAGCGTTTCCGTAAAAATAATTAAGGATAACAGTCAGGTAAAAGTTTCTATCAGTGACACAGGGATGGGCATAAAGGAAAAGGACCTGCCGCATATTTTTGAACGTTTTTATCATGGTCGATCTGGCTCTAAAGAACAGGTCGGATTTGGCCTCGGATTGGCTATTGCCAAGGCTATTGTCGAAGCTCATCAGGGGAAAATAGAGGCTGTCAGTCAACCCCCAAAGGGCTCAACCTTTAGCGTTTCTTTTCCCCATCGAGCCTAAGAATTATCGACGAGGATATATTGCTTTTATAAAAGCGGCAACAAGAGACCTTAGGTCAGGCGCTCGGCGTTGGGAAAAGCCCAAAAATATCTTTCGGGAATCTTATTTATTTATTAAGAAAAGTTACCTATCCCTCAAAGTATCCCCTTCCCAAAGATTAAAATTTTTTAATCCTCTTTTAATCATATTTTAAGCCTGCTGTAGCTATATTGAAGCTGAAGATAAAAAATCCCTGATTCTGAAAAAGGAGGTAAAACATGAAAAAGGGAATTTTGGTAAGCCTGGTTGTGTTTCTGGTTTTTGGTCTGGTCGGTTTACCTATGGCTCAAACTCAGACCAAGCCAACGGCTACACCTGCTAAGACTCAAAAACCGGCTGTCCATGTTTTCAAGGGCACCATCGACTCGATAACCCTGGCTGATCCGGCCAAAGGCACCAAATCAGAAATTGTGGTAGTAGATGTCAACAAGAAGTCCAAAAACTTCCTTATTCTTTCAACAACCACTATCTATGACGCTAAAGGCGGAGCTATTACCTTAGACAAACTGGCCAAAGGTAATGAAGTGACTGTTCGTTACAAAACTACCACTGAAGGTGTAAACGAAGCCGTGTCTGTCAAGCTGGCCAAATAACTTCTAGTTGATGGAGAAAAAGAGAGGAAGGTCAGAAAATTTGACTTTCCTCTCTTTATTTTTGTTTGCTTTTAGGTTCTGAATTTAATTTTCAAGACAGCGCTGGGGTGAGGTTTAGATGCGCTTAGCTATCATTTCTGAATATTATTATCCCCATCTGGGTGGGGTTACCGAGCACGTTCACCATCTGGCCCGAGAGCTCAACAATCGTGGCCACCAGGCTTTTGTTGTTACTTCTCGCCTAGATAATTCATACCAGGATGAGCCTTTTGTGGTCAGATTTGGTCGCAGCCAACTATTTTTCAGCAATGGTTCTTTCTGTCGCTTTACTGTTGGCCGAAATCTTTTAAAGGAGTTAGCCAGTTTTTTCTTAAAGGAAAAAATCGAAATTGTTCATCTCCACAGTGCCCTCACCCCGACTCTGGGTCTTATTGCCCTTGAAGCTGCCAAAAAACATCAGATTCCGGTAGTGGCGACCTTTCATTCTTGGTTTCCACAATCTCGTTATTTTCAGATTTTCCGCCAGCCTCTTCAAAAACAGCTGGATCATATCAAGATAAAAATTGCCGTCAGTCGCCCGGTCGTCGAGGCACACGCTCGTTATTTTAAAGCTGATTGGGAAATAATTCCTAACGGGGTTGATTTAACTTATTTTAAAACTAATGGTTATAGGCCATTTGAAGAAATAGGCGTTGGCCCAAGATTACTTTTTTTAGGGCGATTCGATCCTCGCAATGGCTTCCCGACTATTCTTCAGGCTATGCCAGAAATTGCTCATAATTTCCCGAGGGCTAAATTACTGGTAGCTGGCGATGGACCCTTAGGCCACTGGTACGAGCGCCAGGTGCGTCATTTGATGCTGGAAAATAATGTTACCTTTCTTGGACAAGTAAAAGATGAACGTCCTAAACTCTATTCCAGTTCAGACCTCTATGTTTGTCCGACGACCAGAGCTTCTTTCGGAATTACTCTGCTTGAAGCTATGGCCTGTGGCACTCCCCTAGTCGTCTCGGACATCACCGGTTTCAGAGAATTGATCAATGGTGGAAGCGAAGCCCGGCTGGTTCGGCCAAATGACGTCCACTCCTGGAGTCAGACGATTTTACATTTGCTGGATCATCCTGAAGAAAGAGAGTTGATGCGGCTGGCGGCCTTGCGGAAAGCAGGACAATTTGCCTGGCCAAAAATAGTCGATAGAGTTCTCAAGGCCTACGAAAGGGCTGTTCTATGAACGCTGCTTTGATCATCGGCGGAGCTGCGGCTGTCGGTTTAGGCGTCGCCGTCTATGGCGCTCTTGAGCCTAACAGCTCCATTTATGGACCGGTTTTGAGTCATGGCCCGAGGGAAAAACCTTATCTGTATCTGACTTTTGATGATGGCCCGAATATTACAGCTACAGAAAAAATTTTAAAGATTTTGGATAAATATCATGTCCCGGCAACTTTTTTTATGGTTGGCAGGAACGTATCTCTTTGGCCAAGTTTAGCCCGAGAAGTTGCTGCCGCTGGATATGAAATCGGCAATCATTCTTATCAACATAAGAAGCTACCTCTGCGAACCTCAAAATTCATTCTGCAGGAAATTCTGACCACTCAAGAACTCATCTCTAAAATCACCGGGGTAAGGCCAAAGTTTTTTCGGGCTCCCCATGGCTACAAAAACTATTTTGTCGGCAAAATAATCAACCAATTGGGCTATATCCTGGTTGGCTGGAGTTTTGGAGTTTGGGACACAGCTTTGCCGGGCCCAGAAGCCATCAGAGAGCGCGTTAGAAAAAAATTAAGACCTGGAGCGATTATTCTGCTTCATGATGGAGATGGACTCAATCCAGCTGGAGATCGCCGGCAAACTGCCATCGCTCTTGAAGGAATTATCAAAGACGCTCAGGATTCAGGATACAGCTTTAAATCTCTCTCCGAGATTATCAAGACTTGAGGATGGCTAACTGTTTCAGGTAAACTTTAAAAACAGGATGAAGAAAACAAAATGGCTGAAGATTATTTTATTGTCTATTTTCGTGGCTCTGGCTGTTTATGCTGGATGGAGATTTCCGTGGAAAGGCACCTGGGCCGCTATCAAAAAAGCTAATATCTTTTTATTATCTGTGGCTTGCCTGATAAATCTCTCTTCTCTGGCAGCCAAAGGCTGGTCCTGGCATCTCCTTCTTAAGCCCCTGGCTTATAACCATTTCGAAGCAACCCAGAAAGCTACTTTTATCGGAGCCATGATAAATTGTATCTCCATCTCTTTCGTGGGCGAAGCAGCTCGTGTTGAAAATATCAGTCGCCGGGAGAAAATACCTCTTCCCCCTGTCCTGACGTCTCTTGTCTGGGAAAGGTTGATCGAAGGCATCTCTCTGGCTGTTCTGATCATCATTGCCCCAATTTTCTTGAATCTGCCTTCTGGCTTAAAAGCAGTCTGGGTTGGTGCAGTCGGAGTAGTTATTCTCTTTTCGCTGCTCACTTTTGGTCTCTTCCACTCGAAGCCCCATCAGATTTACAGGTTTTTATCATTTATTAATAAATCTTTACCTGATTACTTAAATGAGTTTAGCTCACCAGCCTTACTCCTGTTACCTATCCTTCTGACTTTATACAGCTGGACAGCCGAATGGCTGACCTTTCATCTTTCCCTGATGAGTTTTATGTCTCAGCCTGCACTGGTCGCATCTTATCTGGCTCTTTTAGCCACCAATCTGGGAGGAGCACTCAGGCTGACTCCGGCTAATGTTGGCGTCTTTCAAGCCTCTATGGTAGTAAGCGTGGCCGCCTGCGGAATTCCTTCTGAAACAGCTATGGCCGCTTCTTTAGCCTTGCAGGGTCTTCAGGTAATTCCAGTAATCCTCATTGGTTTTTTACTCGTCTCACCCTGGAAAAATCGGAAGAAAGATGACCAATCAAACATTAAACCTGGAAATTAAAAATCCAGAATAAGCTCAATTTACCCGAGATTCTTTTCTTGGCCTTAAAGAGTTAGGGCTAAAATCGACAAAGATTCGGTCCAAATCCATCTTTTCAGAAACCTTAACCTGATAAAAGTTATTCTGCCGGCGCCCTTTTAGAGGTAAAATATTTTCTGAACCTCAAGGCCACATTCACCAGAATGATCAGAATCGGAACTTCCAGGAGCGGACCGATGACCGTAGCAAAAGCTTGATTGGAACTTATACCAAAGATGGCTACAGCCACGGCGATGGCCAGCTCAAAATCGTTGCTGGCCGC
>Ga0315280_10002970_pt1 | contig 26669 bp, 23 predicted proteins | sample YL17G06_40_MG_FD_203697 | JGI IMG/M metagenome (GOLD analysis project Ga0315280, IMG submission 203697) | Sediment microbial communities from Yellowstone Lake, YNP, Wyoming, USA - YL17G06_40 | ecosystem: Environmental > Aquatic > Freshwater > Lake > Sediment | place: USA: Wyoming | collected...
TCTTGATCCACGGATGAGAGTGTTTGAGTAATTCGACATATGATTGCGCCTGATAGACATGGGCGGGTTCTGGCTCGTTTCGCTCGAGCAGGAATTTGAGCGTCGCGTATGTCTTGTATTCATAGAGCGTCCCGGTCTTGATATCAACCCTGTCCACATAGCCTATGATCTTTACGTCTCCCAAGTTCCACCAGCAGAATAACTCGCGTTCCTGCGCCGGATACTTACTCTGGATGTAACTGTGAACACCGTGACCGATGAAGAAGTCGAGACTTGAATCCCACCAGTCTGTGAACCCCTCCGTTCTGTTGTAATACGCGAAGCGCGGTTCAGTCAACTCCGATATGTGGAATACGTGTGCCTCCCTTTCGCGCGGGTAGAAATCTTGTCTGATGGCCCAGAGTGGACAGGATTCATGCTTCTCATCATCCGTGCACTTGAGGCACTCGGTCCAAGTAATCGGCTCGTTGTTTCTTTTCGGACAGGGGATCAGATTCCAGACCATCCATTCGGCGAGCATTTTGCGCATGAGCTTGCGAGACGCGGCGATCGTCTGCTTCTGAGATAATCCACGAAGATGCCCCAACTCATGAATAGTAGTCTCATCGATCAGATACATGTAGACGTTAGCAAAGATCTGGTCGAGTCGTTTCCTTTCACGCTTTGTGAGACTTGCCGCGATCTTCTTGCCTGTTTGCTGTTCGAAGAGTTTGCGTGAGATTCGGTATGCCATCTTCGCCACTTCGTCTACGAACAGGACACCTTTGCCAGCCAAGGCCGACCCGCCGGGCGCAGGAGGAAGGATGGATCTAATGAGGTTCTCGAATTCATCGCGCCACAGGGTGAGGGATATCTCGTGCTTGTCGCTCACTTGGAATCAGCCTCCTTAACGTCAGTCGAATCATCCTTCACTTCTTGGCTGCCCTTCTCCTCTTTGAGCCCGACCTTTGGAACTATACCATCAAATACCGGAATACCATTTGTTGGGCGACTGATCATCATCTTGGTTGTAGGCGGATGTCGAACCATGTTACCCTGAGCGTCGATTGTGATGGGGCCGGGCGGTTGCCCAAGTGGTGGTATAGCGGTATTTGTTGGTATGATGACCCGTGCCTTTTGTGCGAGCACATCGAGAACGTCTTTGTTGACGGTGTAGAAGTGTCGCCCACCCTCCCTCGAGAGTTTCCGTGAATCCAAGAAACCCAAACGCCTGATTGCGCGTCCGATCCAATTCGTATTGATCCATTTCATCTCTTTGACTTCATCTTCGGGATACTCGCCTTTCAGCCAATCCCGAATCTGAACAGCGGAATACTCTGCCGTCTTGTCAACATGCCTCGTCAATGTGTGGAGCAACATCAGATCTCTGTTATCGTTCAGTTCAATGATTTCCTTCTCCTCTGATTTACCTTCGGCCCAGGGAAGAATCGTATTCAACAGATCGTCGGATACCCACTTTGCGAGGGAGAAAATGGAATGCCATAACTCGTATTCCCTCGCTATGATCTTTTCTGCTGAAGGGTTCACAAGGGTTTTCGAAATCTTGTAGAGTTCGCTCCACCTACCCAAAGCGAGCAGATACAGTTTGTTCCGGATGTCCTCCCATTCAGGATCTTCGTCGTCGATAGTGCTATCAACGATCGTGCGATCAATGCTTCTCCGCATTATGACTGTGATCGCTCGATCTGTCAAGACGTCCTCGATACCGTTAATGTTCGCAAGCGCCTTCGGCGAATAGACTTCGAAGTCGCGCACGTATTTCCTGCGCTCGCCTTCGACACGATAGACGCTCGAACCGCGTTTGTAACCCGCTAACAGAATCGATCGGATATCCAACTTCCTTTGCGGATCGTTCAAATCCTCGGTTTCGTCCATGAGAAGTGTCGTTTGGCATTCATCGACGAGGCGGAATATCGCCGCTGCCGTCAAGTTATTGGAGAAAAGGGCGTTGAACGCCAATAGGGAAACGAAATGCAGAAGTTTCGATTTGCCAACCCGTTTCATTCCCCAAATGTAGAGATACGGATAGGCATCGAACAGAGGAAAGAAATACGTTCCAATGATCCAAAGCGCAATGAAATCCGCCGTCTGTTCGTCCGGAAACTCGTGATATCTTGTGAGTTTCTTCCTAATCGCCTGAAACACGTCTGAAGGATTCGGTATCTCCTCGCATCGGATTCCTCCCGCTTCTTTGATCTGTTTGATTAGGGACGCGCTCATGCGGACGCGGGGCGGGATCGTCACGGGACGCGCGCGAATTCCCAGGCTGTATAGTGCTTTGAGTTCATACTTCTGAAACAGGATAGGAACGAGATCAGGATCCTCTATCTTCGCCGGCTGTCTGATAAGGACGTATCGCACGGATTGATAGTCTTCGCTGATAACTGTCCGGCTCCTGTCGTATTTCGATTCTCTGAATTTCATGACCTTCGTCGGCAAACTCACAGCCACCAATGCCGTTTCCTTATCCGGAATGAATGCGAGCGATGGATTCAGCAAGACGACTTTACTGAAGATAGGTTCCTCTTCGATGCGCACATCGGGGAAATCTCTGAATACGCCTGCGAGTCGTTTTCTCGCAGCAACGATCCATGCATCAGGCATGTCGGATACCCCCGTATCCCCAAGTCACATAAAAGATTTAGTGAATTGCGTAGCAGGATTGTGATGTGGTTCACTTTGTAGCAACTTTACTAAACGTAATACTGAGTTCACTAATTCTTATATTGAAAGGGGATACGCAGGTATCCCGACCTTAGGTTGGGCAGGATCTCCAGGAGAATGAGGGTCAAGTCACCTAGGCTATTCGATTCCAAGTCATCTCCAGACCTCGCGGCGAGGCGCGCGGAGGATCTGCACAATGCAATCAAGCTGCTGCATCCCAACGATTTGATTGAGATCCTGTGGATAGACGCCTGCATTGCGCGCGACAGGAAGGTTGCGATACTGAAGAACTATGACTTCGCGACATACAAGCGCTCGGTTGGCTACTATGTCGGAGTCTTGCTCGACCACCGCTACAAGCAGGAGTACCTGATCATCAGCCCTGAGATGACGGATGAGGGAGAGGCGCACGAGGCGCGGGACATCGAGTCGATTCCTCTAGCCATTGTGATGAAAGTCAGGCGCGTCGGCGAGAAGGTTACGCTTCGGTCCGCCAAGGGGAAATACCACGTCAAGGCTCCGATCAAACTCACGAAACTCAAGTGGGCCGAATTCGTGACGCCGCTCGAGGGAGAAGGCGAGAAGATCGTCCTCGCCAAGGAGGTGAAAGTCTAATGACTTACGCGACCGCGGACCAAGTGAAGGAGAGGCTTGATATTTCCGACACCAGCCAGGATACCAAGATCGCAGCGAAACTCACTCAAGCAAACAGGATCATAGACGGGAAACTCAAACGATTCACGACCGTGCCTATCACCACTCCGACCGAGATAGTGAATCTGCTCGCTGAGGTTGAGGCGGATCTCGCCGCCGGGCTGTTGGTTGAGGATCGTGGCCCAGTATGGAAGGATCAGGCGACAGTATTCAAGAAGCGCGCGGACGAGGGGCTCGAAGCTGTCCTATCCTACTTCAGACAGGGGACGGTGATCGTCGGATGAACGAAGACACCAAGTATGGGCTGTTGTTCTTCGCGGTGGCGATAGTCGTCATCATCGCGATCTATGCTATCCTGCTGAAATTCATTGCTTCATTCTTGGAGTACGTGGTGCTGTTTCTGGTCGTGGTTGGAGCCTGTGCATTCTACGAGATGTTCATGGGGGACTTGGTGACAGACTGGAAATACAGGGTGAGAACATGATCGAAGTCAAAGTCGAGTCCAATATCGAGGAGTTCTTAGCGCGATTGACCGCGCTGGGGCCGAAGTTTTTGGAGGGACAGGAGTTATTCTTGAACGTGGCTGCGGAGGAAGCGCGCGAAACGATGCGCGGCATCGCCCCTGAGAGGACCGGGAGGCTCAGGGAGTCGATCACGGTCGAGCGCGACTTCGGCGTTCGCGTGGTCGGTCCGACCGTTCCCTACGCGTATGTCGCAAACTACGGCCGGGGGCCAGTTTTTGCACGGAGAGCACACGCACTCAGATTCGAAATCGGTGGTGAGGTAATCTTCAGGAAGCGTGTCGGACCTGCTCGCGGAACCCACTTCGTCGAGAATACAGCGCGCGCGATTGAGCCGGACTATCCAAAGATCGCACAACAGGTCATTGAGGAGGTGTTGAAAGAAGCATGAGGAAAGGAATCCAACAGAAGATCATAGACCTGCTCAAGGCAGAAGTAACGTTCACGGTTAAGGCGATCTACTTCGGCTTGCCCATCAAGGTTCTCGACTATCCTTACTGTGCGGTTGTTTGGGCGAGTTCACAAGGCCCGAATGTCGAACAAACGACCAAGTTACGCGCACTTCACAGGATCGATTATGCAATTCAGGTCGTCGCTCGCAGCAGGGTAATCGGTGATGCAGAGAAATCTGTCGAGGATCTGATCGAGATAGCACACGGCGTGCTATTCGGGAATCCAACGCTCGACGGATTGGTTGAGGATAGTTATCCCGTCGAGATCCAACCAATCGAGCCGACCGTTCAGGAGGATTGGGCGATAGCGGGCGCGATATTGAGAATCGCGTGTTTCGCGGAGGTTAAGGCATGATGCCCTCGACTCGAGAGAGGTTCGTCCTCACGAGCGAGAGGGGCAAAAGCCCGAAAGAGGTGAGAAAGTAGAAAAATGGCAAGCACAAGATTCCTCGGAATCAAGAAGGAAACGACGTTCAAGACATACGTTGCACCAGACAAATACGTTCGGATCATATCAGATTCGATAGAAGAGAACCCGAACAGAACGCCGATAGACGATGCAAGTCTGCCTGAATTCGCTGAGGTAACTTCGGATCTTTGGCTCTTTGCTGGGAATACTCCGATGCAACCGAAGCCCGACGATCTCGGTCATTTCCTGCTCGGAGCGTTAGGAGGATTGACAACAACGAACGATGGAGGAACTCCTCCAGCGGCTTACAAGCACACGTTCAAACGCGCCGACACGATACCGACCTACTCAGGCATAGTGACCGTGGACGACTTCGCGCGCAAGATGACGAGTGCGTTCCTGAATTCGCTCGAACTCGAGGTCGCGATGGGAACAGGCATGGAGAGGATACTTCACATCAACCCTGGTTGGATGGTCTACAAGGTCGAGAAATGGACCGGAGAAATACCGACCGCGACATTCAGCACTCTCAAACCACTCCTGGCGACGAAGGCGACGCTGAAGATCGGGGACGTGGACAAGTCTTCGATCGTGCGCGCATTGAGGCTGACGATCGCGAACGGCATCCCGCATTCAGAACTGTTCAACTTCGGTAGCGAATATCTGTCAAAAGTCAAGAAGGAGAGGTTCCAGGTCACGGGAGAGATCCAGATCGACGACGACGGCAGCGCAGAATACGATAGGTTCGTCACTGGTGACACGTTCGACTTGAAGCTCGACCTGCTCTCAGGAGAGACGACCGGAAGCACTGTGGAAGGATATCAGAACTACATGCTGTCTCTGCATCTACCGAAAGCGATCTACGAACGCGACGTTGTCTTCCATGCCGACAGGAGAACGAGGCCGACCATAGGAGCCCCGATCAGGGCGTACTACGATGCGACGGCAACATACTCGGTCAAATTCGATCTCGTGAACAAGACTGCGACGTACTGATCCTGAGGATAAAGAGGTGAGAAGGGAATGGGTAAGAAAAAGTCCCTTAAGGAATACCTAGAGGAAACTGTGGTGACTTGGACAGCCCCATCTGGGCTCGAGTTCAAACTGAGGCGGTTGCGAAACCCACTCAAGTTCGCAAGGCTTGTGACGAAACATAAAGTGATGAAGACGGACTGGCAGAAGTTTCAAGGCGTAACGCTCGAGGACTTGATGATGCGGGAAGGGCTCTTGGACGAACAGATCGAGGCAATAGATAAGATCGACTTGGTATTCAAAGACCTATTCCCGAAGATGGTTCTGTCACCCAAGATCGTCGTCGAGGGTGAGTCCGATCCGGAAAAGGGCATCCTCGCAATAGACGACATTGAATACGCGGACAAGTTCGCGCTATTCTATCAGATCATAGGGACGCTGGCGGGCGAGGAAAAGGAGGAATTATTTCGCGAACCCACTGGGACCGTGGGCACTGACGCTGTTGCTGGAGGTGAAGGCGGGAGCGATGGCTGAGGCGTTCGGAAAGTTGCCGACTGAAATTCTCGCTCTCGATGCTGAAACGTTCAACCTGAACTACGACATCCTCAGGCAATTCAGGGAGGTTCAGGCGCGCGAGATAAAGTCGGAAGGATCTCTCACGGAGAAAATTCGGAGGAAGCGGGAGGAACTCGCGCGCGAAGGCCTGATCGAGGTGGTCAGCTGAGATGCCAGAGATCGAACTCGGGATTGTTCTATCTGCATACGACCGAACGCAGGGCGCACTCGAACAACTCACACAGGGCGGCAAGGCGGTTCAAGATCAGATCGTCGAACTCGGCAAAGCGATGGAAGGAGGAGGAACTGCAGGCAGGGAAGCCACTAAAGTTATGCGCGACCTCACGCGGGAATTGGATGCCAACGACAAGGCCGCGCGCTTGGCTGGGAAGGCTTGGTCGGATCAGTTCGACGTGCTGAACGCAGGAATCGAGGTCGGCGACAGAGTTGCAAAGTCATTCGACAGGGGGCTCAGGATGATGACGCAATATAACGTCGCGCAAGTGAGAGTGACACAAGCTGAGGAAGCTCAAAGGGCGGCGGCTGATAAACTCGCGTGGGCGAGGGAGAAACTCGCGCGCGCCTTAGAAGCCGAAGATGAAGAGGGGGTTGCGGCAGCAACAAAAGAAGTCGCCAAGGCACAGGAAGAATTTGAAAAGGTGACGCAAAGGGCGACGGACGCGCAAAACCAACTTAACATAATGCTGCTCGGATTCGTAGCACAAGCCCCGGCCTTCGCGAAAGACTTCATGAAAACCGGAGAAGCCGTAGCACAATTCGGGACACAAATCAAATACGCGGGCGGCCTTGGGGCGGTCTTCGCAAACGCGATCGGGGGGATGCAGGCGGCTGCTTCAGGCTTCTTCACGTTTTTGTTGGCTAATCCGGTTGTCTTGGTCATCGCGGCCATCGTCGCTGCCGTCGCTGCGCTCTACCTCGCGTGGGAGACGGACTTCATGGGCATGCGGAAACCTATCGAAGATTTCTACAACGGGACTGTGGTTCCAATCGTAGGAGCCCTCTCTGACCTTTTCAAAACGTTTTGGGATGATGTTCTCGTCCCGCTCGGGCAGGCATTCGCGGAAGTCTGGAAGGACGTGATAGGGCCAGCGCTCAAGTGGACATGGGACACGATACTCGCACCAACTTTGGGAGCCATCATCAGTGGTCTCACGACGGTCATCGGTTGGATCAAGGATGCGATCAAGTGGATCCACGATATCATAGATGCGTGGACACACTGGGAGCCTGATCCCAAGACTCTACAGATCCAGCAGGAGGTGATGGGGCCACTCGCTGCAGTGGGTGGCATGCCCGGGGCCATCCCGAGCGGGCAGTTCGGATTATCAGTCAAAAGGTCTGGTCTTTACTACCTGCACGAAGGCGAGGAAGTCTCTCGCGGGGCGAAGATCGGGCCGATCAACATCTACGCCGAAACATATCAGGGGGGCAGAGCCGCAGGCAGGGGGTTCCTGGACGAACTCAGGAACATGGGTGTATATCCTTGGTGATGAGAGATGTCTGAGCGAAAGGTCGATCTATCAAAGCAACTAACGACAATTCAGGCGCTCTTATCTGAGATGATAGTCCTCGTTTACTACGTCGATCCTAATGCTGCCAAACAACTCCTCCAGAACGTGAAAGACCTGATCGCGAAAATTGAGGCGGGTGGGACAGCATGAGTACACAAACGACACGCGCGAAAGTCGTGAGGGTTTCGGATAGTTGGCAAGTTCCGAACGTAGATGGCCTTTCCCTCGAACGCTCCGTAGAGGCGAAACTCGCGTCGCTCACGTTCCCGTATCTCAACGATACCGAATTGGCGAAGAATGACGTGATCGATGTGTATTTCGATTTCTACACCGGGTCATGGGTGAAAGTCTTTCGTGGAGTGGTCAGTGACATTGACCGGTCGGGCGAACGGATGAAAGCAGTCACGGTATCCGCCCGCGACGTTCTTTACAGGATGCGTCGGGGTAATGTCGCGAAGTCCTACTCGCTCGTTACGCTCGGCGACATAGTCAAAGACGTCGTCACTATCTATGGTCTCGGGTTGGATACGACGAACGTTCAGGATATCATGTCAATCGACAAGGTCAACCTCGCTGACAACCCTCCTCTGTCGCAAATCATGTCGCTGTGCGACGCGGGCGATGCGTTACTTTGGGTTCAAGCGGACAACAAACTCTATCTCGTTCCGCGCGGAAGCGGGAGCATCGTCGGATCGTTAACCGAAAGTGACGTGCGAGCATTTCGTTCGAGCAAGAAAGGTGGCGAGAGCAGCGAAGTCAAGGAGGTCGTAGTTAAAGGAGGGACGTTCCAAGGGAACCTGATCGAGGAAATTGCATATGATCCGACCGCTACGCTTGAGGAACGTCAACTCTCGCGCGTTCTGTTCTATCGCCCTGACATTGACGATCCAGCGCTCGCAAAACAATTCGCCGTGAGCGCACTCAACCGCTACAAATCAACATCATTGGACGTAGAGTTTGAACCGATGACACCTGCGGATATCTACGCTGGCACGCGCCTGACCGTCAACTTTCCGACGTTCGGCATTTCGTCTACGCTCGATGTCCTGAATTCTCGCTACGATTATCAAGGAGGGAAACTGACACAGATTCTCTCTCTTGGGCAGATCGCGAAGAAGGACGTCAACCCGATTGCGGAAGTGTTTTCGAGGGTTGCTGTTCTTGAGCGCGCACGTGAGACCGTTGCAGAACTCGTATCTGCCCAACTCGTAGCTGCGCCGAACGCGCTCATGGATGTTGATTTTCCCATAGATCCTGACGAAATGACCAACGTTGGTCGTGATAGAACCGACGATTGCATCAAATTGCTCTCAGGACAGATATCTGGCAGTTTCATAATCCGCTATGATCCACCGCGGGAGGAGTTTCTCGCGTGGGATCGAATAGCGTGGGAACATTTCGTGGAGGAGGGGAGCGCGAGCGTCAGCCTGCTTGACGCGACCGGCGCGACGATAAGATCTGGACTCTCATCGCCCTTGGATCTCATACCGTATCCGCCTGACCTGGACGCAGCAGAGTGGTTGCCAGGTGACTGGGGCACAATCAATGCGACGAGCATCGAGAACTCGTATGATGCCGTCTTCGGGACCTATTCGATGAAGACTGTCTTTCCAGTCGGTGGAGTCGCGCGCGGTTGCTACTTCCCATTCACGAAGAACATGGCTTTGGATCTCTCACAGTTCAGGGTGTTGAGGGCCTCTTTCGAAGTGGACGGCGAATCTTCGATAGAAGTTAGGTTGCACACTGACGACAGCAACTATTTCAAGAAGCAGACAGTCGCGATATCATCGAACAAGTGGGAACCGTTCTGCTTCCCCCTCGATCAGAGCGAGTGGGCGAGTGTCGGAAGCCCGAACTGGAACTTGATCAGTTACGTCGCTTTCATCGTGCCTGCCTCGGATACGTCCGTCCTGGCGCTATTCGTGGACGGAGTGCGATTCGAGAGACTGGCGAATGAGCAGGTCGCGCTCAAGTTCGATCTGTCGCGACCGAGCGCGGACAAGGTCAGCCCGCGCGTGAGGAGCATCACTTGGGAAGTGCTGGTTGGAGGTAGATAGAAAATGGTGAGAAACAGGCAGGTGCAGAGGCTCGCGGGGGTTCCGCTCGAATACGCGTATCTGTCAGCCATTCCGGCAGAGGAAGAGACGAAGGATGAGAATTCAACGAATCTTTCTATAGTGGATCCAAATTACTTCCCCGCATCATTTTCGGATTTTGTAATCCCCTTGAATGGGAAATCCGCCATAGGTGGCACGACTTGGAATCCAACATCGAAAGTGGCTTATGCCATTCGCCGTATCTATATTTCCGCCACAACGAATATCGTTGCGATATGGCTCTATTACTCACTTGCGGGGGCAGGGGGGACAAGACAGGTATATGTTGGCATCTATTCCGACAATGCTGGTTCTCCCGATGCTCTTTTGGGAACGGGTAATCTTGGAATCATCAACACGACCGCAATTTGGGGACGCATTTCCGTTGGGACGATTGCAGTTGCGGCGGGTTACTATTGGATCGTGGTATTGTGGAATCCCGGGTTATACGACGGGACATTCACTCTTTACTATGACGCCGAAACAAGCGCATGCGCTCAAGACGGCACGGTTGCAACCCTTCCAAATCCTTTCGGGATGCCTGTCGCATGGTTGAACTATGGTATCACCTCTTTGATAGAAACAACAGGGCCAGGTCAAAAGTATCTACAGGAGACATTCTATCAGGGCCAATCATTCCTGGCGACAGCAGGTAGGTGTCGCGGAATGCAGATCAAAGTGAAGAGAGTTGGTGTCCCGCCGGGTAGTCTCATAGTCGAATTGAAGTCAACTTCCTTCACGGGTACAGTCCTGGCGAGTGGGGCTTTGATCCCAACCGATATCGACACCGACTTCAAAAATTTGTTGGTGACGTTCTCCTCTCCTTACACATTAGTTTCGGGAACGACATATTACCTCACTCTGAGACAAGCGAACGACCAAGGTGACGATAGTAACCGCTATGTTCTGGCCGCTTCGTCAGATGGAGTGGGCGGAACCGCGGCGTGGGCATGGGGGAGCACATGGACTAACGTGCCTGACAAGGATCTCAACTTCGGGGTTCCGATCTACGTTGAGGAGGAAATGGTCACGCAGGCAACCACGAGCGCGACATATTACAGTGTCTATGGCACGACGAACTGGCTTATGCAATCTTTCAAATGCACGCGGAAAGCGCCCTATCGCAGGGTCTCGTTCTGGATGCTCAAGGTTGGAACGCCACCCGAAGCACTCACAATCGCTCTTCGTGAAGTCGACCCCACAAGTGGGAAGCCGAAGACGACCGACCTCGCGACAGGAACTATCGCTGCCGCAAGTGTGGGAACCTCAGCGGCGTGGAAGGATATCACATTCTCGTGGCCAATGGAGAAGGACAAATACTACACCATCGTCGCCCGTTCGCCGGGTTCCAACTCGTCGAACTATTATCAACTCAGTTACGTCACGACCAACCCCTACGCTGACGGACAGGTCGGCACGTCTGCCGATTCTGGAGCAACATGGACGCTTGTCCCCGCGAACGACCTCGCGTTCAAGATTTGGGTTCCAAAGGAGCAGTTGATTTTCGATCAGAACTTCAGCCCCTCGGGCTTGGAGTGGGAAGTGGCGAAGGTTCAGCTGGGGCTTTGGCTGAAGGTCAAGAGCTTGGACGGCCAATACATGACTGTTCGCGCGCTCGTCGACGGCGTCGAAGCAACAGATGTCGGCCTCGCATACGACGGCATTGAGTCGAGCGAGATCGAGACGTTTGACAGGACGAAATCCGTTCCGCAGACGACCTGGAACCTGAAACTATACGGCGCCGGAGACGGTGTAGTCGAACGGATCAGATACGCACGACACCACTACTGTGACAGTCAGACGATCACCCCGCAGAACTTCGATGTCGCGGAACTTTCGCTTGCAAGCGCGGTGCTCTCGCCCGGCAGCTTGGTGATCCTGAATGACAGGTTCAAGCAGCGTCTCTACGCTGACGACAGCGGGGAGAGGATATTCGACGCTACAGGACTGGCGTATCGCATCCGCGTCCAGAAGGCATACTTTGCTAAGGGACAGGCGGATCTCCTGTTCATCGGGAGGTGACAGTGATGTCATACTACGGGGGCCAGAAACAACTCAACGACCTGCGTAAATTGCTCGCGCAGATACAGAACACGCTCATTGTCAAGATCGCTGATATGGACGCGCAGATCGCGCGGATCAATGGCCGTCTGGATACAATTGAGGCGCGGATAGACTCGCTCGCCCACGCCGTGACGCTTTCGATAACCGCGCCCGCGAACGGCGCGACCGTTTCGGGCAGCGTGGCCTTCTCGGCAACGTGCACCTGTCCGAGCGCGCACACCATCAAGTCAGTGATCTTCTACATCTGGGACGAGCGTTCTGGTTGGGTTAAGATCGCCGAGGATACGGTCTCGCCCTACACCACGACACTCGACACGACACAATACTCAAACACGAGTCACAAACTCCGGGCCGTGGGAGCCTGTGTGTCAGGCGGGCAGTCAACACAGGAGATCACAGTCACGATTAACAACGTGATTCCGACAGGAGGCACAAAGGCGGGAGGGAGCACTACCGGATACGGTTGTGTGGTAACGGTTCAAATCGATTCGCCTACGCCCGGCAGCGCGGTCGATCCTGCGTTCAAGATCCTCGGGCGCGCGTTGAGTTCAATCGGCCACAAGATCACGTCGATAACCGCCAAGCGCCAGAGCGATGGAGCTGTCAACTCAGGGACGGTAGATGATCAGGGCAATTTCGGAGTTTGGATGCAGTTCCGGCAGCCTAACACGGACTACAGCGATACCTTCCTGATCACTGCAACGTGCGTGAACGGCGAGACGGGTTCAGCCTTAGCAGGCTACATCAACGCGGTAGTCGCGAACGCGAAGAAGACCGGCGGCGGATCCGGCGGCGGATGGGGGCCGCTCAGGCCGATCTGAGCGACTTAACTCGGTGTCGAGACCCCCTTTCCTTGCTATTTATCCTCCTGTCTGGAAAATCGATAAAGATATTATGCCCACCTGCGTTCCCAATCTCGCGGCCGCCGTTGCGTAACTTGGTAGCGCGCGGGCCTGTGGAGCCTGATGCTCGAGTTCAAAGCGCTGGATCGCGTGAGAGTCTCGACGGCGGCCTCTCCTGCGATGGTTCCAGAAGTATCGATACTGGGGTCTCTTGGCTCGACCACAGGCAGGGCTTCATAGAATACGCGAAGAGATACAACCCCGAGACAGCGAAGGGGATGGTCAACTACCTCGACAGATATGTCACGGTTGTCAGGTCTCCAACGGATATCATCAGGGTCTTCAATGGGCTGTCAGCCGGACGACAACACCAACTGAACCGGGCTCTGAGGGCTCTGTTCAATTACGCTGAGATAATGGGCAGCCGCAAGGACTGGCTCGACCCCCTGAGGAAGGCAATACCGAAAGACAAGATCGGAATCGACCTGAGGATCCCGAGCGAAGATGAAAATCAAGGGGGATCTCTCCAAGATCATAGAACTCCTTCCGAAATACCGAGCTCTGTGGAGAGTCTGCTTGGACAGCGGCATCCGCCTGATCGAGGCAATCCACCTGATCAATGACTTCGACCCCCAAAGGCTCCAAGCGGTGAACGGCTTCTACCGCTATCAGACGGGGGAGTTCAGAGGCACCAAACAGAGCTACTATGCATACTTCAGTGAATTCTCCCTTCGACTTATCCAAGATGTGGATGGGGACGAACTGCACCGCCCCGTTGCCAGCGGCTACTACTCAAGGCAGAAGCTGACACAGCCGAAATACCTCAGGAAGTTCGCCTTCGACAAGATGATCGAGTTGGAGGTTCCAGAAAGCGTGGCGGATTTCATCCAAGGCCGCGTCGCCATGCGGGTAGGGGCAAAGCATTACATGTCCTTGGCGAGACAAGCGGCCAAGTTCTACGCCAAATACGTAGGATACTTAGCGTCTCTCAATGGCGAGGCGAGCGACCGAACATCCGTGGAATTGTTGTAGGGACCAAGAATGATGACGCGCGCGTGATTTCTGCGTGCGAGATGGACAGACTGGGGGTTCCGGACAGATACACGGACGCGTTCTGCGGGAGAGTTCCGCAGCCAGTTCTGGCAGGACATTCGCACGCGCCTACCTGAATCTTAGAGCCTATGTTGATTTGTGCAAGGTCCCTCGTTCACGCCTGGTAGTTTCGTAACCTTCCTTCATTACTTCTCTCAGTTGATTTCTATCTACATATCGTTCATATTCTCCGAGATTCTGACTCCATTTGTGTTTGGACCTTTCTCTCCAAACCTTGAAAGCCTTGTCGACATGCCTATCGAAGTCTTGCCGAGAGCACCGATTGACCCTGCAAAAGTGCTCCGCCAGCATATCATAGTTCACCCCGCCGGCGCCAGCTCTTATCATAGCTAGTCCAATGTGCTGTATCGAGTGACACTTCCTACAGAGAAGCTCAAAGCCCAGCAACTTCTGAATGTGTTTCTCGTCGTCGTATTGCCACATTTCGTGCAACTGGAGGGGTCTCTGTGACGAACCGCATATCTCGCATCTGGCACCAGTAGTTTGGATATGCTTCTCTCGAATAGAAGCCCAGATCTCCAGAGGAAGCATATGGTACAATGAACTGAACCAAACCGTCCTAGGAACCAGTTCAATCTCCAGTCTCATGTTTGTCCCCGAATCAGGAGTCGTGGAGTATGAGTCATTCCTTGGCATTTCTTATGCTCATGCCCTCTTCTGGGAGGTGACTTCTTTTCCACCAAGATCTCACGAGTATCGCGGCAAGCGAAGCTATGATCACGAACATGAGAAACATAAGGCCCTGACTCTGCAAGACTCCTAGTTCATCCTCTACTTTTCCTATCAACGAGGATACCTCGCAGACTCGCAGTAGTGCTTCGTTCAAACTGCCAAACGAAAGCAGTTGTTCAGCTTGCTCCAGGGCAACATAGGCATTGCCGGAATCCTCTAGAAGCTGTGACACCCCGCTTGAGCGGACACTAGATTGGATGTCATCCAGCCTCTTTCTAGTGAGGTCGAGCGCTGTCTGGATGAAAGCCGATGTTTTGACCTCGGATCCCTGCGGATTCTCCGTGATTGTGGTATTCAAGCTAGGTACGATGTCTGTCATGCGCGTGTACACGATGTGATCGGATGGAAGCCGTGCAAAACTTCTAGCGCTCAGATCGGCATCCACCCATCCGTACCCTGGGAGAAAGATCTCGTTCCATTCATGACGTGTAGAGTTGCTGGTAGGAACCCAAATGCCGGTAACGGTCTGAACAGGTATTCCTAAGTCGGTTAATATCGCTGCATATGCGCGGGATTTGTGTCGGCATATTCCCTCTCTCCTTAGAAGTGTCCAACTCGCATACTCTCGGTATGCGGATGTGAAGTTCGCATATGTCGAGTTGCCCCTAAGGCTTCCTGAAAGATTGAGGAAGACAATTCTTGACGCTGAGTAGGGACTACTAGGTGCAGGTTGTATCTGCGAGGCCCAAGCCTTGACCAGAGGGTCCTCATAATCTACGTATCTCCAGTCTTCACTGGGGTTGTTTTCTGTGTATCTCATGATGATGGGCGACGATATATTTGCGAACGATATCTTGCTCGGATCAATGAACCACAACTTGTCCTTGGTAGTCAGTCCTATCTCTACCACAGTTTCCTCGCCGAATGTCAATTCCATTGTGTAACCTAGCTGACCGTAGGTGAGAGTCGGTGTCGCCTTGAAGCCCTCCAAGGGATGATCGGTCATTATGTAATCTATGACTTCCCTCCCGGTTGCGTCTATTGTAATCGTTGAGCTTGACGGCGCACGGAAAGACATGAGGACGTGGCTCGCTTCCCGAAATCCTTGGCTCCCTTCCGCCGTTGCTGCTGCAGTCTCATATAGGCCGGTGAAGTAACGGAGGCCTAGAGACGACTCCGGTTCAATATGGGATCCGTCAACCAGTAGTCTGACGTTTGAGAGAGTCCGTCCGTGTACGACTACCTCAGCAGAGACCTGAATCTGTGGCCAACCTTGTAGCACCAAGGTCGAAATATCTATCCGGTTGTTCCCGGCGGGCAATCGCGGGACCGTGATGCTCCCTCCCCCCCACGGAAAGCGCCCAAAAGGATCCTGAGAGACCGATGCGTTCAAATGCGAAGACAAGTTTGCAATCATCAAGTTCGAAGAGGAAGAGAACTGTCCTACGTAGACCCCAAAGTCATCGAACGCAGTTGTCGAGTTGAGCCAGATCCCAAGTCTGCATTTTCCACCACCAAGTATCGGAAGGAAACCACATTCACCTCCGACCACTGAGAGGTCGAGCAGCTGCGGTAACGAGACATTCCTGCTGAACGACAACTCTGTATCAACCGCAGACCCATTGAACTTGATTGTTATGATTCTAGTGCGGTTCAGTGGACTAATCGTTACTGTGGGGGCGCAAGATGAATTGATGATGCCGATCAAATCCCCGACGATATCGCCGGTCGCGACAACAATGTGGGCCCCTTCATCCAACCCATCAACCATGATTCTAAGAGTCTTGCGAGTGCACTGAGAGAAGTAGTATCCATTCTCTCCGAACCCACAATAGAAACATAGCTCCTCGATTATCTTAGCTTGCTGCGGTCCCGACTGTGCCGATATCATAGGAAAGAGGGGTCCGGTCAAGAGCGCGATGACCACGAGACATGCAATCGCCCTAGCAACCAATGGAGAGAAAGCCCGACAGGGCCCAGCAGCGTCAGTATACGTTGTCAATTCTGGTCTTTTGAGTCAGATGGAGACTGTGACTATTATGTCTTTTTGAAGATGACTGAAGATTCCATTTTTCGAGGCCGTGGGCAGTAGAGAGAAAGTGAAAGTGGAGATATGCACTTTCTTCTTACCGAGTCCACCCCTCTCTCCGTATAGCAAGTGGCTTATCCAAATCGGCCCCCCTACAATCCTCTCGGAGGAAACAGCTCGTCGGGTGGTTGTGATGACGGATTTGCCCAAAGATCTGGCAGAGGACAAACCCCTGATAGATCTACTCAGGCGCTACTTTGTGAATCGGGATGATACCTATGCGGTCCAGAACCCAGATAGCTCTTACTATCGTGTGGAGAAGCCCTTGACTGACGATGTGTTGCTTTCTCATCTCAAGGGAGACACTGTAATCGGCGTCTATCAGATCGAGCCGGAGAAGAACACGGTGAAATGGCTCTGCTTCGATGTCGACAGCAAGGAGATTGCCAACGTCGAAAAGCTCAGGGATACCATCGTTGAGTCGAACTTCTGTTCTAAGGACAACATCTTAGTCGAGGACACTGGCGGCCGCGGATACCACCTCTGGATATTCTTCGACCCTCCGATCCCTGCTCTTGTGGCCTACTACGTCGGGAGGAAGTTTGAGCAACATTCCAAGGTCAAGTGCGAGGTCTTTCCGAAGCAGAGGGTGGTCGAGGCATTCGGAAATCTCGTCAAGTTGCCGTTGGGCGCCCACAGAAAGACGGGGAAGAGATCCGAGTTCATCGATGTCAGTTCGCTGGATCAAGTCACTAAGATCTCCTTCCCGCAAGACGAGGTCGCCAAAGCAGTCCAAGAGGCTCAAAAGTGGGAGTCAGGATGAATGGAGAGGACAGTGTCAAAGGGCAAAGGGTATTCGGGCGAAGACCCTCCGTGCGTGAGGTTTTGGTTCTCAGGAGTTGACCCCGGAAACAGGAACAACGTGGCTATCAGGCTTGCCTCTTACTACAGGAACTTCGCAAAACTCGATCTCGACTCGACACTCGCGCGCATGTTAGAATGGAACGCTAGGAACACTGAACCTTTGGAGAGAGCTGAGATCACTAGCATAGTAGGCAGCGCGGACAAGGGCGGATACAACTACTCGTGCGAGGACGAGTTCTGGAAGCAGGGATGTCAGATCGAAAAGTGCCCGCTAAAGATCAGGGAACTCCCCGTCGCCACAGGCCAAGTCAGCGAGGACGTGAACGCACAGGTTGACGAGCTGATCGCAAAGGGCCCGGTCGGATTCATGCGATTTCTCCAACAATGCAACGAATATCGGCTGACCGGAGAGTTGAAAAACCGCCTCTTCATCGCCACGGAGTCCGCTGCAGTCATCCAGCGAATGATGATGCTACGGCTTCTCGGGGAGAATGCCGTTGGAAAGAAGAAACTCCTCGACATGGTGGAAGTCTACCTCGGAAAGGACCGGATAGTCACTTTCGGCTCCACGACTGGGAACACTCTGAAACGGAGGATACGCAAGGGACTCGTCACCAAGGGCAAGATGTTCATCCTTTCAGAAGAACGAGGAGAGCAGGACAAGGAACTCGGCGTCAAGTACCAGTTCGAGATAGCATACTCCGATAACGTCATGGAATTCGATTACAATGAGCCGGATGGAAAAGGTGGATGGGAACCCGTCAACGTCAAACTGGAAGGACCGCTCGGGTTTGCAACAACGTCAACTGATGTCGAGGCCAGCGGGCATGCCATGACGCGAGAATCTGAGGTCACGCCTGACAACTCGATGGAACAGAGCAACCGGATCTACTGGTGGGAACGATGGAGGAGAGAGATCCCGCTCAAGGAGATAGAGCGAGAAGACAGCAAGTTGAAAGTCCTCACGGCTTACTACGCGCGGCTTCGTCCGTTCAAGAACGTCATCAATCCATTGATCGATTACATTCGGTTCAAGTTCAAGAGCGTCGCGGACAGGAGGAAGTGGCCCGAGTTTCTCGGATGGATAGACGACGCCGCGGTCCTGTTCCAACCCTGGCTACCGAAAGATCACGAAACCGACAGCCTGATCATCCTCCCATACGTTTTCGATTTCATCTCGATCATTACGGATGAGATCGTCATTCAGTCCAGAGGCGGATTGACGGAAAACGAGCAGCTCGCGGTTGATTACCTGGCGAAACACCAAGAGCTTCTCAGGTACACGACCAAGGGGCAGAAGCCGAAAGTCATCGGCAAGGACGTGTACGAGCGGCAGGACGAGGAACCCACCTGTTTCAAGGTGTCAGAACTCTCCCTGGCAATCAAATGGAAGGAACGGTGGACCAGAACCGTCCTCAAGGGGCTAACCAACAAGGGCTATCTGGAGACTCATGGCGAATACAGGACGCGGGTTTACTCCTTCCCAATCGGCACTACCCCCGACAGCCGATTGGAATCCCTCAGAAAGGAGTTCATTCCGCAATTCCGGTCAATTTCAGGCGAAGAAATCAATCGGCAGTCAGAAGAATTCTGGAGGGGGGTGCAGGAATATGCCGAACACAAGTTGGACAAGAAGCTACCGCCCCTTGGGGAAAGTCCATACTGCCGATTGGAATTGAAGCCAGAAAACTGCCTGTTTCAACCTGAATGGCCCGGATCGCGAGAATTCAATCGGCGAAGGGGAAGCGTGCCGATAAAGGTACAGGAGGGGGAGAAGGCCGCTAAGATCACTGAGAAGTTGCCGGAGGGGTTGTGGAGAGACTTCTCGAAGGAGGGTGAAGTGATTCCAGATGATCTTGCCAAGCTAATTGTGCAACGCGGGACACGAGGCCAAAAGCGTCGAGGCAAGGTAAAGAGTAAACGAATACTCAAAGGTCGTAAGCGCCTACACAGGAAGTCCTCGGGCTGAGGGCTAAGATCTTAGGGGTTGTGTCCTTCCTTACTACGCGGACAATTCATGGAAGCTCCTTCACAGCCGAGAAAGAACTACTTGCGTGTGTGTGATCGATAGAGGGGGCCTTTTATATTCTGCTAGGACCGGTCATCTCTTTGTCCTTTCCGGTTTCTATCTGGTATTCAATGCATGTCCTTTCCGCCTGTGCGAATCCCGCAGATCTTAGTGGCTCCGTTCACATGAGAAGGAAATTCGTATAGGAATCCCTTTCTCCATAGAATCAGTAGCAAGGATTGTGAGAGAGAAACTCTAGAAGTTGGTTCCGACATAATACGCCCCGTCGTCCCAAGCTCCGAGCCTTGTTCTCAATTCACGACAAGTAGAGTTGCGGGAGAAGGAACTTGGCTAGGTCAGAACCCCTGTAAGCGTCACCGGGAAACCAATCAAGAAATCTCTGATGATCCGGACAAGACACGGAATGTGACACAAGGCTTAACTAAGTTGTCCAAAAGTCAAATAGCAGTCAATGAAGATACAGAGGATTCACATTAGGAATCTCTACTCCTATGATGATACATCCGTTGATTTCGGACCTCTCAACCTGATAGTCGGTACAAATGCCAGTGGGAAGACCAATCTGATCAGAATCCTGAAGCTTCTCACGCAATGCGACAAAAGCGGTAGCATAGCCGATGCTCAACTCTCAAACGAATCGAGATACCAAGACCAGACTGATAGTATGATCCAAGTTGAGCTGGAATTCTCTGAGGATGAGGTACGTATGTTGCTCGAACTGCCTATCAATGCTGAGCTTACAGCAGAAGAGACTAGGCGGGAGTACGAGGAGTGCAGGCACTCCACCTTGATCATGTGCTGGAAACCTATACCCGACCCCAGCGGGGCGCGACCTGACCTCTTAATGCTGAGATTCGGACAGGGTATGGCCGCGTTCTCTCAGGAGGGCCAGTCAGAAGGCCTTGGGTTTGTGAGGCAAATACCAGGAGATCTTTCTGGTCTAAGGAATCTTGTTCGGGGGATGTATCCTCTTGATGGGGCTTCAGACGCGTATAATTCCTTCTATGAAGCACGCGAGCGTGACGTGCGGCGACTAAAGGAGCTACTCAATACTAGGGGGGGAAAGGGCATCCACATCAAAGCCTATGAAAGGCACCTCAATGTAGAGCACATCTACAGAGCCTTCCATTTCTGCTTTGGTGATAGAGCCAGGGAAATGGGAAGCGTGGGACTCTGGTTCTTGTTGACATCAATACTGAGAAAGCGGGCGGTGTTCGTTTCTGAGCATAGACCAAGCTTTGGTGAGCTGGACAGAGAGCTATTCGACCTCAAGAACAGAAAGGAATCCACCACCGAATACAATGAGCTCAAAGAGAGATTCGGTAGGATGTTCCCCAATGTCAGCTTCGATGTGTTCAGGCAGAAGCTCAAGGACCAAGATACAGAACGTGCAGTCACTGTCCAGAAAGACGTTCGTATTAACCCGACATTGGAGGAGGGTGCATCCGGACATTTCGAGGTTCTCTATATCATGTCACGGGTCGCGAATCGCAATGAATCTGTCCTAGTCCTAGATGAACCTGCCCTGCACTTGCATCCCATGAAGATAACCAAACTTGCTAGGGAACTCGCTCATGTCGGACAGAACCAAACGATCATAGTAACACATTCCCCGTATTTCCTAGATTACGACGTCCTAAAGACACCAAAAACAGCAAGGCTTATCTGCATCAAGAGGGACGGAACAAGCAAAGCCCTCTTTGCTGAGAATGCGTCTGACCTCATCGCCAAAATGCAACGGCACGAATTCCGGCGGGAAGCCTTTTTCTCAAACTGTATCTGCCTAGCAGAGGGCCCATCAGATCGAGCTGCGGTTATGGCTGCCTCCGAATTGGTGGGTAACCCGTTCGACAAATATGACATAACGGTTGTTGATATTGGCGGCAAGGGTAGCTTCGAGAAGTGGTCCAACTTGCTTGATGCCTACAAGATGCCATTCGTAGCGTTGGTTGATGTTGATACGCAATATGACAGGCCAGGTCAGACCTTCAGGATGAAGGAGGATTTGGAGGGCCTATTGAAAGAACTGGGGTGGCAGGGCCGCAGCAAGGCCAGCCCGAACGACGCTTATGGCTTCGTCATCGGACTGCAAGGAGATTCTGATAGGATATCAAAACTCTTCGAATCCTCTGTTGGCAAAGCCGTGTACAAGGCGGTTGAATTGGCAGGCGGAAACACGTCGGAGCTGGAAGAAGGCATACGCGGGGCCACAGCGATGCCATCGGACAAGTAAGTCCTTGTGAACGGGTGAGCGTCGGCTAATGGAGGAATGCATGACGAAGAAGATCCAGAATACTCATGAGCGCAGAGCACCTCGGGAGGAGGCCGAATGTCGGAAGAAGAAAGGAGGGCGGTCGAGTAGACACTCGACGATGCGGTTCAAAGACCTGACGCTAGATCGATAGTACCGAGGCCGCTTCCGAGCGAGACGATGTTCATGCTGATGCTGATTCATCTAAAGGCAGAGATCAACGAACTCGCTAAGAGTTAAGAGAATGTTCCAAAACCACTAGCACTGTGGCAAAGTTGACCAGATGACGACCGGAAGGGAATTGGAGTTCATCAGGCAAGAGATCGAAAAAAGTGGCTTCCCGCTTGAGATAGAGGTCTCCACAATGTTAGAGGAGGCCGGCTGGGAGGTTAGATACTCGAAGCTATACTTCGATTTTGATGAGGAAAAATGGAGGGAGATAGACATTGTAGCAGAAAGACGTTCTTCAGAAGACTCGAAGGGTCATTCAATCAAACCATATTACCTGAATATGAAACTCGCGATAGAATGTAAGAAAAGCGATGATACTGCTTGGGTATTCTTTCCTCGGGCTCTTAGAGGAGAGGATATCGAGGTTATCAAGGACGTGATATCCTTAGACTTCTTGAATGTATTAGCATGGCAAAGCCGCTACAAGTTGGATCCTTTTTGGTCTCGCACGAGGGGGCCCTCTGGTCTGGAACCTAGCCTGATAAAACTAGAGGAGATTGTTTCGCTCGCCGTCGCTGACAAGTTGAAGCCTCTGGATGAACTCGGAATAACTCTTGAAGGCTCGTTCAAGGACCTCTCCAAGGAAAAGGTATCCAGCTCTTTCAAAGAGGTCAAGACACGGAAGTCCAGAAAGGCTGGCCTAAAGGGCCGAAATCCTAGATTCCAGTGAGGACATCTTCTACCAAGCTAGTCTTGCCAAGACGTACTGTCAGAGAACTGGGTCGTTCCCTCCGGGAGAGGGCTATGGGATAGCATTGCTTCTCCACGTGCTTATCTTCGACGGAGAAATCTGCGTTTGGACGGATGGGAACGTGAAAGACACCAGTGAGGTTCTCTTCCGGAACAGATACCGTAGCAGGCACTACATTGAAGACCTTATGGTGAGTGTCGTGGAGAAGAGTCATTTCGGGAAGTATCTGGTTGGTATCAACAGGAGCTTTGATACCATAGCGGACATAGTATACCAGAAGAAGGATGCCCTTGATGAGCAAGCTAGGGTGATCTTGAAGGAGGTCAAACTCTCAGGCTAGGGCAAGTTGTTCTTCTCACTCGAGCTGCGGCGACGGCGTCAGCAGCGCGCTCGCGGCTAAGATCAGGTCAACAAAGGCCCTAATGCGATTACCTGAGGCTTGAGCAACAAGAACCAGGATAGCGTCTCAGAAGGAGGCTCTGAGGTCCCTGCGGTCTTTGCAAGCAGCGTGAACGAACGACAGGAGCATGCACACGAGCGCGCCTAGGGCCTGAGTGGTCCTGTTGCGGAAGATGGTCGCATGCTGTGGAAGAGCGGCTTCTCGCTTAGGAGTGAAAAAGTGAGAGAGCGAGACAATAGGCTAACCTCAGAATGACACCTGAATTCACCTGGCCGCGCTACTTTCTGAGTGCACTGCTTTCTACTGGCTCATACCTGCGCTCTCAATCGTCTGAGTTGTTGTAGTTCTTTTAGACCTTCTTCAACTTGGTTGCGCTCTTCATGAGTTAGCCCTAAGATCTCGTAAACGACCTCGTCCAGCTTTCTTCTGGCCTCTTGCTCAGTGCTGATAACCTCCTCAAGGTCTCTTTGAACGCCTGCCCATGAACGCATGTCTCGGTCAACACCCGATGCGGCTTTCACGCTCTCTTTGCTCCTCTCAGCATCAATCCTGGAACTAATAGCACTTGCGAGTTTCAGGAACCTTGCCCTTAATTCCTCCCTTTCACTTCTGGTCAGCTGATCGGGGTCAAGTGCGGGGAGGCCCTGAGCCTCGTAGATCAGAAGTTCCAATACTCCTCCGCCATATGAACGCCCCCTGAGTTCCACCATTAGGGCGCTAACACTACTGTTGAGGTAACCCAGAAGCGCGTCGGTGTAGTCGCTCCTCTTCGGATAGATGTAGTAGAAGACATGCGGGGTGTGAGCATTCGCTTTGTTCCATAGGAAGGCAGGTCTTACATCTGTGAGTCTCGGGAAAACGATAGGAGCAACATCGGGCTCAGGTAGAGCATACCAGTATGGCTTACGGTTTGCGAGTGTCTCAATCTCAGGCAGTCTCCTTCTACCTCTCTTTGAACCTCTTACCACGTCAACCTCAAGTCTTTCACCAAACTCAATGTATCGAAGTGCGCTGGTTCCTCGTAGCCGTACCTTGCTTTGAGCCACCATGAAGATTAGATCTTCCACATCCTCTATGATAAGCCCATTGGCCTTCTTTGGTGATGCGAGGCACGGCTGTAGGTATTGCCTCTCTATTCCCCACTCTCTCGCCTTGTCTTTAGAGATTATGAAATACTCATTACATCCGGTGGTAGGTGCTCGCAGAACATTGGCCACCTCAATCAGTTGCTTAACCTTAGGGTGTTCCACGATGCGTTGGTAGACGCGTGGAGCCCTAAGAAATATGTTCCACTTGCCTTCTACGAGTTCCTTTTGTCTGACCACACTGATCCTAAGTTTGTCATCTTCATAGCTCTCCCTTGCTTCGCGGATTAAGGCAAGCTGCACGTTCATGTCCATCTCTTTCTTTAGCCGTACGAACTTCACCAAGTTCTTATGTCGCGACCGTTCGTTGGCCTCTTTTTGCACGATGGTGACGGCGGTGTTTACCTCAGCGTCAGGGAATACCGCTCGGTCGAACTCTATGATGTAGAGGATCTTGGCATTATCCAACAGGAACCTCTGGAACGGAACTCCATAACTTACCTCAAGCCATTTGTTGGACGATATGAATCCAAGTCTGCCACCTTCCTTGAGGAACCTGATGCCGTGCGCGTAGAAGTAGATGTAGATGTCGCTCTGTCTATCAAGGATGATCTTGGCCTTCTGCTTTTTCAGCGGCGCTCCTATGGATATCCTGCCTGGGTACTCCCCCTCAATAACCGTGCGGATCTTCGTTTTCTCCTTCTCGCCCAGAAGCTCTTGGCGAATGTAGGGAGGGTTGGCGGTAATCACATCGAAAGCAGAAGGCATGGTAACAACTGTCGGCTCCCCTTCGGTGGTCATACTCTTGAATCCGAAGAGTGTGCGTGCCCCCGGCCTGACGTCGAAGAAGTCGCTGACTATGGCGTTGATCTTCTTTATTCGGGCCTTGGGGTTTTGGACCGCTAAGTTAATCACAGTTAGGTGAGCTGGGAACTGGTTTATGTCGATCCCATACAATTGCTCGAGAATCTGTCGGTGATAGGTTTCGCCCATTGGCCCCGCAACTACCCTGGGGATGTTGTTCAGTTCGCGTAACCTGTGATAAGCCCTGACCAAGAAGCTTCCTGAACCACAGCCTGGGTCGAGTACAACATCATCAGGTTTAGTGATGGTCAAATTCACTATCAGGTCTACGATACCCGGAGGCGTGTAGAACTGGCCGAGCCTCTTTCTCTCAGATGGGGGTACAAGCTTCTCGTAGATGCGCCCTATGAAGTCGCTCTCCATTCTGGAGAAATCGAACTCGTTGAGTGTATCGAGGAGCGTCCTAACCCTATCTTGGGCGCGCGCCGTCAGTGGTATTTCACTTATTGTGTCCCTCTGATATATGGGGTCGTAGTCGATCTTGAGCGCATCTTTGAAGAACCTACCCATGGCTTCCTGAACATCCTCTTCCTCACCAATCTTGAGGGGTTTCAGTCTATCAGGGTAAATGATCATTATGATCTGGTAGAATAAGAGCTTGTTGAGCTGTAGGTAAGCGGTTTGCTCAGCTATCAACCTATTCGCCTCGTCACTCGGCTTGATCCCTTGACTTTCGAGCCACTCCACGTATCTCTTCTTGAACCCTGAATCGCGCAACTTTGTCCGAAGTGCTGACACGAATTCCGGGTAGAGGTCGCTGAAGGTATCATGAAGTGCGCCTACTAGCGTATCATCCAACGCCTTGAGGCGGACCGGCACGAGTTCCAGTACTGTTTTCATGGTCGTTTCAGCCCAATCCGGGTTCTCCTCGTAGTCTAGAGACGCGATCTCACTCTCATACGGCTTGATGCCTGGCCTGAGCTGAAAAAGCACTATTCGTTTTGTATTGCATGTGGCATAGTATGGAAACCCACCAGAGACAGCGTACATCACCGCTTGATGCACTACCTCTGGATCGAGAGGTTCTATGTCACGCTCGATTCTCCCCGCTTTCTTCTTGAATTTCGCCTCAATAGTGAATAGCCCTTTACCTCCTTTCTCTACAGACAAGTCGGGTGTGCCATTCACAGATTTCTCCATGTAGAAATTGACTACATCAGCAACCTTCATGCGTGCTGTAGCCTCCTGAAGCTTGGGCAGCAAGAACCGTGCTACGAAGTCACGTTCGGAGGAAAAGCTCAACTAAGTCATCACCGCTCTTCTCACCACTGAATGGGTGGTTACGTCTATAAGCCTTGGAGTCGGGTCAGGAGGCAAGGCAATTAGTCACGCTCGTATTTGAAGCCATGGCCTCACCTTTATGACCTTCGGAGGATTAAGATCTACGAACAGAAATGACCAAGACAGGCTACAAGCAGATCATGGTTCCAGACGACCTGCATAGTGTATTGAAAGGACGAGCATCGACAAGGAAGACGAGCATGGCTAAGCTGATTAGATCTCTCCTTGCCCAGCCTGTGGAGCCTGATGCTCGAGTTCAAAGCGCTGGATCGCGTGAGAGTCTCGACGGCGGCCTCTCCCGGACTAGCCCATCACTATTGGTTAATCACCCTAAAGCAGATGTTATCTGAAACAACCATGTTGGATTGGCACACACTCTATCCTCTATTCCTCCTCAA
>Ga0315280_10002971_pt1 | contig 26661 bp, 21 predicted proteins | sample YL17G06_40_MG_FD_203697 | JGI IMG/M metagenome (GOLD analysis project Ga0315280, IMG submission 203697) | Sediment microbial communities from Yellowstone Lake, YNP, Wyoming, USA - YL17G06_40 | ecosystem: Environmental > Aquatic > Freshwater > Lake > Sediment | place: USA: Wyoming | collected...
AGGCGCCCGTTTCGGTCAGCCGGAGCAACTCGCGGGGCTGTCCCCCGGTAGAGGGAACCACCTTGAGACCGGTCGATTTCGTCAACGGGTCGAATTCCGGAACCGCCAACCATTGATAGTCCGGCGAAAGGGCAAAGATAGCCCCCGGGCAGATCTCCTTCTCCTGGCCGGTAGCGAGGTCGCGGAGACGAATGGGGCCATCATAGCGGCTGTAGAACGCCCCCCGGCCATCAGCGGACCAGGCCGCCTGCCGCGGATATCCTCGCGGACTGTACACTATCGCGGTTACTTCGCCCGTCTGAACATCGACCCGAAACAGGCCGCCGCGATTCATGTGATCGCGGCCATTGCCAAGGATGAACCGCCCGTCCGGGGACCAGCGCAACCGTGACAGTAAGCTGACTCGCGGGGAGAGGTTGCGCTGCTCTCCCGTCTCCACCGATTGGATAACGAGCACAAGAGGAGCGTTGCCTGGGATTACCGGCCCCCAGTGCGAGACATATGCCAAATACTTTCCGTCCGGCGACCAATCCGGCCAGTGCCTGGCGCCCACATACCGTGGGCTGGCCGGCACCGGCGAGTCAACGGCTTTGCCGGTCGCCGGGTCGAGCGTGGCGATGTAAACATCCTGCCTCGACTCCGAGCGGCCGTAGTAGTAGGAACCGCTGCGCGTAAATCCCATCGGGTACACCGGCCCGATGTCCTGCTTCACAAGCTCCGGGTTGCCCTGAGGCTTCCCGTTGGCGACCTGAATGGTCCAGGCATCCAACATCCTGGTGCGGTCGCTGGCGAATAGAACCCTGGTACCGTTAGGCGCCCAGCCGAGGAGGAAGTCGTTGGCCGGGTGTTCTACAAGAGGAATCTCCCGGCTGTCATCCACCGCCAAAAGGAAAATGTCGCGCTCCGGCAAGTTCTCCTTCGGCGGGAAATCGTAGGCGACGTAGCGGCCGTCCGGAGAAAAGCACATTTTCAGCGGGTAGCGCCAATCCAGTGTTTTGAGAATGCGCACGGAACCATCGGCGACGGAAACGAGCGCAATCCGGTTGGCTTTCCCGTGGAAGAGCGCAAGAATCTGCTTGCCGTCCGGGGACCAGTCGGCGGGCTGGAGGTACTGCGTTTCCTCGCTGCGATAAAGAACGCGAGGCGCGGAAACGGCAGGTCCCGCCTGGGACCGTCCCTCCGACGGCCCTTGCGGCGCCAACCGGATGACGCGCAGGTCATAGCGCTCGTCGTTGTCAGCCCAGGCATAAGCGACCTGTGTGCCATCCGGTGAGATAATGGAGAATTCAGCAAACTCCCCGGACTCAGCCCAGGAACCCTTGTTGGTGAGCCGGCGATTCTCACCGGTCGCCAGCTCGCGCACGGCAAGGTCCCCGGTTGCCCGGTCCACGTAGGAAAGGTAGCGGCCGTCAGGGGAAGGCGCGCCCAAAACGTCCACGCCCGGCCCGGCCCAAACGCGACGGATCGCCATTGCCGAGGCGTCGGCTGTTGCCGGCAAGCCCAGCGCGGAGAGACGAACACGCACTTCGGCCACTACATCGCGCTGGTCGGCAAACTCCCGGATCACACGCTCATAGGCTTTTTGGGCCTTGTCCCTGCCTGTTTTTTCGTAGCACAGGCCGGCATAGAGTAGCGAGCGGGCGGCCAGGGCCCGGTCGGGCCCCTTGGCAATCTGCTCGAACAGACGGATGGCCGCGGGGCAATCGCCCTTGGTTTCCATCAAGTCGATGGCCTGCTGGAGCTGATGCGCCGGGCTACGAGTTTGTGCCGGGAACCAGGCGGCGCAAAGCGGTAGCGCGACGAGCCAAACGACGAACCACCACAGCTTCATGCTTCCGGCTCCTTTTTGTGCCGTCCCTCGCCGTGGCTCTTTCTTGATGGGCGCATGAACCTGATTGCCGTTAGCCATCATATTACCCCACTGCTGGCGCCCTGGTGGTGAGCCAGAGCCGGTTGAGCAAGCGCGGGGCGCAGCCCGTCTCGCTCTACGCGCGGATTGAGCGGCGCCGCGCGGAAGCCTTTGCTGGCTTCGCCGCAATTGTGGCGGAGGATCAGTTCCGCCGGTTAAGGACAGGTGGGCTGAGCGCCCAGAATCTCATCCACAGTGATCTTGACCGGCATCGTGAAGAGGCCGATCGTCACGTTGTTGGCGCCTTTTGTAACCTGCAGCCGGGCGCGGTGGGAACCCGTGCTCTCAATGACCCAGTGTCGCGGGCTGTTTGCGTTCCCTGTCACGGACACTGGGGTGCTGTTGTTATCAAATAGCAGTCGGTAGGCGCCGAACCAGAGAATCAAACGAGACGAGGACGGGTTCGGGTATGCCGGATCGATCCCAACCATGTACACCTCGTCCACACGGATCAGCGCATCGACCACCTGAACGGGAGCGAAGGGCAGCTTGTTTAGGTCCGTCTGGCTGTTGTTGCTCGCGAAGTCCAAGGTTACCAAGCGATTCACCCCGGCGGCCTTTTCCACCTGTCTGTCCGTTGTGCTCAGGACGAAGTCGTGGTCCTGTCCGAGAAGCAGATAAACGTCGGCATTCCCCAGACCGACGTAGTCCCCTAGGCCGTCGCCCCGGATACCCGCCGGCGATACCTGGACAAAATCTGAAAATGCAGCGCGGGCAGTCATGGTGCTGCAGCGGCCGTTCTGGGCAGCGAGCATCAAAGGCAGGCACAGCGTGACCCAAACACAAAGAAACAGATAGCCTTTTTTCTCGATCCTCACAGCTTTTTGCCTCCTGTCGTGCCAATGGGCGGTGCAAGTGACCCCTGGCATCAAGCCTCAGCCCCGGCAAGCCTCGCGGTCGCCTCGGCCTGCGTTCGGCCTCGGCCTGCCCAAGGGGCATCGGAGCCCGTCCCAGGCACACTGCACGCTACGACAGTCGGAAATCTCAATTGTCAAATCCAAGCAAATCATTGTTAAAGATTGTCAAAGGCCAGTACCCTGACCGCGTGAAAACGGTCGCTTCCGCCCCGCCGTAGCGCCGGCATCCTGCCGGCATCCCGGTTGCCGCCGGGGACGGCGGCGCTATAACAATCAGCCGACGAACTTGTAGCCTTCGCCGTAGATGGAGAGGATGAACCGGGGGTTGGAGGGGTCGTCTTCCAGTTTCTGGCGCAGCTTGAGCATGTGGGTGTCCACCGTGCGGGTGGTGGGATAGGCTTCGTAGCCCCAGACCTCGTTGAGCATGCGGTCGCGCGTCACCACCTCGCCCCGGCAGCGGATCAGCAGGCGGAGGATGTCGAATTCCTTGGGCGTCAGCTCCAGGGGCTGACCTTTGCGGGTCGCCTGGAATTTCTCAAAATCAATCTCCACATCGCCGAAGCGATAGCGGGCCAGTGTTTCGGCGGCGTGCGGCGGCAGGTGGCGAAGCCGGGCCCGGATCCGCGCCAGCAGCTCGCGCACGCTGAACGGCTTGGTAACGTAATCATCGGCGCCAATTTCCAGTCCCACCACCCGATCCACCTCTTCGGACTTGGCGGTCAGCATGATGATCGGCGTTTCGATCCCTTTTTTCCGCAATTCGCGGCAGACGTCCAGGCCGCTCATTCCCGGCAGCATCACATCCAGCAAGATCAACTGCGGATTCTCTTTGATGGCCACATTCACGGCGGTGTCGCCGCGGGTCGCCTTCACTACTCGGTAGCCCTCGTTGGTCAGATTGTCCTTGAGGCCTTCCAGGAGATCTGGTTCATCTTCCACGATGAGGATCTTGTGCATGGAACCCCGCCTGGCGCGCGGCTAGCCCGCGGCTGCCGCGCGCTCGGTGCCGGCAGACATGGCCGGAAAGATCAAACGAAAACAACTGCCGCGTCCGCTCTCGCTGTCCAGCTCGATGCTTCCCCCATGGGCATCCATGATGTGCTTGACCAGGAACAGTCCCAGCCCGTAGCCGCCTTTGCCGGTTTCACCTGTACCCCCGTGAGCACGATAGAACTGCTGAAAAATCTTGTCGTGCTCGTCGGCCGGAATGCCTATGCCGTGGTCTTGCACCTCAAGGACAACCCTGTTGTCCTCGGAGCGCGAGCGCACCGCGACGAACCTGGATTCGCCGGAATACTTCATGGCGTTGTCCAGCAGGTTCAAGACCGCCTGAGCAACGGCCTCGGCGTCAAATCGGACCGGCGGCAGGGACGGGGCAAGCTCGGTTTCCACGGAAAATCCGCGGCGCCTCAGGTAGTGCTCGTACACTTCCACGGTGCGCCGGACAACCGCGGCCAAATCTCCTTTTTCCAAATGGTACTGTTTGCGGCCGCGGTCAATCCGCGAGAAGTCGAGGACCTTCTCAATGAGCTGTGTCAGGCGCTCGCTTTCCCGGGTGATCACCTGGTAGTAGCTCCGGCGCTTTTCCCGAACCATATCATCGCTGTCGAGCAGCGTCTCGCCGTAAAGGCGAATGAGGGTCAGCGGCGTCTTCAGTTCGTGGGAAACACCGCTGACGAAATCCGCGCGCACGCGGCTTAACTGCATCTCGCGCGAAACATCGCGCAGCAGCAAGACCACGCCCACCAGCAGCACAGTCAGTACCAGAGCCGTGGAGGCGCCAAAGATGAGCAGATCGCGGCGGCCGGCGGTCTGGCCGGCTTGCCCGGCCGCAAGGCCCAATGACAGCCGCCAGAAAGGGAAAACAGCCTTGAACGGCACGCGCGTAGCAAGCGTCCCCGGCGGCTCGGCCTCGCTCGCCGGCCGCAGACCGGCGACCAGGCCCGTCTGCACTCCGGAGGCAGCCCGGCATTTGGGCAGAAGCCGATGCTCTACCCAATCGAGATCAACGGCCAACCCGGCGACCGTTTCCTGTCCCGCTTCGCTGGGGCGGCGCGTGTAGTAGATCTGGTAGTTCGCCTGGTCGTGGGCGAAGGCGTAAGCATAGGTCTCGCCGCCTCGCAGCGGCCCCTGATGGCGAAAGCGCTGTTCCAACGCCTGCCCCAATCGGAAGTGGCGGCAGTAGTCGTTTTGCCCGGCTTCCGCCGGTAACTGCCCCAGCCGCTCCTCCATCCTGCCCAGGAAGTAATCGAATTGTTCAGCGCTCAGCTCCCATCGGCCGCGTACCAAATCCTGAGCGAACCGGAGTTGCAGCGCCCGTGAGTCGAGTTGCAGCCCGGCCACCAAGGCGTACGGCCGATGAAAGCTATCGTAGAGGTCTCCATACCGTTCGGCTAGGGTGTAGTAGGCCTGCTCGGCTGCCTTCGGCTGCTTCACTTTTTGCAGGCACCGGGCCATTCGGGAGAGCGCCAGGGCCTTGCCCGCACCGGGAACAGGCAAATCAAAGCCCTGGCGGTAGGTCGCCAGGGCGAGGTCCGGCCGTTGCTGCGTCAGTTCCTGATTCTCTCCTTCGGTAATCAGCCGTGCGAATCGCCTCGCGAGGTCTCTGTTCCCCTGAGCCAATGCGGCTTCCGCTCGCTGCGCCGGCGGAGTGCGCAGTACCGGGAAGGCCACCGTGCTGCCCTGGATGAGAAAAAAGTGTCGCGCGATGGGGTGCCTGTTTCGAATCTTCTCCAACAGGATCCGCGCGTCTCGGGCTGCCGTCAAGCTCGTCGCCGCTCCGAAAGCCGGCTGGCGGCCTGACCATTCACCATCGCGAAGGCAGGCCTCGGCGAGTTGTCCGGTCTGGCGTTCCAGTTCGGCAGCGAGGCTTTCCGCGGATAGGCGCAGATTGGAAGCGGTCAGGTTGCGAATCGCCTGGCGCTGCCGTTGAACGGATTGGAGTCCGAGGAAGACAAACACCACCGTGGGCACGACGATGGCCAGGAAATAGACGAGAAGCCCTCGCCGCTGGAAAAGCCACCAGTGCCCCAGAGCGACCCTCGTAGGATGCCCCCTCCGGCGAGGCATTTCCCCCGGTGGTCAGTGTACCATGTTGTCGGAGTAGGCATACTGTGCGCCTGTCAATGGTTCTGCCCAGGCGGCCGTGAATGATCTGGGCTACTGGGTGGTGATGTGGGCCTGAATGGCGGGCGCAGGGCGGGAACTTCGCGGCAGGCCGAATTGCTCCAGCTTGCGCAAGGTCCAGGCGTTGAGCTTGCCGGTGGGCTCCAGGCCGTTGGCTTTCTGGAAGCTGCTGAGGGCGGCCGCCGTCGCCGCGTCCAGCCGCCCGGTCGGTTCCTGGCGGTAGTGTCCGCTGGCGGCCAGCGCCTGCTGGACTTGGCGAATGCGCTCGGCCGACGGCGCCGTCGGCCGGGATACCGTCTTCCTGCTGCGGCTGGTTTTCGCGCTCCTGGCCTTGCTGGCGGGTTTCTTGGCGGCGGCCGGCTTTTTCGCGGCAGCGGCGGGGGTAGAAGGCTTCTTGCCGGCTGCCGGCGCTTGCGTCGCCTGGCCGTATGCGGAGACACTGGCAACCCACAGAATCAGAACCAGGCAGCCGCTGGGGGGAAGTCTGGTCGGGTTTCGCATTCCGTTGTTGGAGCAGTGGCACGGGCCTCCCTGCCTGTGTGACGCGCTCCAAACGGCCCCACAGGCAAGATGCCTGTGCCACCGAGCCGGGTACAGCTTACGGCAAAGTGCCGGCCAGGAACAGGGATGTCAAGCGGCCCCGGCGGTCGCGCCGCAGCACCTTGAACACCACGTCGTCCTTGGGCTTCAGCGTCCGCTGGATGCGGCGCACATCGTCCACGGAGCGGACGAGCTGGCGCTGGATCTCGGTGATGATATCGCCGCGGGCCAGGCCCACATCCTCGGCAAAGCTGTTCGGATCGACATCGGTCACCACCACGCCCTGGATGCTGCCGATACCCAGCCGGTCGGCCATCTCCGAGGTCAGGCTCTGCAGGGTCATGCCGAACTTGGCTTCCGAGGCCCCGCCGGGCTCCTTGCTCTCCTCGGTCTCCCCGGTCAGTTCCTTGAAGATCTTCTCGCGGTCGGCGATGGTGAGGGTGACCTCCGCGGGCTTGCCGTCGCGAACATACTTGATGCGGACGGTGCTGCCAACCGGCGTTTCGGAAATCTTCGAAACCAGTTGCGCGCCGGCCTTGATCGGAGTTCCGTCCACGGCCACGATCACGTCGCCGGGCTTGAGGCCGGCCTTTTGCGCCGGACCGTCCTTCACAACTTCCTGGACGAACACGCCTTCCTTCACGCCGTAGGTGCGAAGCAGGGCGGGCGTCTGCTCGCCCTCGGGGCGGAAGGTGATGCCGATGGAGCCGCGCGACACGCGGCCGTGCTTGATGATCTGGTTGTAGACGGTGATGGCCGTGTTGGAAGGCAGGGCAAAGCCCACCCCCTCGTAACTGCCCCGGTCGGTGATGATGGCCGTGTTCACGCCGATCACTTCGCCGACCAGGTTCACCAGCGGACCGCCGCTGTTGCCGGGGTTGATGGCCGCGTCGGTCTGCAGGAAGTGCTGGAACTGCCCGGCGCCCGGCAGGTCACGGCTCTTGGCGCTGATGATGCCCGCCGTCACGGTTTCTTCCAGGCCGAAGGGGCTGCCGATGGCCACCACCCAGTCGCCCACGCGGATGCTGTCGGAGTTGCCCAGCTTGGCCGGGGCCAGCTCCTTGCCGGCCTCGATCTTGATGACCGCCAGGTCGGTTTCCTCGTCCGAACCAATCACCTTGGCGTCGTACTGCTTGCTGTCATTCAGCAGCTTGACCTGGATGCGGTCCGCCTTTTCGACCACGTGGCGGTTGGTGAGGATATAACCGCCGCGATCCACCACGATGCCGGAGCCAAGGCTGCGCTGGCGAATGTCGCCCTGGGGCGCACCGGGCCCGAAGTTGAAGAAGCGGTCGAAGAAATCTTCGAACGGATCTTGTTGCTGGTCGCGCGGCTGCTGCTGCCGCCGCCGCGCGGCGGGTTGCTTGATGGTCGATTGCGTGCTGATGTTCACCACCGCGGGAGAAATCTGCTTGGCAATGGCCACAAACGGCGATTGCAGTTGCACCGGGGCGGGAATGGCCAGGGGCGTAGCGCCGGGCGCCGCCGCCTGGTCCCGCGCCTTCACGCCGTTGGTGATCAGGGTGCCCATCACGATCCCCGCGGCCAGAGTGAACAGAACGACGGCCAGCGACAGCAGCTTCTGCCGGCGCAGCCGGACTGCCAAGTCATTCAGCTTGGAATTCATGGAACTTGCTTCCTCCGCACACAGATAGAAATGATACCGAGAGACCGGGCAATAAAGTCCAGATACAATTATATCATTTCAAATGATGTGGGCCGAAAGGGGGCGGTTTCACGAAAAGGCCAAGGTCCCAAGTCCATGCTCGCAGCAGTCTCTTCAGCCCACGGACTTTGGACCTTGGACCTTGGACTTTGGACCTCTTGGGCCCAGTTCGGCGATCAGAATGCCGGCCAGGATCGACGCCGCGCCTGCCCAGGCCCGCCCGCTGAACGTTTCGCCCATGACCAGCCATGAGGTCAGCAGTGCAAAAACCGGTTCCATGGTGAAGATGAGCGCGGTGTGGGTCGGGGTGGTGTATTGTTGCGCCCAGGTCTGGACCAGAAAAGCCAGGGCGGTGGCCAGCAAGGCAGTGATGACGATGGCCAGCACCAGGGCGTTGCTGGGACGCCAAAAGAGCGGCCCCCAGGGCAAGCTTGCGCCCGACAGTGCCGCAGCCACAAGCACCTGGCCCGCCGCCAGGCCGGAAGCGGGCATCCGGCCGCTGTAGCGGCCGATCAGCAGGATGTGCAGCGCGAAGGCGGCGGCGCACCCCAGGGTCAACAGGTCACCGCGGTTGACGCCGGAGGCGCCGGCCGGCAGAGTGAGCAGATACAGGCCGGCAATCGCGGTCGCCACGCCGGCCACCGGCCCCCATCCCGCAAAGCGCCGGAAGGCCGCCGCGGCGAACAGCGGAACCAGCACCACGGAGAAGCCGGTGATGAAAGCGGACTTCGAGGGCGTGGTGAAGCGCAGGCCCGCCGTTTGCAGCACGTAGCCGGCGAACAGCGCCGCTCCCACCTGCAGGCTGGCCGCCACCAGCCGGCCGCTCACCCGCACGCCGCGGGCGGCGATGGCGAGCGCCGTGCCGGCCAGCAGGAACCGCAGGGCCAGGAACAACAGCGTGGAGACGTCGGCCAGCGCCCTTTTCACGATGACGAACGTGGCCCCCCAGATCAGCGTGATCCCGATCAGCGCCAGGTCCGCCTTCCAGCGCGCCAGCGGCCTGCGGCCTGCCGCCACCGTCCCGAACTCCATTGGCGGGTAATCGCTCACCAGAAAAAGTCTAAGGTCCAAAGGTCCAAAGTCCAAGGTCCAAACGCACGGACTCCGCGATTTTGGACTCCGGACCCTTGGACCCTTGGACTATTCGTCCACGCCGGCCAGTGCGCACAAGGCCAGCAGGATGCGCTTGACGCCGATCTCGCGGCCTGCCGGGTCGTACCATTCCTGGAGGGAGTGGATGCCGCCACCCTGGCCGCCGCCGCCCAGGGACACGGCTTCGATGCCCATGGAGAGAGGGACATTGGCGTCGGTCGAAGAGCGCTCAATGCGGGATTGGATGCCGAGATACCGGTCTACGGCCCGCACGGTCTCCAGCAACCGGGCATTCTCCGGCAGGCTGCCGGCGGGCCGTTCGCCGATTTCTTCCAAGCGAAAAGTCAGCTTGCCCGATCGCGCCCGCTGGTTTTCTTCCTCGACCGCCTGGCTCACGGTTCTCCCGAGCAAGGCGGACAACCGGCGAATTTCGAGCGCCGAGCCGGAGCGGACATCGACCTTCATGGAGGCGGAGAAGGGAACCGAGTTCACGCTGGTGCCGCCGCGAATCTCGCCGATATTGAAAGTGGTGCGGGGCTCGGGTGGAACCGGGGCGGCCGAGAAGCGGGTGACGGCGGCGGCCAGGGCGTGAATGGGGTTGGCCATGCCAAAATCGCTCCAGCTATGCCCGCCCGGGCCCTCGACCGTCACGCGCAGGCGGAGGCTCGCCAGGCCTTGAGCGATGATGTGGCTGGTATCGGCCCCATCGAGCACCACCACATAGCGCACGGCCCGGCGGATTTCAGGCTGCTCCAGCAGGTGGCGGATGCCGAACAGGTTGCCTTCGCCTTCTTCGCACACGGTGGCGGCCAGCAGCAGGCTGTGGCGGGGGCGGAGGCCGGCGGCCCGCATGGCATGCGCGACCCCCAGCAGCGCCGCCAGGCCCGCGCCGTTATCGGTGATCCCCGGGCCGTAAATCCGGCCGTTGGCGCGGCGCACCTCCACCGATCTCTCGGAAGGGAACACCGTATCCAGATGGGCGGTCAGCAGCAGCAGGCCACGTTGGCGGGGCGGGGCGGCGCCGGGCAGTTCCCCCAGCACGTTGCCCACCCGGTCGCGCCGCACGCCTTCCAGTTTCAGCTTCTTGAAGAGCCGGAGAAAATAGTCCCCGCGGGCCTTTTCTCCGAAAGTGGGGGCGGGGATATGCGTGAATTCGATGTGGCGTTCGGTGAGCCACTCGGCCTGCTGCCCGACAAGTTCCAGCGCCCGCGGGACCGGCCCCGCGCGCACCAGCAGTTCAATGCTCTCGGGTGAAGGGTCCGCCTCAGGCGGCATCACTCATCATGTTACCACGCGGCGATGCCTCCGCCTCTTCAGGAGCGGGAATGGCATAGGGCCAGTTGTCAGTTACCAGTTTTCAGTTGGGGAGCAGTCTTCGGTCACTGAAAACTGAAAACTGACAACTGAAAACTTCAGAACGACTGTACGGCGCTGCGCGGTTCTTCCTGGGGATTTGGCAGGTAGAGGGTCTGGCAGCGCTCGCAACGGTAAATCTCGGGCTGGGACCCGAATTTTTCCGTTACTTCGCCGCCGAAGCCATACCAGCGCTTCAGGTGCCCGCAGCAGGGTGCGCCCTTGGAGTCCTTCTCATTGCAGGCGCGCATGCGCAGGATGCGCTGCTTGACTTTCTGGCCGCCGGCCAGGGTTGCCAACACCTCCGAAACCGGAGCGTTTTCGACGCCAGTGCGGGGTTTAACAGCCATAGGAATATTCTATCGTTGATACAGATGGCCTCGCGATGGCCGCCGCTGCATTTTTTATGGAAGGGCGTGCGGACGGCTGAAAGCGGAAGGCAGAAGGCAGAAGGCGGCGAACGCCAGTCTGTGCTGCCTTCCGCTTTCCGCCTTCTGCCTTCGCCATTGTCAACCTATTTCTGAGACAGAGCACTAATACTCAACCGAGACCAGCCACAGGCCCTTGCCCGGCAACGTTGGTCCCGCGGCGGAACGCCGGCGGGCAGCCAGAATCTCGGGGATTTGCGCGGCCGGCAGGCGTCCTCTTCCGACTTCCACCAGGGTGCCCGCCATGTTGCGAACCATGTGGTGCAGGAAGCCGCTGCCGCGAACCGTATAGAGCAATTCTTCGCCCTCGCGCCTCAGTTCCGAGGAAAAAACCGTCCGTACCTGCGATTTCGAAGGCATCTGCTGCTGATCGGACTCGGGTGCCTCGCCGGCCGCTGCCGCTGGCTCGGCGGAGGCGAAGGAGGTGAAATCGTGGGCGCCCTCGAACAACGGAGCGGCCTCCATCATCTGCTGTTCGTCCAATGGGTAGGGGAAATGGTGGACGTAGCGCCACAGGAAGGGGGGGCAGATTTCCCCGCGATAGATGCGATAGCGGTAGGTCTTGGCGCGGGCATGGTGGCGGGCGTGAAAGCCGGCCGGCGCCTCCTCGGCGGCCAGCACGCGGATGGTGTGAAGCAGTCGCCGGTTCAGCGCCTTGGCCAAGTTCGCCGCCGGAATGCCTGATGCCGTATGGAAGCTGGCCACCTGCGCCAGAGCGTGTACGCCGGCATCGGTGCGCCCGCTGCCGTGCACCGCCGCTCGTTCCCCGGTGACGGCCGCCACCGCTTCCATTACGGCGGCCTGCACGGTGGGCCGGTTGGGCTGGATCTGCCAGCCGAAAAATTCGCTGCCATCGTAGGCCAGCGTGAGCTTGATCGTTCTCATCAAGAACTGGTCCAAGGTCCAAGAATTGCGGATTGCGGATTGCGGATTTCAAACGGCGCACCTGCTTGAAATCCGCAATCCGAAATCCGCAATCCGAGATTACCGACCCTTGGACCTTTGGACCTTGGACCTATTTTCGGGAGCCGGGTTTTTCGACCGGGAGGCCCCGCCGGCACAACTCGCATTCTTCCGGCGGCCACGCCGGGGCCTGGATCTGGAGCAGGCTGACCAACGGGACGCCGTATTCGACCTGGCCGCCGCTGCGGTCCAGGATGCAGGCCACGCCGCGCACCTCGGCGTGGTTGGCCCGAAGCAGATCCACCACCTCGCGCGTGGAGCCTCCGGTGGTTACCACGTCCTCCACCACCAGGGAGCGCTCGCCCGGCATGACTTGGAAGCCGCGGCGCAACACCGCCCGCCCCGAGGCGTCGCGCTCGGTGAAGATGAACCGCGCGCCGGCCGCCCGCGCCACCTCGTGACCGATCACCACCGCCCCCAGGGCCGGCCCGGCCACCAAGTCCAGTTGCATGCCGGCGAATCCCTCGGCCAGGGCCCGGCCCAGCGCTTCGGCCCGTGCCGGGTCTTCCAGCAGCAGCGCGCACTGCAGATACTGAGCACTGTGCAGACCGGAGGAAAGCAGGAAATGCCCTTCCAGCATGGCCCCGGTCTGCTGCAACAACTTCTGCAACTCTTGGGGGTTTGGCACGTAGAAAGCTTGTAGCTTTCCGGCTATCGCTGTCAAGCCGTGTGTCAGGTTGGGCGTTTCCAGTGGTCCGGCCCTGGGGCCTGGAACCCGGCGCCTGAGACCTGGTTGCAGGCCGGCGGGGCGCAATGTTACGATGCAGTGGTTCGTCGAATTGCGCGCAAGCTGCCGCTATCCCCGACGGCCCGGCCTGGCGCTGGACGCGGCCGGGTTGCCGCCCATCCGGAAGAAGTCCCTGGAACATTGGGAACCTTCGGGTGTCTAAGCGCGTAAGGAGAGAAGTCGCTTTTGATTCAGAGAGGTATCACATGCAGAATCGGCTGGTTGTGCTGCTTGTTGCTTTGCTCCTGTTGTCATCGTTCGCCGTGGCCCAGGATAACGCGCCCAAGCTGAAGCCGGCGCTGTCGTATATGAAGGGGCGGCCGTGGTTCCCCGTCTTCTGGGCGCCGTACAGCCCGATGGAGGTGCCCAACCCGGATCTGCAGAATTCCGGGCGGGTCAACCAGTTGATGCGGGAAGGCAAGCTGGTGCTTTCCCTCAGCGACGCCATCGCGCTGGCGCTGGAGAACAACCTGGATATTGCCATCCAGCGCGATAACCCCAAGATCGCCGACCTGGACATCCTGCGGACCAGAGCGGGCTCGTCGGCGCGCGGTGTGCGCACCTCGGTAACCAGCGCGTCGACCACCAGCACCGGCAGCGCCGGGGCGCAGGGCGGGACCGGAACGGCCTCCGGCGGCGTGGGCCAGGGCACCGGCGGCCTGACCACCAGCACGCTGGGCGCCGGCTCGGCCATCGGCAACTTTGACCCGGTGGTGACCACCACCATGCAGATCCGCCACCAGGCGGTTCCCGTCACCGATTACGTGACCCAGCAGTTCCTGGGCATCAATGCCACGCAGATCAACACCGGCACCGCCAACTTCGCCTATCAGCAGGCCTTCCACAGCGGCACCACCTTCAGCATGGGGTGGAACAACAGTCGCCGCACCAACTTGCTGAACACCATCAGCCCGCAGATTTCCTCCAACTTCCAGGCCCAGTTTTCCCAGCACCTGTTGCAGGGTTTCGGTTTCGGTCCCAACACCCGCAACATCCACATTGCCCAGAACAACCGCGAGGTCAGCGACCTGGTCTTCAAGCAGCAGGTGATGCTGACCGTCACCCAGGTGCAAAACGCGTACTGGGACTTGGTGAGCGCGTCCGAGGATGTCAAGGTGAAGGAGAGCTCGGTCACCGTGGCCGAGAAGCTGTACAACGACAACAAGCGGCAGGTGGAAATCGGGACGCTGGCGCCCATCGAGATCGTGCGCGCCGAGGCCCAGGTGGCCTCCACCCGCCAGGACCTGATCGTTTCCCAGACCGTGCTGCAGCAGTACGAAACCAACCTGAAGAACATGGTGCTGCGCAACCTGAGCGACGCCGGCTTGCTGTCCGCGCGGGTGGTTCCCACCGACCGCATAGCCGTCCCGCCAGTGGAGCCGGTGGTGCCCATCCAGGAGTCGTTCGGCATGGCGCTGTCTTCGCGGCCCGAGCTGGCCCAATCGCGGATCGACCTGCGCAACCGCGACATCTCCTTCAAGGCCGTCAAGAACGGCATGCTGCCCACCCTGGATGCCTTTGCCTATTGGGGCGGGCAGGGAACAGCGGGCCTGCCCACCCCCTTTCAGCGTCCCGGCCAGACCGGCCCCAACGTGATTCCGTTGAACCTGCAAGGCGGATTGGGCAACGTGCTGACCCAGTCGTTTGGCTCCGATTTCCCCGACTACGCCTTCGGCTTGCAGCTAAGCATCCCGCTGCGCAACCGTTCCGCGCAGGCCGATGCCGCCCAGGCCCAGATTGAAAACGGCCAGGCGGTGATGCGGCTGCGGCAGCTTGAGAACTCGGTGCGCGTCGAGGTGCAGAACGCGGTCATTGCCCTGCAGCAGAACCGCGCCCGGCTGGAAGCCGCCCAGAAGCAGCGCGTCCTGCAGGAGCAGACCCTGGACGCCGAGCAGAAGAAGTTCCAGCTTGGCGCTTCGACCATCTTCCTGGTGATCCAGGCGCAGCGCGACCTGGCCGTGGCGCGGAGCGCGGAAGTGAAGGCCATGAACGACTACATGAAGTCGCGCGTGGAGATGGACCGCGCCACCGGCCAGACCATCAACAAGAACGGCATCAGCATGGACGAGGCCTACAAGGGCCAGATCACGCGGGCCCCGCAGGGGCTGCCGGTCAGCCGCCAGGACTGAGCCCCGCTTTTTGCCGCGACGGCCGCGTGTTTCGCGGCCGTCGCCCTCCCCAGCTCGTTTCATGGCTCATTGCGGTGCATCCGCATTTGAGTTACCCTTGCCCTGAAAACGCGATCGGCCCCCCTGGATGCGAGTGGCGTCTGCCGGAGGTGCTTCCATGACCCTGCGGATCGGGCTGCTGGTGACGGCCCTGGTGCTCCCCGCTGTGTGCCCGGCGCAGGATACCCGCGGTCAGATTCTGGGCCGCGTGACGGACGAAAGCGGCGCGGTGATCGTCGGCGCCAAGGTGCGCGCCACCAATATCGAAACGAATGTCGTGACGCACGCCGCCACCAACGAAACCGGCGATTACACCCTGCCCTTCTTGATTCCCGGCAGATACAACGTCGCGGTGGAATTGGAAGGGTTCCGCCGCTTCCTGCAGCAGAACGTCATCGTGCAGGTGGATGACAGGGTCACGATTGACGTGAAGCTGAGCGTCGGCGGAACGGCGGAGAGCGTGCAGGTGGTGGCCGATTCGCCCATCATCGACGTGGCCGACGCATCCATGGGCCAGGTGGTGGATTCGCGGAGCCTGCTGGACCTGCCGCTGAAAGACGGCAACCCGCTGATGCTGGCCGAACTGGCCGCCGGCGTCTCGACCTTCGCCGAGGGCGGCATGTCGCGCCCCTTCGACAACAGCAACCCGTCGAACTTCGCGGTGAACGGAGTGAAGGCCTACGGCAGCGAGTTCAGCCTGGACGGCGCGCCCAATACCGGCGGCATGGGCGGCAAGGTTGCTTATATTCCGCCCTCCGGTGTGGTTTCCGAGTTCAAGATCCAGACCGCCACCTTCGATGCCAGCTACGGATTCGCCCCCGGCGCCAATGTCAATGTCAGTCTGAAGTACGGCACCAACGTGCTGCACGGACAGTTCTATTCCTTCCTTCAGAACCCGGTGCTGAACGCCAACGCCTTCTTCTCCAACCTGGCCGGGTTGCCCAAGGACGATTACCGGCAGAACCGCTGGGGCGCGAATGCCAACGGCCCGGTGGTGATCCCGCGCCTGTACGACGGGCACAACCGCACCTTCTGGATGTACGGCTACGAGGGGATTCGCGACTCCTTGCCGAGGGGCGGCAAGGGCAACATGTACAGCGTGCCCACGGCGGCCGAGCGTACCGGCGATTTCTCGGCGCTGCTGGCCATCCTGGGCAAAGACTACCGGATTTTCGATCCGGCCACCATCCGGGTGGCCACTTCCACGCGCTTCGAGCGCGATCCTTTCGCCAACAACGTCATCCCGGCCAACCGCCTCAGCAAGACGGCGTCGAACATCATCTCGAGCTATTTTCCGCAGCCCAACCTGCCCGGCACCATTGACGGAACGAACAACTACATCATTCCGCTGCTGGAGAAGAACCGGTTCATGAACCACCTGTTCCGCGTGGACCACGTGATCAGCGACAAGCACCGGATCTTCTTCCGCGGCACCGCCAACAACCGCTACCAGGACTACCAGCGCCGTTTCAACAGCGGCGGCGGCTACGATTACTGGCGAAACAACCGCGGCTTCGGCATCGACGACGTCTACATATTCGGCCCGCAATTGCTGCTGAACGTGCGCTACAACTACACCCGCTACATCCAGGTGACCGACCCCTTCAGCGTGGGGTTGGATTTGACCACCCTGGGTTTCTCCAAGAGGTTTGTGGGCGACATCGACGCCGCTGATCCGCGCGGGCTGATGCTGCCCTATATCAAGATCGATAAGCTGCCGGAGCTGAACAAGCAGAAGCGCAGCGATTCGAACAACGACATCCACGCCCTGGCCTTTGCCTTCACCCGCATGCACCGCAGCCACAGGATGCAATTCGGCGGCGAGTACCGCGCCTACCGGGATACGAACACCAACCTGGGGTACTCCTCCGGCGAGCTGGACTTCAGCACCAACTGGACCAAAGGGCCGCGGGACAATGCCTCCGCCTCGCCGTTTGGCCAGGGCCTGGCCAGTTTCATGCTGGGATTGCCCACCGGCGGCGCCATCGACGTGAACGGCAACTACGCGCAGCAGTACCAGGCCTCGGGCTGGTATTTCCAGGATGCCTGGAAAGTCAGCCGGCGGTTGACGGTGAACCTGGGCCTGCGCTGGGAGATGGAGGTGCCGACCACCGAGCGCTACAATCGCTCGATCCGCGGCTTCGACCCCGCCGCCACCAGCCCCATCGAAGCCGAGATCAAGGCGGCTTACGCCAAGTCGCCGATCCCCCAACTGGCGCCCGCCGACTTCCGTGTCCGCGGCGGCCTCATCTTCGCCGGCGTGAACGGCCAGCCGCGCACCCTGTGGGCGGCCAACAAGCGCAACGTTGCGCCGCGCGCCGCCATCGCCTGGCAGCTCAACCAGCGCACCGTGGTCCGCGTTGGCTACGGCATGTTCTACGACATCGCGCGGCAGGGCGTGAACCAGGCCGGCTTCAGCCGCTCGACGGACCTGGTGGCCTCCATCGACACCGGACAGACATTCATCGCCAGCCTGGATAACCCGTTCCCCAACGGGTTCAACCGGCCGCAAGGCGCGGCGCTGGGCTTGATGACCAACGTCGGGCAGACCATCAGCTTCTTGAGTCCCAGGCTGCTGAGCCCCTACATGCAGCGGTGGCAGTTCAGCGTGCAGCGGCGGCTGGGCCGCGACGCCCTGGTGGAAGTCGCTTACGTGGGCAACCGCGGCACCCACCTGCTCATTGACCGGCAGCTCAACGGCACGCCGCGGCAATACCTGAGCACGTTGCTGACGCGCGATAGCGCGGTGAATTCGCTGCTGTCGGCGAACAAGACCAACCCCTTCTATCCGGCTCTGCTGGGCACGGACCTGGGCGGGACCACCATGAAGGTCGAACAACTGCTGCGCCCCTTCCCGCAGTTCAATGGGAATGACGGCGTGCTGGCGAAAACCAACGAGGGCTATTCCTGGTACCACTCCATGCAGGCGCGTTTCGACAAGCGCTTCTCCCGCGGCTTCACGCTGCTAGGCGCCTGGACCTGGTCGAAGTTCATGGAAGCCACCACCTTCCTGAACGCGACCGATCCCGTGCCCGCGCGAATGATTTCCGACCAGGACCGGACCCACCGCATCACGGCCACCAGCATCTATGAGCTGCCCTTCGGCCGCGGCAAGCGTTGGGGAGCGGGCTGGCGCGGCGCACTGGACAAGCTTGGCGCCGGCTGGCAGATCCAGGGCATCTATCGCTGGCAGACCGGTCCCGCGCTGGATTGGGACAAGGATTACACCACGCTCGTCACCAACAACACCGCCCACGACATCAACGCCATCCAGTTGCCGTCCGACCAGCGCGCCATCCAGCGCTGGTTCAACACCTCGATCTTCGAGACGAACTCCAGCAACAAGCTGGTGTACAACATCCGCACTTTCCCCGAGTGGCTCTCCGGGGTCCGCGGGATGGGCCTGAACATGTGGGACATGTCGGCGATCAAGAACACCCGGCTGAGAGAGCGCGTCTCCATGCAGTTCCGCGCCGAGTTCATCAACGCGCTCAACCACACCCACTTCGACGGCCCCGAGACCGACCCGACCAGCACGGCCTTCGGCATGGTCACCGCCACCAAGCAGATGCCGCGCACCATCCAGTTCGGTCTGAAGCTTACTTACTGAGCAGGTTTGTCACAAAGGCAGGGGGGAGGTAGTCCATGGGTTTGATATACGCAGACATAGAATTGGCCAATCCGAAGAATGGCTCGCTCAAGCCAATTGCCGTCAGGGCACTCGTAGACACCGGGGCCATGACCATTTGCATCCCAGAGCACATCGCGGTGCAGTTGCAGTTGCAGGAGATCGAGAAGCGCGAGGTCACTACGGCAGACGAGCGTTCTCACGTCGTTCCGTACGTTGGCCCGGTTCAGATCAAATTCGCGAATCGCACCTGCTTCACCGGCGCTCTCGTGATCGGGGAGTCTGTGCTCATGGGTACTGTTCCGATGGAGGACATGGACTTGGTTGTCTCTCCATCGGGGCAGACCGTTACAGTGAATCCCAAGAGTCCGAATATTCCTTCAGCTTTGGTGAAGTAGGAGGAGACCACATGTTGAAGGTAACCGTGTTGTACGGGCACCCCACCAACCCAGAAGATTTCGAAAAGTACTATGCGGAAACCCACATGCCGCTGGCGGATAAGATGCCTGGGGTCGCTCGCTTCGAGCTGACCAGATTCGTGGCCGGACCAGACGGCGGCAGGCCGGCCTTCTATCGCATGGCCGAGCTGTACTTCCCGAGCCAGGCGCAAATGCAGGAGAGCCTGGGCTCACCGGAGGGGCAGGCAGCGGTCGCCGACCTTGCGAACTTCGCGACTGGCGGGGTGACGATTGTGATCGGGTCGGTCGAGCCATGATCCGTTCCCGCTTACGGGCACTTCGATCAGCGGCAGCCGCGCTTTCGCAGCAATCGTCGGGCTGGGGTGACGCGCCATTCATTCGGTGGCAGGAAGGGAACTGCACAGTTATATGGAGTCGGCTGGAATATGCGAAATGTGCGGCCATCATGTCGGGGTAAGGCAGAAGGCCCATATAATGGCTGAAGGGAAGAAGACAGAGAACAACGTATTAATGCTCTGTCCGACGTGCCACATTATGTTTGATACCCACGTAAAACCAAAGGTATTCAGGGCCATGACGCAGGCGGGCCTTCGCGAGATGCCCGGGTCGTGGAAGAAGTCCATCTACGAGCAGGCCGCAGAGGCGTCAGCAGAGGCACTAAGGAGAAAGAGGAGGACCGAAGCAGGCGCTGCACCGGACCCGGACAAGGGCCGCGGCCGGTGAGCGGCAACGTTAGACCCCTGAGGGAGACGACCGGTGACTGTGAAGCCAAACGATCCCGGGATCGGGCGAGCCGCACGAAAGAGCGCGGGAGCCATCAAGGCGTGGCAGACCCGGCGGAGCCCACGGTATCGGGCCGCGCATACCGAGAGGGCGAGCAAGATCGCACTCGCCGATTGGTGCAAGGCAAACGGCTGGCGCGTCGCCTTCTTCGAAGGCCCAACTGGCGCCCCGCGTACCGGCGTGGTCGATGCTCTGCTCGCCCGGATCAAACCAGGCACGGCTGATTTGATTGAGGTTCGTCTGGTCCAGCTCAAAGCCGGGTGCGGTGGACTAACGGCCGCCGAAATTGCGCGGCTAAAAGGTGCCGTTTCCCAGCTCCGCGCCGACTGGGCGCTTGCGGCGTTCGACGGCACGGAACTGCACTTCGTTCCCAACCTGCCCGCATCGGAGGGGCGCCAGCCTCGTGCGGCGGTTGAGTTGGTTGTCGGCCGCGGACCACGAACAAAGAGACGGGTGCGCACCAGGCGAAGGGAATGAGGTAAACTCAACAATATGGCTGGCGATCTCTTATCTCGGATCACTCACGACCCCAAGGTCATGGGCGGCAGGCCCTGCATACGCGGCATGAGAATCACAGTTGGAACCATCGTGGGCCTGCTCGCATCCGGGCACCCGGTCGACGAGGTTTTGCGGGCCTACCCTTACCTGGAGAGAGAGGACGTACAGGCCGCTCTGTCCTACGCCGCTTGGCGCGCCGAGGAAGCTGGACTCCCTCTTCACATGTCATGAAGATCCTTGTGGACATGAGCCTGTCCCCACAGCCGGGAAAGACATTCTCGGCCTGCTCCGCAACCACCGGAGCGCGCTTGAGCAGTCCAAATGGGGTAAAATCGGCCTGCCTGCAGTCGCGAAGCGACGGCGTGATCTTAGCCCGGCCTTTCAAGGCCGGGGAATCAGAGCGATGCGTTGCAGTCGCGAAGCGACGGCTGAGCCCCAGCCCGAGCGCGTTGCGCGCGAGAGGGGCTAGCAATGGCCCACACGTATGTAAGCAATCTCATCCATTGCGTTTTCAGTACCAAGGAGCGGCGTGAAACGATCCACGCGGATTGGCGGGCACAGCTCTGGCCCTACGCTGGCGGTATCGCCCGCAAGAACGGTTTTCAGGCGCTCGCCGTGGGCGGAACGGGTAATCATCTGCACGCCCTGTTGTCTCTGCCATCTACCCTCAGCATCGCCAAGGCTCTTCAACTCATCAAGGGCGGTTCTTCGAAATGGATTCATGACTCGTGCCGCGCTCGGTTGTTTGAATGGCAGGACGGCTATGCGGCTTTTTCGGTCAGCCGCTCGAACCTGAAAGCGACGGCTGAGTACATCGAACGTCAAGCCGAGCACCACAAGCGTCGAACATTCGAGGAAGAGTATCTGGCGCTGCTGAGGAAGCACGGCATGCCCGTCGACGAATTCACCTTCGGATGAGCTCAGCCGTCGCTTCGCGACTGGACCTGCCGTACCCGCTACCCGGCCTTGAAAGGCCGGGCTAAGGTCAGACGTCGCTTCGCGACTGGGGAGCTGCGCGGCTGAGGTCCGACACGGCGCAAACGCGGAAACTCAAGGGCCCGCTTCGCGGGCTCCGCCTCTTCTGGATCGGTTTCCCCGGGCTTGCGCCCGGGGCTACTGCATGGTGCCCCCTTGCGGGGGCTCCATTTTCGTAGGAGGCACAAAGGCGTCGGGAGAACCAGGGATTCAATCCTTGGTGTTCTTCGTGCCTTGGTGGTGATATACAACCCCATATGATTCGCAGACTCATTCTCGCAACGGTATTGGCTCTGCTGGCTGCTTGCTGGCCCGCGAGCGGGCAGCGGCCCGGCGTGAACCAGGACGAGGCCAAGGTGCCCGCCTACACGCTGCCCGACCCGCTGGCGTTGGCCGGCGGCGAGCGCGTTGGCGACAAGGCCACGTGGGAGAAACGGCGGCGGCCGGAGATCGTCGCGCTGTTCGAAAAATACATGTACGGCCGCAGCCCAGGCCGCTCCGAGCGCATGAGCTTCGAGCCGGCGTCCATCGACCGGCAGGCGCTGGGCGGAACCGCCCTCCGCAAGCAGGTTACGATCTTGTTCTCCGGCGACAAGAACGGGCCGAAGATGGACCTGCTCCTCTACCTGCCCGCCAAGGCCAAGGGGCGTGTGCCGGTCTTCCTGGGCCTCAACTTTACGGGCAACTGGGCAGTGCACGCCGACCCGGGAATCAAGCTCGGCCAAGCCTGGGTGCGGGATAAGAATACTCCTGGCGGCATGGCCAAGACGCAGGCCAAAGAAGAGATGCGGGGGACGGCGGCCAGCCGGTGGCAGGTGGAGAAGATCCTGGCCGGCGGCTACGGCCTGGCCACTGCCTGCTACAACGACATCGATCCGGATTTCGACGACGGTTTTCAGAACGGGGTCCACCCGCTCTTTTACAAGCCCGGCCAGACGCGGCCCGCTGACGACGAGTGGGGCTCGATCGGCGCCTGGGCCTGGGGCCTGAGCCGCGCCCTCGATTATTTGGAGACTGACAAAGACGTGGACGCCAAGCGGGTGGCCGTCATGGGCCATTCTCGGCTGGGCAAGACGGCGCTGTGGGCGGGCGCTCGCGACACGCGCTTCGCCATGGTGATTTCCAACTGCTCCGGGGAGGGCGGCGCAGCCATCAGCCGCCGCATGTTCGGCGAAAACGTGAAGAACCTGAACACCAGCTTCCCGCACTGGTTCTGCGCCAACTACCGGCAGTTCAACGACCGGGTGGATGAATTGCCGTTCGACCAGCACATGCTGATCGCGCTGATCGCGCCGCGTCCCGTGTACGTGGCCAGCGCCGCCGAGGACCTGTGGGCGGACCCCAAGGGCGAGTTCCTTTCAGCCTACCATGCCGGGCCGGTCTATCGCCTGTTTGGGAAGAAAGGCATCGAGAGCGACCAGATGCCGGGCATCCATCAGCCCGTCGGCGAGACGGTCCGCTACCACGTCCGCGCGGGGAAGCACGATGTCACGGCATACGATTGGGAGCAGTACATCGCCTTCGCTGACAAACACCTGAAGCGCTGAGCAGGGACGCGGATGAACGCAGATTCACGCGGATTTGATCCGCGTTTTTCTGCGTTCATCCGGGTCCCATTCCGGCCGGGTCCCCACGACGCGGCACCCGGCTACCGCCTCTGCCGGTAGCCATCCGTATAGCCGCGGCGGAAGGCGTCGCGATAGAGGCGCTTGTACTCTTCCTTGTTGCCGAAGCTGTCGCGATAGCCGTGGTCGGCGTCTTTATAGTAGTCGTGGCGATCCAGGTTGAAGGACTTTCCCTGGCGGGCGTCATTGGCGCCCTTTTCGCGGCCGTCGCGGTTGCCGGTGTTGCTGGCCGTTTGGGCGTAAACCGGGCTGCTCGGTCGGCGCATGCCGCCAGGAGAGCCCGGAGCGCCCGGATAGCCGCCGCGCGGCCCAACGCCGGGCCGCTGTCCCCCCTCCCCAGGCCGGCCCAGGGAGCCCTCGTTGTAGCCCACCTGGTAGCCCCGCCGGAAGGCATCGCGGTACGTCTGCTTATAGGCATTCTTGTTCCGGAAGCTGTCGCGATAGCCATGGTCGGCGTCCTTATAGGCGTCGTGACGGTCCAGGTTGAACGACTTCCCCTGTTGGGCGTCATTGCGGCCCTTCTCCAGGCCGTCGCGATAGCCGGTGTTGCGCGCCACCTCCGCATAGCCCTGCGCCAGCAACATGCCGCTGAACAGCAGAACCGATAAACAGGCCCAAATCACTTTCCTTCCCCGCTGCCTCATGGAAACCTCCTCGTGATAGTAAACGCACCAAGTATGCCTTCAGGTTTCAACAAGAACAACCCCTTTGATGCCGACAGCCGGTCAGCGCTTGCGGGGCGCGCTACGCCCTTCCGCCTTGTACTTCTCCAGCAGCGCCTTGAGCTTCTGCGCTACGTCCTGGCGCTCGCCGTACAGGTTTTTCCGTTCGGCCAGGTCGTCGCGCAGGTCGTACAGCTCGCCGGGGAATTTGTGCGGTTCGTAATGCCGCTCCTTCTTGAACCACTCCGGTTCGCGGTTGTTGTCGCCGGTCGGGTGGTCGATGAACAGCCAGGGGCCCTGCCGGATGGCGAGCCGGCCCTGCGCGCTGTGCAACACCGTAGCTTCGCGGATGGGCCTGGCCAGCTTCCGGCCCAGCAGGGCGGGCAGAATGCTATAGCTGTCCTCCCCGGCACTGTCCGGCAGGCGCGCATGCACAATGTCGGCGCAGGTGGCCATCAGGTCCGTCAGGCAGACAATCTCGCCGCTGACCGTGCCTGGTTTGATCTTGCCCGGCCAGCGTGCCAGGAAGGGGACGCGGTGCCCGCCCTCCCACAGATCGCGTTTCACCCCGCGCAGATCGCCCATGCTGTAATGCTGATACTCGCGTGCCCGCTCATAGGCAATGTTCTCCGGCCCGTTGTCGCTGGTGACGATGACCAGGGTGTTGCCGGCCGCCCCGGCGCGCCGCACAGCATCGAGGATCTGGCCCACGGTCCAATCGACTTCGGCCACGAAGTCGCCATAGTCGCCCGCGCCCGTTCGGCCCTTGAACTCCTCAAGTGGCAGCACCGGGGTGTGAGGAGCGTTCAGAGCCAGGTAGAGGAAGAAAGGCTTTCCGGATTCCTGTTTGGCCCAGCCGTCGATCCAGCCTGCCGCTTTTTCCGTCAGCCGGGGCAACACCTGCTGATGCTTAAACCCCGGAGCCAGCGGGCCCAGGCGCCAGTTTCTGGGCATCCGCGGCTCTCCCTGGGTCACTGAGGCGGGCAATTCGGTGGCGCGATCCTTCTCCAGGTAGATATAGGGAGGCATGTCCAGGGAGGCGGAAATACCGTAATAGTAGTCAAAGCCCAGCGTGGTGGGTCCGCGGCCGAACGGCTTGGTGAAATCGACATTGGCCATGGCATCTTCGACCGCTTTCCCATCGGAAGTAACCCAGTCCAGGCCCAGATGCCACTTGCCCACACAGGCGGTGGCATAGCCGTTCTGCTTCAGGAGCGAGGCCACAGTCATGCGGCCGGGCTCGATCAACGGCGGCGAGCCGCCGGCCAGCACACCGGCCTTCAGCGGGCTGCGCCAGCAATAGCGGCCCGTCGTCACGCTATACCGCGTCGGGGTGCAGACCGCCGAGGGGGCGTGAGCGTCGGTGAAGACCAGGCCCTCGGCGGCCATGCGCTCCAGGTTCGGCGTGCGGATCCTGGATTTGGCATTCAGAAAAACCAGGTCGCCGTAACCGAGGTCGTCGGCCAGGATGAAGACGATGTTCGGTGGCCGTTGGCCGGCGCTTCGTTGGAATGCGTGCAAGCCGCCGGTCATGGTGGCCGCCGCGCCATAAGCGAGACAGCGTAAAAACTCGGAGCGCGTCATGCGCATATCGATCAGGATTGAACCACAAAGGCACGAAGAACACAAAGGTCCACCAAGAAGAATTTCTTTGAGATCTTCGCGCTCTTTGTGCCTTTGTGGTTCAAAAGCGCAACGTGCCGGTTTCCCTTGCCGGCCCAGATCGGTCATAATCCCTCTAAACGCTTTCAAGCCATGGACCGTCCTACACAACGAGGGATGGTAGCAGCCGGGGAAACGCTGGCCGGGGAAATACTGCCGCGCGGGGTGCAAGGCGCCCGGACGTCGGCGCCGGTGTCGGCGGACGCGACCGACTGGTTCGCCGGCCTCATCGAGCAGCATCTGCGCCGCGTGTTCGCCGTGCTTTACCGGATGGTCAGCAACAGCGCCGACGCGCAGGACCTGGCCCAAGAGGTGTTCCTGAAGGCGTTCCAGCGCCGGCAACAACTCCGCGACCCGGACCGGGTGCTGCCCTGGCTGCTGCGCATCGCCGCCAACGCGGCCATCGACTTCCAGCGCGCGCGCGCCGCCCAGCGCCAGGAACCCTGGGACGACACGCTGGAGCCGCAGTCCCCCGAGATTTCGGCCGAGAGCCGGCTGGTTCAGCAGGAGCGGCAGAAGCGGCTGCACCGCGCGCTCCGCCTGCTCTCCCCCAAAGAACGCGCCGCCATCGTGCTGCGCGACCTGGAGGGACTCAGCGGGGCGGAGGTGGCCGGGGCGCTGGGCTGCTCGCGGATTACGGTCCGCGCGCACATTGCCAGCGCGCGCGTCAAGCTGCGGCGCATTTTATCGTAGGCTGTAGGCCGTGGGCTGTAGGCTGTTGGCACTCTCTACCCACAGCCCACAGCCTACGGCCCACAGCCTATTCAAGGAGAGCTTGTGATCTGGCATCCATCGGAATGCGACCTGTCGCTGGCGGCCACCGGCGATCTGGCGGCATGGAAGGACCTGCTGGTCCGCCGCCACCTGCGCGAGTGCGCGGAGTGCCGGCAACTGGCGGGGGAGTACGCGGCGCTGCCGCGCGCCTTGCGCGAGCTGGCCAGCGATGCTCCGGCCACGCCGGCCTGGCTCGGCGAGAGAATCCTGGCCAGCGCGACGGCGGCGCCGGCCTTCGCCGGCGCAGCGCGGGCCATCCGGCAAAACCCGGCCGTGGCCTTCGCCGCCATGGTGGTCTTGTTTCTGCTGGGGCTGTTGCTGCTGGGGCGCAATTCTTCTTTGCCGCCGCGGAACTATCAGGCCTCTGCCACCCAGGACGCCGTCATCGGGGAGAGCATTGGGCCGCACGGGCGCGAGCGGATGGTGGTGTACGCCGGCACGCCGGCCGGCCCCGCGGCGGTCTCGGCCGGCGATCTGCAGGTCGACATTTCACAGGTGGATCCCAGGACCGGCGCGATCACCATCACGCGCATTCGGATGGGGGATTAAGTGAGGCGAGCAGTGAGCAAAAGCAGTCCAAAGTCCAGAGTCCACAGTCCAAAGTTCCGTCTGCCTGACTTTCGACTTTGGGCCTTGGACTCTGGACTGCTTCGGATCTGCGCGGCGCTTTGGATTGCAGTGCTTTTCGTTGCGCCGGGCGCCCCGGCGCAATCGGCCATCGACCCGCGCGCCTTCGTTCAAATCAACCTGCCCGCCGACGGTCCGGTCGAGTTGCTCAACGTCGATTACGGCTCCAGCCGCATCGT
>Ga0315280_10002973_pt1 | contig 26659 bp, 20 predicted proteins | sample YL17G06_40_MG_FD_203697 | JGI IMG/M metagenome (GOLD analysis project Ga0315280, IMG submission 203697) | Sediment microbial communities from Yellowstone Lake, YNP, Wyoming, USA - YL17G06_40 | ecosystem: Environmental > Aquatic > Freshwater > Lake > Sediment | place: USA: Wyoming | collected...
AGCAGTTGGGGGAGATGGTGAAAGCCGGCAAGGCAGCGGCGCGCAAGCTGACCCACGCCCGCCCAAGACGCCCGTATCAAGTTGAAGCGACTTTATCCCGTGATTCATGACTGACGGTGCACTAGGGCTTTCTTGCACATCTGTTGTTAGATTTCACCCTCACCTCAATGGCTAGGCGGCTAAGCGCGAAGCGCCGCCGTGGCGGTGGCGGAGCCACTTAGCCACCTGAAGGCCGCCACGGCGGCTCCGACTGCGTCGGAGCTTTTAGCCGTCCTCTCCCGCCTTCGCGGGCATCGTACGGCAGGCGAGACGCCTGCCCTACCGCACGATCGGTAGCGCAGCCGTCTCTGGCTGCGCGTCGGCGGGCGAAGTTGCCCTGGCAGGGAGAGGAGGAACCTGGCCCGACCCCTCTCCCTTCAAGGGAGAGGCGGGGTGAGGGTCAGCGCTGGACGAGGCCGGCGGCGCCGCGCGCCGCTCCGGAAGTGCGGCGCAGCCGCACTCAAGCGTCGCCAGGGAACAAGAGTCCTGCAAAACAGCACTAGTACCTCGTTGCAGAGATCCGCGTTAGACCCGGATTATGCGTAAGGCAAGGAAAATGTCATTCCGAGCCCTTCGGCTTCGCTCAGGGTAGACTCCGCGAGGAATCCGCCTTCGCGGGCGACGATTCAGCCTTCGTAGCCGAAGGTACTTCGGCGAAGTGGGCAGTTCCGCTCCGGCGGACGAAGGCGTCGGCGGACGAAGGCGTCCTCTATCGCCCCTTCAGCAACCCCGGTAGGGGACCCCTCGCATTGCTCGGGGTGACATCACCCGTTGGGTGAGCGTGTCGCGCTCGATATGCATAATCTCGGTTAGATGGCCCCTGCGCTGTGTCGGCGGACAAACAGGTCAACGGAGCCACTTTCGGTCCATGAGCATGTTACGCTAACTTACGCAACGAGGTACTAGGCTATAGTTCGGCCATTTTTCAAAAGGCACTAAATCCTGTGGGGGAGTCCCGAATAAGACACAGGATGTTGTACCCAATTTCGGCAAATCTGGCCAAATCAGGCCGTTGCGGGCAAAATGGCCGAACTATAGACTAGGGACGGCCCCCGATTTCCCGCGCAGATCAGGGTGCATTCGCTGCCTCACCGGAGCGCACAACCCCCCGGGCGTCCCTCCCGGCGGGGTTTACATTCACGGGTGGCAATGGTATAATTTGTCGGTTACGGCTGATCATAGTAAGTGTCAAACTCCAGTCGCAACAGGCGGAGCAACAACATGGCTGCTCGCACCACCCTGGCCCGTGCCGTTTCCGCTAACGGCGTGGGCCTGCATTCTGGAAAGCCCTGCCTCATCGAGCTCACCCCCGCTGCCCCAGGCGACGGGATGGTATTTGCGCTCGATGACGCGCCCGCTGTCACCGCCACCGCCAACCACGTCGTGCGCTGGGAGCGCTGCGTCGCCCTCGGCAACTCTGCGGGCTCGGTTTACACCGTCGAACACCTGCTATCGGCGCTGCACGGCATGGGCGTTCATGATGTGCACATCAAGGTCTCCGGGCCGGAGATCCCGGCGCTCGATGGCAGCGCTCTGGGGTTCGTCAAGCTGATCGACAATGCCGGGGTGCGGCCCAACGGACCGCTGCGGCGGTATCACCTGCGCTCGGCGGTCTGGGTGCAGGAGGACGGCCGGCTGCTCATCGCCCTGCCCTCCAACGAGCTGCGGATCAGCTGCGTCGTGGACTATGCCCACCCGCAGCTCGGCCGCCAATTCGCCTCCTTCCGCGTCGATCCCGACACTTTCCGCGCCGAGATCGCGCCCGCCCGCACCTTCTGCTTCGAGGAGGATATCAAGGATTTGCGGGCGGCCGGCCTGGGCATGGGGGGCTCGGAGGAGAACGCGCTCATCATCGGCGCGCGCGGCTACACCTCCCCCCTGATCTATCCTGACGAGGTGGTGCGGCACAAGGTGCTGGACCTCATCGGCGACACCAGCTTGGTGGGGGTGCCGTTCACCGCGCATATCGTCGCGGTCCGCCCTGGCCACCGCCTCAACGTCCGGCTCGCGCGCGAGCTTGCCGCGGCGTTGCGCGTGGGCGCGTAAGGGGCAGCATCGGGGCCCGGCGCGCACTGGTTCGCTCGCTCCGGCGGCGGTCGAGCCACCGCCTCGTTCCGCTCGCGGTTTGATCTTGGCGCCGTCGTGCTGGGCGTCGGATTCGTGAACCCTGACGATGGAGATGGACGTCAACCAGGTGCTGGCGCTGCTGCCGCACCGCTATCCGTTCCTGATGCTCGATCGCATCCTCGAGCTTGAGCCCGGGGTGCGCGCGGTGGGGCTGAAGAACGTCACCATCAACGAGCAGTTCTTCAACGGGCACTTCCCCGGCCGGCCGATGATGCCCGGCGTGCTGGTGCTCGAGGCCATGGCGCAAGTGGGCGGAGTGCTGCTCGAGGCGTCGGCGGCAGGCGCGGGGCGGCCGGCGATGCTGGCGGGCATGGATCGCGTTCGCTTCCGCCGGCCGGTGCTGCCCGGCGACCAGTTGATCGCCGAGGTGCAGTTGCTCCGGCTGCATCAGGACTTCGGCAAGGTCAGGGCGATCGGCCGCGTGGAAGGCGAAATCGTCGCCGAAGCAGAATATCAATTCGTGTTCGTCCAGCGCGACGCCGACGCTGGCGAAGGATCGCACGCCGCGTCGGGGGGTTGACCGGTGAACATCCATCCCACCGCCATCATTCACCAGGGCGCTCAGCTCGGCGCCGACGTCACCGTCGGTCCCTATGCCGTCATCAGCTCGCAGGCGGTGATCGGCGATCGCTGCCGCATCGGCCCGCACGTCTTCATCGACGGCTATACCGAGCTCGGCGCCGACGTGCAGATCCTCTTCGCATCGGCGCTGGGCTGCCCGCCCCAGGACCGCAAGTACCACGACGAGCCCACGCGCCTCGTCATCGGCGAGCGCAGCATCATTCACGAATACGTGACCATCCATCGCGGCAGCGGCGAGGGCAGCGAGACCCGCGTCGGCGACGACAACATGATCATGGCGTATAGCCACCTCGGCCACAACTGCCAGGTCGGCAGCGGCGTCACCATCGTCAACAACGCGGCCGTGGCCGGCCATGTCACGATCGAGGATCGGGCGGTCATCGGCGGCCTGGTGGGGATCCACCAGTTCACGCGCATCGGCAAGCTGGCGATGGTCGGCGGGTACTCGCGGGTGCCGCAGGACGTGCCTCCATTCATGATCGCCGAAGGCACCCCGGCGCGGGTGCGGGGTTTGAACGTCGTCGGTCTGCGGCGCGCGGGCATGAGCGCCGAAACGCGTAACTCGCTCAAGTCAGCGTATCGGCTGCTCTACCGCTCGGGGCTCAACCTGTCGCAGGCCCTCGACCGCATCGCCGAGGAGCTGGAGGAGACGCCCGAGCTGCAATACCTGGTGGACTTTCTGAGCAATCTCAAGTACGGCTACATGGGCCGCCAGTTCGACCGCCCGCCGTCAGCGCCGTCCGTCGAGGAGGAAGCGCCCGAGGATCAGGAGATGCTTGAGGAGAAGGCGGGGCCGGGGTGAGGGCCCCCACGAGAGCCTCCGGACTCTCGTGGGAACCCGGTCCGCCGGGAGCCGGCGTCATGGAAGTCTTCATAGTCGCCGGCGAGCCCTCGGGCGACCGCCAGGGCGCAGCGCTGGCCACCGAGATCAGGCGCCTCGAGCCGCAGGCCGAGGTCGCGGGTGTCGGCGGTCGCGCCATGGCGCGCGCCGGCGTCAGCCTGATGTTCGACAGCACGGGCTGGGCTGCCATCGGCGTACCCGAGGCGCTCAAGCGAGTGCCCAGCCTGTGGCTCAAGTACCGGGCTATCCTTGCGCGCTTGCGCGACGCGCCCCCGGCGGTGCTGATCCTCATTGACTTCGGCGCGTTCAACCTCAGGCTAGCGCGCGCGGTTCAAGGGTGGGGCATCCCGATCCTCTACTACTTTCCGCCTCGTTCCTGGTCGCGCGCGCCCGACCCGCGTCGCGGGTGCCCCGGCGGCCTGACCGACCTGGTGGACGCAATCGCCACCCCTTTCCCGTGGTCAGAGCGCGCCTTGTCGGGGGGCAAGGCGACAGTGCGCTGGGTCGGGCATCCCCTGATCGACCAGGTGCGTCCGTCGCTCGATGCGGCGGCTGCGCGCGAGCGCTGGGGCATCCGCGACGGCGAGCGGCTCGTCGTCGTCGCCCCGGGAAGCCGCGACCAGGAGCTGCGCATCATCCTGCCGGAGCTGGCCGGCGCCGCCGTCGCGCTGCGCCGCGACTTCCCTGGCCTGCGCTTCGCCGTCACCGCTGCGCCCGGGGTGTCACAACCGGCGTTGCGGCGAAGGTTCCAGCGGCTGGGCATAGAACCGATTGTAGTGGAGGGTCTCGACCCCGACCTGCTGCAACTCGCCGAGCTGGCGCTGGTCACGTCGGGCACCGCGACCATCGAGCTAACCATACTCGGCCTGCCCATGGTTGTCGTCTATAGGGTGTCGCTGGCCGCGCGGCTGCAATATGGCATCATGTGCGCGATGGGTCGGCGGGTGCGCTTCGCTGCCATGCCGAACGTCATGGCGCAGCGCCCCGTCGTGCCGGAGCTGCTCCAGCAGCGGGCGCGGCCGGGGCCAATCGCCGCCGAGGCGCGAAGGCTCCTCGCCGATGACGAAGCGCGGCGGCAGATGCGGGCCGAGCTGCTCGCCATCGCGGCGGAGTTGGGCCCGCCCGGCGGTGCCCGGCGCGCGGCCGGCATGGCGGTGGCCCTCGCCCAGCGGCGCCCGGTTGAGTTACCGTCACTGTTGACCGACAGCCCAATAGCCACCACGCCAACTGCGAACCGCGCGCTGTAGCGCCGCCGATGCTGCGATACGACTGGAGCACTATTCGACCGTGAGCTTGCCGCATTTCGCCAGCAGGCATAGGCTAACCGCGACCAGGCTGGCGCCGGTGGTGATCCTTGTCGCCTACTGGTTGCTCAACCCGCACCCGGCTCTGAGCCTGCTCGCTGCCGGCAGCGTGGTTGCGCTGGCGGGACAGGCGATACGCCTGTGGGCCGCAGGGCACCTGATCAAGCACGCGGGCGGTGCGCCGCCTGCGCCCCTGGCGACCGACGGACCCTTCGCCTACACCCGCCATCCGCTCTACTTCGGCAGCACGCTGATGGGCGTCGGCCTCTGCCTGGCCTCGGGCGTGTGGTGGACATTCGCCCTGGTGGCGGGGATTCTCGCGCTCTTCTACATCCCCACGGCGCTGCGCGAAGAGTCCCACCTGCGCGAGGTCTATGGCGACGGGTATGCTCGTTACCGCCGGGCGGTGCCGGGCCTCGGCGTGCGCCTCACGCCATACCGGGCGGGGACAGTCCCCATTGAGGGCCGCGCAGCCGCTAACGCACAGCCTCATAGGGGACTGTCCCCATCAGGGGGCTTCGCGGTGGCTCGCGTGCTGAGCAACGGCGAGCACGTCACGTCAGTCCTGACGGTCGTTCTGCTGGCCATCATGTGGGCCCGGCTCGCGTTCTGTTGGATCGGCTCGCCGGGCAATCTGATCGGGGGCGTGCCGGGGGGCGGGGGGTGAGCGATTTCTGGCGAGTGCTGCGGCTGGCGGCGCCTTACAAGCTGCTGGTCGTCGCCGTGCTGGCGTGCATCACCATCGCCACGGTCGTTGACGCCGGCGTCTTCCCCATCTTCGCCAGCCTGATTCTCGGCTTGCTCTTCGCCGGTCGCTCGCAGCCGGCCGCGATCAAAGGCGGTGCGCCGCCTGCGGGAATCCCCGGCATCGGCGACCTGCCAAGCTCCCTGCGCCACCTGTGGATCTTCCACGGCATTCGCGGGGCCACTGGCGCCGAGGCACTGCACTGGCTGTGGCTGCTTTCGGCAGGGCTGCTGCTCGCCTATGCCCTGCGGTTCACCTCCCTCTTGGGCTCGACCTATTCGAGCCAGTACATCGCCCAGCACGTGATGTACACGCTGCGCCGCCAGTTGTACGAGCGCGTGCTGCGTCTCTCGCTGGGCTTTCATGACCGCCACGCCGCAGGCGACCTCATGAGCCGCATGGTGAACGATGTCCTGCTCATCCAGAACATGCTGAGCATCCAGCTCGCCGACGCCGCGGCGACCGCGATCACCCTGGTGGTCGGGTTGAGCCTGATGCTGGTCATAAGCTGGCAGCTAACCCTGCTGGCGCTGGTGCTGGTTCCGCTCATGGGGTGGACCATCTCGCGCGCCGGGCAGCGCATACGCAAGACCCAGACCACGGTGCAGCAGCGGCTGGCCAACATCTCCGCCCGGCTTCAGGAGCGGCTCTACTCCATCCGCATCATCCAAAGCTTCGCCCGCGAGCGCTACGAGGAAGAACGCTTCGCCGAGCTCAACGCCCGCAACGTCGAGGCCAATATGCGCTCGGTGCGCATCATCGCCGTGCTCGGCCCGATGGTCGAGTTCATCGGCGTCGTCGGCATGGTCGCGGGCATCGTCTTCGCCGGCTGGCAGGTCATGCGCGGCCTGCTGCTGCCGCAACTGCTCGCCGCCTATCTCTTCGCCGTGCAGCGCGTGGGCGAGCGCTTCGCCAAGATCGGCGGCATCAACCTTTCGGTGCAGCAAGCCCTGGCCGCGGCGCGGCGCATCTTCGAGATCCTCGATCAAGAGCCCACCGTCGCCGATGCGCCCGATGCGCAGCCGCTTCCGCCCGCGCGCGGTCACGTGCGCTTCCGCGATGTCGCGTTCACCTATGCCGCTGCGCGAAGCGCCCACGCGGTGCAAGCGGCTTCGGCCGCAAAGGCCGCAGGCGGCGCACCGCTCGCAGGCGCGAGCCGCCCCGGTGACGAGGTGCTGCGCGATCTCAACCTGGATGTGCAGCCCGGTGAGGTGGTGGCCCTGGTAGGTCCCAGTGGCGCCGGCAAGACGACCCTCGTCAGCCTGCTGCCGCGGTTCTACGACCCGACCTGCGGCCAGGTAGAGATCGACGGCTGGGACCTGCGCCGCGTGACCCTGCAATCGCTGCGCGACCAGGTCGCCATCGTCCCCCAAGAGACCACGCTTTTCAGCGGCAGCGTCTTCGACAACATCCGCTATGGCAAGCTCGACGCCACCGTCCAGCAGGTCTATGCCGCGGCGCGGGCGGCCAATGCCCAGGAGTTCATCGAGGCCATGCCGCAGGGGTATGATTCAGATGTGGGCGAGCGCGGCCTGCGTCTCTCGGGCGGGCAGCGCCAACGCATCGCCATCGCCCGCGCGCTGCTCAAGGATCCCGCGCTCCTCATCCTCGACGAGGCGACGAGCTCCCTCGACATGGAGTCGGAGGCCCTGGTGCAGGAGGCGCTGGAGCGGCTGATGAAGGGGCGCACGACGTTCATCATCGCCCATCGGCTGCCGACGGTGCGCAACGCCGACCGCATTCTCGTGCTCTCCGAGGGCCACATCATCGAGCAAGGATCGCACGAGGAGCTTCTGGCGCGGGGCGGGATGTATCGGCGGCTCTACGAGATGCAGTTCCGCGACGCCCCGCCGCGCGACCGGTCTCGCATATGACGACGGCCCTGCAAGATACGATAACGCAGCAGCACATGCAACCGCTCGCCTGGCGGGCACCCGAGCCGGAGCCGGCCCCGATGCTCGATTGGGCGCTGCTGCTCTATAACGCGCTGCTGGTTCTCGCGGCGCCGGCGCTGCTCGGCTATCTGGGGTGGCGCATCATCTGGCGCGGCAAGTCGCGCTCCGGCTGGCGCGAGCGCCTCGGCTTCGCCCCCGCCGCCGCGCGCTATCGCCCCGGCGGCCCGCGCATCTGGCTGCACGGAGTCTCCGTGGGCGAGGTCGCCGTCGCCGCGTGCCTGCTCGATGCCATCAAGCGGCGTCTGCCCGGCGCACGCGTCTTCGTTACCACCGCCACGCCTACCGGTCGTCGCATCGCGCAGAAGGCCTGCGCCGCGGCCGACGCGATTTTCTACTTCCCCCTCGATCTCCTGCCCGCGGTCGAGCGCGCGCTGCGCCTGGTGCGCCCCGACGTCTGCCTGCTCATCGAGGGCGAGGTGTGGCCCAACTTCCTCGCCGCGGCGCGCCGCCGCGGCATCGCCACCGCGGTCGTCAATGGTCGCATCTCCGAGCGCACCCGGAGGCGCCTGCGCCGGCTCGGCCCGCTGTTTCGCTGGGCGCTGCACCGCGTTGACCGCTTCTGCATGCAGTCCCAGACCGACGCCGACCGCATCGCCAGCCTCGGCGCCGACCCCCACCGCGTCAGCAACCTCGGCAATATCAAGTTCGACCAGGTCATCCCCCGCGTCTCCGGCGCCGAGCGCGAAGAGATCGCGCGCCAGCTTGGCCTTTCGGGCGCGCCCAGCGTCATCATCGCGGCCTCGACCCATCCCGGCGAGGAGAGGATCGCGCTCGATGCATTCCGCGTCGTGCGAGAATTCGATCCCGACGCCCGGCTCATCATCGCGCTGCGCCATATCGAGCGCGCCGCCGAGGTCGAGCACTTCATCGCGCAGGCGGGCTTGCGCTCACGCCGCCGCACCGCCGGACCGCCGACGGTCACTGATGGCCCCGACACGGTTGTCATCCTCGATACCATCGGCGAGCTCGAACGCTTCTACTGCGTAGCCACGGTGGCGTTCGTCGGCGGCAGCTTCGTCACCATCGGCGGGCACAACGTCCTGCAAGCGACCGCCCAAGGCGTGCCATGCATCGTCGGCCCGCACATGCACAACTTCCGCGACATCGCCGATCTCGTCATCTCGGCCGGCGTTGGCTTCCAGGTGCAGAGGCCCGAGGAGCTGGGGCCAATGATGGTGCGGCTGCTCGCAGACCGTCAAGGTCTGCAAGCAATCGCGCAAAGCTGCGACGCCGCATTGGCCGCGCACCGCGGAGCCGCCGAGCGCTGTGCGCTGGCCGCAGAGCAGATGTTGAGCTATCGCCCCCCGGCCGTGCCCACCGGCCTTGGCGTCCGGCTGCGCGCGTTTGTCGTCGGCGCTCTCTCTGGCGCCGAGAAGAGCCTCGGCGCGCGATCACTCGTGGCGCTGCTCGCGCCCCTATCGGCACTCTATTGGATCGGGTTGAAGATCAACCGCCTGATGTACGCCGTCGGCCTGGCGCGCGCGGCGCGCCTGCCGGCACGCGTCGTCAGCGTCGGCAACCTTTCATCGGGCGGTACGGGCAAGACCTCCGCCGCCGCTCTGCTCGCTGCGTCCGCCCTGAGACAAGGCTGGCGCCCGGCGATCCTGAGCCGCGGCTATGGCCGCCGCCGCGCGCGAGCGGGAAGCGCTGTTGTCTCCGATGGTGCCCGGCTGCTCGTCGACGCCACCGGCGCGGGCGACGAGCCGCTGCTGTTGGCGCAGAAAGTAGCAGGGGCAGCGGTGCTGGTGGGCAAGGACCGGCGCGAGACCGGTCGCCAGGCGGTGGCGGATCTGGGCGCCGAGGTCCTGATTCTCGACGATGGATTTCAATACTGGGGCGTGGCGAAGGACCGCGAGATCGTGCTGATTGACGCGCTCGCGCCGTTCGGCACGGGGTTGCTGCTTCCGGCCGGGATTCTGCGCGAGCCCCTGAGCCATCTCCGCCGTGCGCACGCCGTGTGGCTGACGCACAGCGACCTGGCGGGTGCGCAGCGGGTCCAGGCTATCCGCATGCGCCTGGGGCGGTTCTTCGGCGGCGAAATCGTCGAGACGATTCACCGGCCGGTGGCGCTGCGCTCTCTGGACGGCGCGCAAGCGGTTGAGCTTGCAGGGCTGCGGGACCGGCTTGTCGTGGCGCTGTCGGGCATTGGCAATCCACTGGCCTTCGAGCTGACGCTGCAGCGGCTGGGCGCGCGCGTCTCGCCGCTGCGGTTCCCGGATCATCACCCTTACAGCGACGCCGATTGCCGCGCCATAGGCGGATTCGCGCGGCGGCGCGGTGCGATCATCGTGACCACGGAGAAGGACGCGGTGCGGTTGCGCGCCGCCTGCTTCTCGACCCCGGCGTGGGTACTGGCGGTGGAGTTGGCAGCGCGTGACGGTGGCGATCTCGCGGCAGGCCTCGCGCGCAGAGATGAGGTGAGGCAGCAGAGCCGCCACTACGCCGATGACGGGCCCTTTGACCAGCGCCCGGAGAGAATCGAGCCCTGGCGGGTGACCCAACAGCTCGTCGGCCGTATCGTGCTGCTGACGCTGGCCCGTCACGCCCACCTTATCCCGCGCCGGGCCGTTTACCCGCTGGCGCGAGCGATGGGGTCGGCGGTGATGACGATCTCCCCGCGTCACCGCCGCATCGTCATGGACAACCTGCGCTTGACGTTCGGCGCCGGGAAATCGGCATTGGAGCTGCGCGTCATCGCTCGGCGCTTCTATCACAACTTGGTGCGCGGACTGCTGGAGTTTCTGCGCATGCCGACGACCTCGGCCGAGGAGATCATCGCCAACAACCGGCTGGAGGGTCTAGAGCACCTGGAGGAAGCGCTCGACCGCGGCCGCGGCGCGGTGCTGTTCAGCGCGCATTACGGCAACTGGGAGACCATTGGCGCTCGCCTCGCCCTCGCCGGCTACAGTCCGCTGCACGTCATCGCGCGCAACCAGCGCGACCAGGAGGTAACCGAGCTGCTGACGTCGCTGCGCAAGCACGGCGGCCTCTCGGCTATCCCGCGCGACGGAGCGATACGCGAATGCGTGCGCCTGCTCAGCAGCAATCAGGTCATCGCCATGCTCATCGACCAGAATGTGCGCGTGCGCGGCATATTCGTTCCCTTCTTCGGCAAGCTGGCGGCGACCGCGGCCGGGGCGGCGGTCATCGCCTCTCGCACCGAGGCCCCCTTCATCCCCATCTTCTGCATCCGCCAACCCGACGGCACGCAGATCGGGCGCATCGGCCCGCCCATCGAGCTCCAGCACACCGCTGACCTCGAAAGCGACATCATTGCCAACACGGCGCTGCTCACTAGCGTCATCGAGCGCGCCATTCGTGAGCACCCCGACCACTGGTTCTGGCTGCACCAACGATGGAAGACCCGCCCGCCGTGGGAGGGCGATAGGTCCGGCGGATAGCGGGTCTGTTCCAGGGACGCAACCACTGGACTGCCATGGCGGTCTCCCGCATTCTGATAGTCAAGCTCAGCTCGCTCGGCGACGTGATACACTCGCTGCCGGTTGCGGGCGCGCTGCGTCGGCGGTTGCCGCGCGCCGAGATCTCGTGGCTGGTAAGGCCGCCCTCGGCGGGCGCGGTGGCCATGTGCCGGCATGTCGACCGCGTCTTGACCTGGGATCCGCGCCATCGCCCGCGCCTGGAGACAATCGTCGAGCTGCGCGCCTTGCGCCCGCAGGTCTCCCTCGACCTTCAGGGCCTGCTGCCAAGCGCCGCCCTGGCCCGGCTCAGCGGTGCGCGCTGGCGCATCGGGTTCCGCTCATGGCACGAGGGTGCGTTTGCGCTCTGCAACCTGCGGCTCGTGACCCCGGGTGACAACCGACACGCGGTTGACGTGTACCTGGAGTTCGCCCGCCGCCTGGGCGCGGGCGGTGCGCCGCCTGCGGGCGGTGCGCCGCCTGCGGGCGGTGGGCTGCCGGACTTCGGCATCCGTCTGCCTGAGAGCGCCCTGCGGCGGGCCGCGCAAATCATCTCGCAGGCGGCGCACCGCCCGACTCACTGGTCTCGGCCGACGGTCGCCCTGCTGCCGGGCACACGGTGGCCGACCAAGCAGTGGCCATCGCGCCACTTCGCCGCGCTCGCGGCTGGACTGCGCGACCTGGGCGTGGCAACGGTCGTTCTCGGTGACGGTGGCGATCGCGCGGCTGGCGCGGAGATCGTATCCGCCGCGGGGCCCTATGCGCAGGACCTTACGGGGCGCACGTCGCTTGTCGAGTCGGCGGCGATTATCGCCGGCTGCGACGCCGCGGTCGGCAACGATTCGGGCGCGATGCATCTTGCGGCGGCGCTTGGCGTGCCGGTGGTTGCCCTGTTTGGGCCGACCGACCCGCTGCGCACCGGCCCCTATGGCGGGGGCCATACCGTGCTTCAGCCGCCGGTGCCATGTTTGGCCTGCCGCCGCCGCCGCTGCGCCATCGCGTGCATGGACCGAATACCCCCGGCGCGCGCGCTGGAGGCGGTGCGGTGCACGCTGTCTCAAGTCATGGCCGACGGTAGAGCGCCCTCGGGGCGACGCGACCGCGCCGCCGTCGGGTGACTACCGAGGTTCGTGTATTAGGGGCATACGCTCAATGGTCTTGGCTGCCCCATGAACGAACCTCGTCCGGAGGAGTTTCGTGTGCCAGCGGCGTCCCTGGCGGCGCGGTGCGCCGCTCCGGAACGCGGCCAAGCCGCGTCACTGATACACGAAACTCCATAATTGCGGCGATTCGCGCTACTCATTGAACGCAGACATGACCGGCCTGACCGTCCTACATCTTCTGCCGTGGCTCAACTTCGGCGGCGTCGAAAAGTACGTCATCGGTCTCAGCGTGGCGCTGCGCGAGCGCGGGCATCGCTGCATCATCGCCTCCAGCGGCGGCGCGCTGCTGGCGGAAGCGGAGGCCGCGGGCGTCGAGCACGTCCCCATCGATCTGCGGGGCGTCGGCGGCATGACGGCGGCGCTCAGGCTTGCGCGCATCATCGACGACGAAGAGGTCGACCTGCTCAATGCCCACAACTGGACCGCGGGCGCGATCGGCTTCCTCGGCGCGCGCCTCGCCCGCATCCCCTATGTCTTCACCGTTCACGGCATTCGCAGCCCGCTTCAGCGCTTCTTTACCTATTACTGGAGTCGCAAGGTGGTGGCGGTCAGCGATGCCAGCCGCGATCATCTCATCCACTGCTATCATCTCGACCCTGCGCGCGTCGTCAAGAGCGTCATCGGCGTCGACACCGACACCTTCGAGCCGCGCCCGCCAGCCGCCGCGCTGCTGCGCGAGCTTGGCCTCGACCCCGACGCGCCGCGGATCGTTCACGTCAGCCGCTTCAGCCGCGGCAAAGCCGAGGTCGCCTTGCGGTTGATCGATGCCGCCCCCGCGATCGAGCAGCGCGCCCCCGGGTTTCAGGCCATTATCGCCGGCGTCGGGCCGCTGGAGCGGCGAGTCGCCGCCCGCAGCGACGAGGCGAATCGCGCCCTGGGGCGTCGTGCGTTCGTCTTTGCGGGGGGACGCGCCGATGTCGCCGACCTGATGAGCCTGGCCGATGTCGCGATCGGCACCGCCACCGTCGCGCTGGAGGCGATGTCGTGCGGCAAGCCGGTGGTCGCGGCCGGCAAGTGCGGGTTCATTGGCCTGGTGACCGACGAAACCCTGGACGAGGCTGAGGCGACCTGCTTCGGCGATCATGCCGCGCCCGCGCCGGTTACCGCCGCGAAGCTGGCGCGCGCGATCGGCGAAGTGCTGCCGCGCTCGCAGCGCAGCGGCGAGCTCGCCCGGTTCAGCCGGCAAACGGTTCTGCGATCATACAGCCGCCGCCGCGCGGCCGAGAGCATCGAACGCATCTATCACGACGTGCTGGTAGGTTCCGAGCCGCTGCGCCGGATCGCCGTCTTTCATCTCAACCAGATCGGCGACCTGCTGTTCTCGCTGCCGGCGCTGGCGGCACTGCGGCAGCGTTTCCCTCACGCCGAGATCACGAGCATCCTGCGCCCCTACCTGGTGGAGCTGATCGAGGCCGGCCCGTACGTTGACCGCATCATCACTCGCGTTGGCGGCGCGATGGCCGAAGCTCGCCTGGCGCGGGAGATTCGCCGCCGCGGATTCGACCTCATGGTCGCGCTTTCGCAATCGCTCGCTACCGGGTTGCAGGTGCTGGGGTGCGGGGCGCCCGAGCGGGTGGGCTTTGTGGACACGGATCTGGGCTGTTTCCTGACGCGCAAGGTGCATATGCGCGGGCTGCCATGGCCGGGCAAGCTGGGCCGCATGGCGATATGCCTGGGCGCCGAAGCGCCGCGCGACAGCTATGTCGGTATGCTCAGAATCCGCGAGGAGGTTCGCGCGCGGGCGCAGCAACTGCTAGCGCGCGTCGGCATCGCCCCCGGGCAGCGAATCGCCCTCATCGCTCCCGGCGCCTCCGGCCGGCGACGCTACAAGGCCTGGGACGCGAGCAGGTTCGCCGAGGCGGCGGATTACCTGCGCGAGCGCTGGCAAGCCGCGGTGGTGATCGTTGGCGGCGACGCCGACGCCATTGAGACCGCCCGCGTCGCGAGCACGATGTCCCAGGCGGCGCTCGGCGCCGCTCCGGAACGCGGCAAGCCGCGTGCGGCGTGCATCAACCTGGCGGGTCAGACCACCACCGGCGAACTCGCGGTCATCGCCGAACGCGCCGACATCTTGGTCGGCCTGGACAGCGGCCCGATGCATGTTGCCGCGGCTATGGGAACCCCGACGGTCGCGTTATTCGGCCCAACCGACCCGCGCCGCACCGGCCCCCACGGCGAGGGACACGAAGTGGTAACCGCGGGACTGAAGTGCAGCCCGTGCGCGCGGCCGTGCGAAACGCGCGAGTGCATGAGCGCCATCACGGTCGAGCAGGTGACGGCGGCGGTGGATCGGGTGTTGGGGCGAGCTGAGCGCATCCGGACTCCTCTCCCCTCTAGGGAGAGGTTGGGTGAGGGTGGCTTATCCTCTCCTTAGTCCCGCCTTCGGCGGGTAAACCTCTCCCTCGCAGCTTAGCATTACCCACATCGTGCTCAAACGGCCAGCGCGAGGCCATCGCTGCTCCATGGAGCCCAGGCACTCCTGCCTGGGTCACCACCGACGCGGCGAAGCCGCGTTCCGGAGCGGCGCCGCGTGCCGCCCGGCAAGAGTGCCCGTTTTCCGCAGCCGCAATCATGGGCCGCAATTGCGCCCCAGCCCGCTGTCCACGAGAGATGCGGGTAATGCTAAGCCCTTGCAGGGAGAGGACATGCATGCGCGACCAAGCCTAAACCGGCCCGGGCCGGGCATTTCGCCGGTCACGCGCGGCGGCCGATCATCGCGATCCCCGTGCTGGAGTAGCAGCGCCACAGAATGCGCCGGAATAAGCCCACGAGCGGAATGCGCTTGAGCCGCTCGCGGGCGATGCGCGATGGGTCGCTCCAGGTCTGCTCGACCGCAAAGCCGGTCTCGGTCAGCAGGCGCGCCAGGGCGCGCGGCGTGAAGTGCCAGCGGTGATACTGCGGCTGCCAGCCCTTCCACTCGACGCCCAGCACCCGCGCGTCGTATGACTCGTAGTTCGGGACCTCGACCGCGATCACTCCGCCGGGCTTGAGCCATGCTACCGCCTTGCGCAGCGCCCGGCGCGGGTCGGCCAGGTGCTCAAGCACATGCCACGCCGCGATGGCGTCGAACGAGCCCTCGGGCAGGTCCGCCTCCTCGACCGCGGTTACCAGCACATCGTGCCCGAAACGACGCCGGGCGAACTCCGCCGCGGCGCTCGATATGTCCAGGCCACAGCACTCTAGCCCTCGCTTGCGCGCGGCGGCGAGAAAATAGCCATGCCCCACGCCGATCTCGAGCAAGCGCTGGCCTCTCGCCGACCGCGCCAGCCGGCGCGCGCGCGGCAGTTCGGCTCGCACCGCCCGCTCAACCTCGCTGGCCGACGGGTTGGCGCCGGTCCACAGCGTCTCGAGGTATGCGCCGTCATATGATGGCGTAAGCCCACCGCTCTCGGTCTCTCCGAGGCCGCACACGCGGCATCGCCAGATCTTACGCCCCTCCACCTCGACCAGCAGCTCAAATCCCGTCGCGCCGCACAAGTAGCACGCGGTGGGCGGCGATGACGCGGCATTGACGGAAGTCATCGGCGCCTCTGGTCGTCGCAAGTCGCACGCGGCGGAGTCGAGCCGCCCGATCGTGGGGCGATTCGCCAGGGCCGCGTCAGCAGCACCCCCAGGTTCGCTCGATGGCGCTCGCACCTGAGTGCGGATGCGCCGCACTTCCGGAGCGCGCGTGCCGCGCGCCCGTTGCCGCGATCCGCGCCCAGCAGCCGAAGCAAGCCGTAGCCGGCCAGCCCGCGCAGGCTGCGCTCGAACCGCGCCAACCACACCGCGCGCCGCACCATCGCGCTGCTGTGTTTGGCGTGAAACAGCATTTCGGAGATCATATATCGGCGCGCCGATTCCGCCGCCGGCACGCGAGCGCTATCGCCGCCGCCGTGGTGCCGCACGGCGCCGCGATCCCAATAGACCACCCGCCAGCCGCCCTGTCGCATCCGGTAGCCCCAGTCCATATCCTCGTAATACATGAGGTAATCGGGGTCGAGGCCGCCCACTTGATCGATTGCCGCCCGCCGCGCCAGTAGGCAAGCGCCGCCCAGCCACGCCGCGTCCACGAATTCGGGATGCCCCGGCCCGGGCCGGATCGCGGGGCTGCGGTGGCGCGCGCTAGCATAACTCAGCCCATAGCATTCCTGCGGCGTGCCATCCGGCCGCACCAAGCGACAGCCGATCAGCCCGACATCCGGCCGCGCATCGAGTACGCCGATCATCCCCGCCAGTGCCGCGGCGTTTATCTCCGCGTCCGGGTTGAGCAGCAGCACATAGCGCCCATGGCTGCGCTGAATCGCCTGGTTGTTGGCGCGCGCAAAGCCCGGGTTCTCGGCATTAGCGATGACGTTTGCACCCGGGGCATACCGGCGCGCCACAGCGGCGCTCTCATCCGCTGATGCATTGTCCACCACCCAGACCTCGGCGCTCAAGCCTGCGGTCGCCGCTGCCACCGCGCCCAGGCACGCGGGCAGCCAGCGCGCGGAGTTCCAGGTGACGACGATGACAGACAGCAGCGGAGCGTCTTGTGCTCCGACGCCAGGCTCGGCCCGTGGCGCGGCCTCGCTCAACGCGGAATGTCCTGGCCCCGCAGCATGTACATCCATTTGACCCACAGCCATTTCTGCTTCGCGTACCACCACCGCAGCGGCCGCGACGCGCGGTGCTTGCGCCAGAAGACGGGATTCTCCTTGGGCAGCGATGGGTCGGCGCGGCCGGTCGCAGAGAGGGCTGTGGCATGAATGCGGTACTGGTACAAGACCTCGGGCACGCGCTTCATGCGCCAGCGGCTGGCGATGCGCAGCCAGTAGTCGTGGTCCTCTTGGTAGCGGATGCGCGGATCGTAGCCGCCGATCTCGTCGCGGCACTCGCGGCGGTACATAAACGACGCGCGAATGTAGTTGTGGCGCAGCAGAACCAATGGATCATAGTTTAACGTCCGCACCTCGCGCCGCAGCGCGCCCTTCTCATCAATGTCTTGCCAATCCGAATAGACCATGCCGACATCGGGGCTGCGATCAAGCTCCGCCGCCAGCCGCTCCAGCCATCGCGGCAGCGCGACGTTGTCCGACGACGTCCAGGTGAGATAACCGCCCGTCGCGCGCGCGAAGCCGGCGTTGAGCGCCTCGGGCAGGCCGCGGTTCTCCTGGGTGATGCGGTCGAAGGGCATGCGCTTGCCATAGCCATCCAGAATGCGCGGCGTGTCATCCGTCGAGCCGTCGTCCACTACGATCAACTCAAAATCGCGGCACGTCTGGCTGGCGATAGCATCCAGGGCGAGCGGCAGGTACTGCGCCTGGTTATAGCTCGGCAGGACGACGCTTATCTTGGGCATGGCTCTTGGTCAGCGGGCGACATGACGGCCGTCGGCGAATGGCTGAGCTCCCATAACTTTGCCTCGCGCATGGTAACCTGCCATGCGTCGAAAAGCGCGAGCATGAGCCCGCGCCGGCCGTCGAGAAACCCGGCACGCATGATGTAATCCTGGGCGAAGCTGAACGGCCCGTGCAGCAGCAGGCGCGGCAGCGACGGCCGGCGTCCCCGCCGCTGCCACTCCAAAGCCCCGCGCTCGGCATAACGGCGCATTTTCACGAAGCAGTCATCCATCGTACGATAGGAGTAGTGCAGCAGCGCGCCGCGCAGCAGCCCAACGCGGCCCCCGACCTCGGCCGCTTCGTGAACCGCGCGCTCTGGGTAGTGCGTCAGGTCGCGCCGGAACAGCCGCAGCGGCCGATCTCGCCGCCACGAGCCGAACCGCATCCACCGCCCCAGGAAATAGGCGCGTCGTAACACGCGGTAGCCGTCCGCTGGGCCGTCAGCCGACAGAACCGCGCGGATGCTGTCAGCCAGCTCCGGCGTCACGCGCTCATCGGCATCTAGCGCCAGGACCCACGGGTTGGCGATCCGCTCCAGCGCCCAGTTCTTCTGCGCGGCCCAGCTCCGCAGCTCGTGCGTGAGCACGCGCGCCCCAACCGCGCGCGCCAGCTCGGCGGTGGCGTCGTGGCTGAGGTCGTCCACCACCAGCACCTCGTCCGCCCACGCCACCGAGGCGATGCACGCGGCGATGTTGTCCGCCTCGTTACGAGCGGGGATAATGACGCTAAGCTTGCTCACGGCGTCCCTGATCGAGCGTCGCGTTGTGGGAGCATGCCCGGTCTCACCAGGTAGCACGGTGGGCGAGAGAGTGTGGCATAGCCGCCTCGGCTGTGGTCGGCGCCGCAACTGCGGCGCCGGAAGTGACAGGCGAGGCCTGCCCGCAAGCGGCGGGGCGCCTGTCCCACATTTTGGGATGCATGACCCGTTCCGTGCATTCACACTCGCCTTACCGCTCATTCACTGAATTCGGGGTTTGTTGCGGCTATCCTGCGCTTTGCCTGTCGCCTTGCCGAGACGCGACGAACACCACTGGGGAAGGATGACCCTTGCCAAGGGGGAATCACTCACAAACGCCGGGGCCGCCCGCCGGACGGTGCCGCGCCCTTCGGCAGGGTGTAGGGGCACGGCATGCCGTGCCCCTACGGGCAGGCTCTGAGGCCGCGAGCATGACCGCCAACGCGCCTGATATATCGGTTATCATCTGCGCCTACAACCGGCGCGAGCGGGTGCTGCGCGCCTACCAGGCGCTGCTGCGGCAAGACACGCCCGCCGACCGATTCGAGATCATCGTCGTGGACAACAACTCGAGCGATGGGACGGTCGAGGCGGTGCAAGCGCTCGCAGTACAGTCGCCGGTCGCGATCCGTTGCCTGTTGGAGACGCGGCCCGGCAAAGCCCTTGCCATGAACACGGGCATCGCCGCCGCCCGCGCCGCCATCATCGCCTTCACCGACGATGACTGCGAGCCGCGCCCCGGCTGGCTGCGCGCGATCCTGGCGCATTTCCAGGAGCCGGGCGTCGGCGTCCTCGCCGGCCCGGTGCCGAGCCATTTCGCCGACGGGGTAGAGGCCGACCCGGAGAGGCGTTTTCTCGCTCGCAAGTTCCTGGGCGACTACAGTTTGGGCGACCAGAAGCGAGACTTGCGCGGCCGCGAATCGCCGTTGGGGTGCAACATGGCGGCGCGCGCGCAGGCGCTGCGCGAGGTCGGCGGCGTCTCGGCGCTGCTCGGCCCGGCCGGAAACCGTTGGGGCGATCACGAGGACAGCGACCTGGCGTGGCGCATTGGCGACGCCGGCTATCGCGTGGTCTATGACCCGGCGGTGATCGTAGATCATTATCCCGATGCGGAGCGTCTCTCGCGCGCGGTCATCAGGTCGCGCGCATTTGCCGTCGGCCGCTGCGGCTACATCGCGCGCCAGCGGCTGCCCATAAGCGCCTGGCGCAAGTGCATCAGGACGCTAGCTTTCAGCGCGGAGCTTGCGCCGAAGGCGCTGCGGTGGCTGCTATGCGCGCCCAGCGGCCGGCGGCGATTCGTCGCCGAGTTCCGCTTGCGCTGCGCCCTGGGCAAGCTCGCGGCGGTGTGGGCGCCCCGGCGAGCAGAGGTGATTGACGCCAGCAGAGCAAGCGTCCCTGCTTCGCGGGCCTTCGTAGCCCCAGCTTCGCAGGGCGAAGTAGGCTCGCCTGCCAGGCCGCGAGTCAAGCCCCGTCCCAATGGCGCGCCACGTAACTCCGTGACGGAGGATAGATCATGCCCGAAAAGATGAAGGCTGCGGTTCTACACGCCATTGGCGATCTGCGGGTCGAAGAGGTGGACAAGCCGACGATCACCGCCCCCGACCAGGCGCTCGTACGCATCCGCGCGGTCGGCGTGTGCGGCTCGGACGTGCATTTCTACGAGCGCGGCCGCATCGGGCCGTATGTGCTGAAGGATCCCGTCATCCTCGGGCACGAATCGGCGGGCGAGGTGATCGGGGTGGGGGAGGCGGTGACGCACCTGCGCCCAGGCGATCGCGTGGCGATCGAGCCCGGCGTGCCTGATCGTACCTGCTGGTACTGCAAGACCGGCCGCTATAACCTGTGCGCCGCAGTGCCGTTCATGGGCACGCCGCCGTGGAATGGGGCATTTTGCGAGTACGTTGCATGGCCGGCGGATTTCTGCTTCAAGTTGCCCGACGGCTTGAGCTTCGAGCAGGGCGCGATGACCGAGCCGCTGGCGGTCGGCATGCAGGGCACGAAGCGCGGCGATGTCGGCGTGGGGCAATCCGTAGCGGTGCTCGGGTGCGGGCCCGTCGGCCTGGTCACGCTGCAAGCCGCCAAGGCGCGCGGAGCGACGCGCATCATCGCCACCGATGTCCAGCCATCACGGTTGGACCTGGCGCGACGGCTCGGCGCCACGGATCTCATCAATGCGCGTGACGGCGATCCGGTCGAGCGGGTGCGCGCGCTCACCGGCGAGGGCGTGGACGTGGCGCTGGAAACCGCGGGCACGGTGACCACGGTGCAGCAGGCGTGCGCCATGGTGCGCAGGGGGGGCGTGGTGACGCTGATCGGCATGCCGGGCGAGCTGGAGTTCACCATGCCCGTGCTCGATATCATCTGCCGCGAGTACGATGTGCGCGGGGTGTTCCGTTACTGCAACTGCTACCCGCCCGCGTTGGCTCTGCTGGGCGCAGGTCGCGTGGATGTCAAATCCCTTATCACGCATCGCTTTCCCTTGGATGACGCCAAAGCGGCCATTGATTTCGCCAAAGACCGCAAAGACGTCGCCGTCAAGGTGATGGTGGAGGTGGGGTAGGGGACGACGCTCGCCACCCGGGGCAAGACCCGCATTGGCGTGCGCGGACACCGGCAGTCTGCTAGAGGACGAACCCGTTGAGGCCAGATGTCATTTTCCTCGATTTCGGCGGCACCATCGCGCGCCAGACCAACTCGCGCGAAGAGGCCATCGCGGCCTCACTTGCGCTCCTCGGCCATTCGCGGCCGCTCTCCGACATCACCGCCGCCGTAGCCGGAGCGCGCGGCAATTATGCCAGCCGTGGGCCGCATGGTATGACGTTCCCGCAGCGACAGGCGTTCTTCGTCGGCCTCTACCAGGCTGTGGCTTATGCCCTGGGGTGCGGACCCGATTCGCGCAGCATCGGCGAGCACCTCTGGAAGACGCAGCGGGATTCCTACGCTCTCTACCCCGACGTTCTGCCCGCCCTGCGCCTGCTGCGCGGAGACGGGCCGCGGCTCGGCATCATCTCCAACTGGGACAAGCTCGACCTCACCGACGTGTGCCGCGACCTGGGCATCGCTCAATGGTTCGACGTGATACTGCCCTCTGCCGAGGCGGAAGCCGACAAGCCCGACCCGCGGATCTTTCGGCGCGCGCTGGAGATGGCGGGCGCTGATGCGCGCTCGTGCGTCCATGTCGGCGATTCATATGCCGCAGACGTCATGGGCGCGCGCGGGGTTGGCATCACCGGCATCCTGGTGCAGCGCGACGACAGCGGCGCGCGGCTCGACTGCCCCACGGTCGGCGGACTGGATGAGCTGCCAGAGCTGCTCGCCCACATGTGACGCTTGTCGCCCTACCCGGAAGCGAACAGGTCTTCTACGAACCCGCGTGGGTCGAAATCGCGCAGGTCGTCAGCTTTCTCGCCGACGCCGATGAGCTTGATCGGCAGCTCCGTCTCGTGAGCGATGGTCACCACCGCGCCGCCGCGCGCGGTGCCGTCGAGCTTAGTCAACACCAGCCCCGTCAGCGGAACCGCCTGTCCAAACTGCTGCGCCTGGCTGAGCGCGTTCTGGCCGACCGTCGCGTCAAGCGTCAGCAGCGCTTCATCCGCCGGCCGCCCCAGCGCGCGCTCGCTCACCCGCGCGATCTTCGCCAGCTCCTGCATCAGGTTGCGCTGCGTGTGCAAGCGCCCGGCGGTGTCGGCGATGACGACATCGGCTTCTCTCGCCCGCGCCGCCGCCACTGCGTCGAAGACCACCGCCGCAGGATCGCTCCCCGGCTGCTGCGCGATGACCTCCGCGCCGACGCGGGTGCCCCATTCGCGCAGTTGCTCCGCCGCCGCGGCGCGGAATGTGTCCGCGCAAGCCAGCACCACGCGCTTGCCATTGCCGCGAAATCGCTGCGCCAGCTTGGCGATGGTCGTCGTCTTGCCGGTTCCGTTGACGCCGACGATGAGATAGAGAATGGGCTTGCGTTCGTTTACCGCCAGCGGCGATTGGTTGCGCGAAAGCAGCCCCACCAGGATCTCCTTCAGCGCTTCGCGCGCGCGCGGCGCCTGCTCGATGCGCTCCCTCAATATCCGCTCGCGCAGATCGGCCACGACCGCTTGCGCCGTGCGCACGCTGACATCGCTGGCGACCAGGAGCTCCTCCAACTCGTCGAGCAGCCCCTCGTCCACCACCGCGCGGGTGAAAAGCTGGCCGATGCGACCAAACAACCCTTTTAGCATGGATCCTCCGAGCAATGAGGGACAGTCACCTACTTCCCGCTCGCGAGCACGGATGGCGCGGCAGGCGGCGCGAAAGAGGTAACCGTCCCTGTTTCAACCCGTCCCTATCCCTATCTTACCGAGCGCGCGATCTTGAGCGCCACGTCGCGCGACAGCGCGCGCGATTGCAGCAGAATCGCCGTCCCCTCTTGCTGCCAGGAGAGCATGAGGCCGCCGCTCATGCTCAGCCGCGCTTTGGCGCCGCCGACCGCGACGTACGTCGTTCGCCGATCCGGGGCGACGACCAGGTCGCCCGTTCTCGCGTCGCCTTCGCTGATGACCACCAGGGCCTGTCCGCGGGCGCTGTAGATCAGGCGCGCCTCCCACGGGCGACCGTTTCGCATCAATGCGACGCAGCTTATCAGGCGGGAACCCGGTGGCGTCCAACCGGGGGCGAGAAAACCAAACGGCATGGCATCGCGCGCCTGCGCCAAGGTGACCTCTCGCGTGCCGAAGCGCGGCAAGGTCTCGCGGTGCAGGGTGACCGCGATCGGCTTGGCCTCGCCGGGACGAGTGAGCGTGATCGTGACGCTCGTTCCCGGCGCGCCGCGCACAAGCGCCATCGTATCCGTGACGGGGCGCCTCTCGACGGAATGCCCGCCAACCGCCGCTATGATGTCTCCGGGCCGGATTCCGGCCCTCGCCGCTGGCGCGCCCGGTTCGACCGACAGCACCATCGGCGGAATGCCCGGCGCCAGCATCACGCCGATGCCGCCCGCAGCGGCCACCAGCTCGGGCACTGGCGCCCAGTAGCGTCGTCGTGCCGCCGAGGGTGCGGCCATCGCAATCTGTGGCGCGGCCTGCGCCGCCGAGCCCGCGATCTTGATCAGCTCCGGCAGCGACAGGGCGCCGCTAATGCCAAGCTCGGTATCGCCCTGGCGCCACTCGACGGTGGCCTTGCCTGCGCCCGGGCCCTCCGACGCCCAGCCCATGCGCCCGCCCAGATTGATCGGCACCGCGCGCCGACTCAGCGGCCTACCCAGCGTCGGCATCTGCCACAGGCTGATGTCGCGCCGATAGGTCGCATAGACCCGGTTGGGCACGTAGACATCGAGCAGCGCCTGCTCCGGGGCGAATTGCAGCCGCGGCGTGGCGGCGCCTGGCGGAAGATATGTCGGCAGGTAGATGACGAAGTCGGCCCGCCGCTGAGCATCGGTCACCGATACCGTGCCAGCGCCGCGCGTCATTATCAGCGCCGGCGTTTGGGGCTTGGCAGAGGCGATTGCCGGTTGGCCCAAAGTGAGGCGCAAAGCCAAGCCGGCAATGAAACCGGCGGCCAGCATTGGCCTGAAGCTCATGGCCGCGTGCGCCTCGCGCGCGAGGCCGGGGCCGCGCGCAACGTGGCCGATGGCTCGATGGTGATCACGCCCGGTCGCGCCGACGACCGATAGCCGCTGCGGTTCAGCGCGTCGGCCAGGCCTTGGCCTGATGTCTCGGCGTCAGCAGGGGCTAGCTGGCCGAGCGGAAAGCCCGCCGGCGCGAGAATGTATGCCCTCTGCCGGCTGGCCGAGGCCTGGAGCACATTCAGCCAGGTGTCGGCGCGTCGTCGCTCGCCTTCGGCCCTTTGCCACAGCGGGGCGCCCGCCTGCGCGCCCGGCGCGTGCGACGGATATGCGGACGGCGAAAAGAGGTAGTATGTCTGCGGAGCGATGCTCGATCCGCTAACGATCAGCTCTCGCGGCACATTCGCCGGCAGCGCAACCGCCGGCGGCCCGACCGGAATGTTCAGGTTGTTTTCAACTCGGCCGTTGAGCCTGCCTTGCCACACGATGGCCTCGCCTATGCCCACCTGCGACGCTCGCACCGCGACTTGGGCGCGCTCGATATCTGCATCGGGGCGCAGTTGCAGGGTCAGGTTGCCGATCGCTTGCTGGCTGCGAGTCGCCTGCGCCGAGAGCGCAACTCGCACCCCGCCGCGGGCGCCCGGCGCTCGATAGCCGGCGTATGGCGCATATGCGCCGCCCTCAACCGCTCGCCCGGGCGCCGGCGCGGTTGCGCCGGGCGCTGGCATTATTGACGGGAGACCGGTCTTCGGCAGGATAAGCGCGCGCTTCTTTGGGCGCTCTCGCAAGCGGCTGGTCGCTCCGCTAGGCCCGAGCGGACCAGACGGGCCAGACGGGCCGGGCGGTGCGGAGTATGCCGGAAGCTTCGCTGTGCCTCCGGGCGCAGCCGCCTGCGCGTGCGGTGACACCCCCGGCGCCGGGGGTGTCACCGCACGCGTCGAAGGCGGCTGCGCTTGCACTGCGGCGACCGGCGGCCCCGCGGTCAGCGGCGAGGCGGTCGGCGGTCGTCCCGCCAGCGCCTCGTCACGGGAGACCCTGCTACGCTCGAACGCGCGGGTGGACTCCCGGGTAGGTTCGCTCACTCGTTCAGGTGCAACTGCTACTCCTCTGACAGGCGCAGGCGGCGGTTTCGCCGTCGGGGCAGCCGGTGGGACAACCTGCCTGCGGGGCATCGCCGGTTGCACGGCGATCGCTGGGCCGCCCTCGGTCCGGCCCAGCCTCTGACCAACCCCCGATGGCTCTTCGTTGATCGGGGGAGAAGCCGGTGATGGCGCCAGTCGTAGCGGAGCCGTCCGCGCGGCGGCGCCGCTTGGCAGCTCACTCGCTTTCAGGCGATGCTGCGCGGCCGCCGTGGCTTTGCGGGACGCCTCCAGCGGTTCAGGCTCGGCGCGGCTCACCACCTTCTGCATCCGGCCCATGGTGCGCGGCGCCTCATGAGGGCTGCGGAACACCGCGAACATTACTATCACGAGCACCGCCGCGGCCGCGGCCGGCAGCGCCCATCGCAGCAGCACCGCGCCCGGGCGCTCGGCGCGAGGCGCAATCCGCGCGTGCACCGCCGCGACCAGGTTCGGGGGCACCGGCTCAGGGCGCATCTCGCGCAAGCGGGCGCACAACGCCTCGAGCGAAGCGAACTCGTCGCGGCAGCGAGCGCACACCGCCAGGTGCGACTCCAGCTCCTGCCGCGTCGCCGCGTCCAGGTCGCCATCGCGGTATCGTGTGAACAGCTCTATCGTCTCATGGCATTGCATGGGCGATCCTACAGTTTGACTCTACCCGCCGCGCAGAAGTTCCAGGTGCGGCTCGAGTATCTCCTTCAGCGCTAACCGGGCCCGGTTCAAGCGCGACTTGACCGTGCCGATATTGGTGTCGGTGATGGCCGCGACCTCTTCGTACGAGCATCCCTGAAGGTCGCACAGAGTCAGCGGCAGCCGGTGATGCAGCGGCAGCGAGGCGATGGCCCGACGCACCACCTCCTGGCGCTCTGTAGCCTCCACGTGCCGCGCGACATCGGGCGCGGGATCAGGTGGATCGGCGAGTGGCGAGTCGTCGGACCCGCTTCGCGGGTGCCCCAAGGCGCTCGTGGGCGGCGGGCGGCGCCGGCGCCGCTGGATCTCATCCAGGCAAGCGTTCGTGGTCACACGATAGAGCCACGTGGAGAATGACGAGCCGCGGCGAAACTTCCTGATCGCCACGAACGCGCGCACGAACGCCTCTTGCGCCAGGTCCTGGGCTTCGTCGCGGTCGCCGACGAGGCGGTAGGCGAGGTTATAGACCCATTGCCCATGTCGCTCGACCAAGCGGTCGAAGGCGGTCGTATCGCCGCCCTGGCAGCGCTGGATGAGCAGGTCTTCGCCGGCGAGCGCTTGTTGCATCGCTGTTCCCGCGGGACTTGACGGGTGTCACAGACATTATATCGCCCCCGACAACCAGCGGCAAGGGCGAAGGGGACACGCGGACACGCGCGAGCGCGCGCCGCGGTCGAGGTGCCGTGGCGCGCGCTCAAACGCTGACGGGCATGGCACAGGCGATTACGGCGAGCGGCCTGCTCAGCTATGGCTGCGGCTGCAAGAAGAAGTTGAGGTGGCCCGCCTCACCCGAGCTCAGGGTCTTCCATCGCGACTGATCGCGGTATCCGGGGCAGGACGCGGTAACGACGTATGCTCCGGCCGGCAGGCCGCCGAACTGATACACCGCCCATTGTCCGCCCACGGGGTTTGCCTGCGCGAGAAGATACTCGCTCATGTAAGCTTTGACAGTGGCCCCTACGAGCTCGTCTCCGGTAACGGCATCCACTACCTGTCCGCTCAGCGCAGCCGCCGGCGTCAGGGCGTAGAAGTTCAGGTTCTTGGTCC
>Ga0315280_10002975_pt1 | contig 26648 bp, 29 predicted proteins | sample YL17G06_40_MG_FD_203697 | JGI IMG/M metagenome (GOLD analysis project Ga0315280, IMG submission 203697) | Sediment microbial communities from Yellowstone Lake, YNP, Wyoming, USA - YL17G06_40 | ecosystem: Environmental > Aquatic > Freshwater > Lake > Sediment | place: USA: Wyoming | collected...
CCACCGGTGGACGCTAGCGCGATTGAGGGTGCCTGGATGCGAAGCCATAGTGCCCCACGTGGGCGAATAGGCGCATGCCCTTCAACTGAAGGGGGAAAGAAAGAAATAGTAGCTTCACATAGGCGCGACCCGAAAAACTATTATATCTTATTTTTCGCTCTTCATTAGCATGTACGCTTCGATATCCGATATAAATCCCGTTGAAACTGTAAAAGGAGTTTTATCGAGGACTCTACTCGAACCAAGTAAGAGCAAACCAGAAGGCGTTAGTGTAACGCATATCATCCTTCAGCCGGGTAGTGAAATGGTTTTTAATAAATCTATGACAGAGTATCTACATTATGTGATCAGTGGCTGCATAGGATTTGGCGGATTAGACGGTGATCTCTTGCCAAGTAACACAGCTATATTCATACCATGTGTTAATTCCGATCAGGATCCACGTACCTCGAAACATGTAATTGCACAGACTGGTGAATCTGAGACAAGAATTCTAACAGTCGAATGTAATGTTTCCAAACCCGCCTTTAGTTGGGCTAAAAGGTTGGATCGAAATTTATACCATGTGCCACAGTATCATTCAGGATTACAGATAACAGGACAAACAAAAGTGTTGAGGGAGGAGGAACTATTGCTTATGGGTTCCTCAAGGATACATAGCGTTAAAGTTCAGTCACAAGCGGTAGGAACCACGATTCCACCATATAAGGGACCTGAGGAAATCATGTATCAACTCAGCAGTATGGGGAAACTAACCTATGAAACGGAGACAGTAAAAACAAGGCCAGGTTATTTTGTATATACCCCTAAGGGTAAACTGCATGGAATAAATAATATACACGATAAGTTTCCTTTACAGTATGTTTTAATAGAGTTAGCGGAACATTATCAGTTTTTAGGAGGTGGTTGATGTGTACGCCCATATAGATAATGTAAAACCAGTGAAGATAGCCCCTGGGGTCCACGAACGAGTATTGATGAAACCCGAAGACAGTAGACCAGGAGGTTTAGGTGTTAGACACTATGTAGTTGAAGAGGATTCCACGGTGACCTTTGAGGAGCCCATGACGGAATTCCAGCATTATATAATTCAAGGAGTCGGATTTTATGGCGGTAACTTGGTTCATGGGGATACAACCATATTCGTACCGGCAGGAACTCATGATCCAGCAAGCCAGAAAAAGGGTTTAAGGAGACACAGCATCTCAAATGCTGGAGAGGGAGAACTGAGAATACTAACTATAAGTTATAAAGTGTCAAGGCCAGCTTTCCGTTGGGCTAAGAGCAGAGTGGTGAACCTACATCAAGTGCCTACTCCCCACCAAACCAGGTACGGATACACTCAGATAATAACAGAAGAGGAGCATGCCATAATGGGGGCGCTTAAAATGCATGCAGTAGATATACAGACTCATCCGGGAGGATATGGCAGAGGTAGCATTGACCCAAAAACTGGTGAAAAGGTAGGAGGTAGAAACCCTGAGGAGATATTATACTGCCTCAGGGGCTATGGAGAGTTTATGGGAGGTCTAGAAGGTGGAGAGGTTCATAATGCAAAACCTGGCTCCTTTAGCTATGTTACGGAGGGAAAAGAGCACGGTATATGGCACTCAACCAGCGATGTCCTCCAGTATATATGTATGGAGTTTATAGAACACGACAAGAGCTGGACTGAGAGAGGCTACCTAGGCGAAATATATCCCAAGGACTGGAAGTAAAATCTTTTCTTAGCAGCTGATTAGGCACATCTCCTAGAAGAATGTAAGCTTAGGATCAGCCAAGTGAGCCTCTCGAATCCAAGGCGGGTCTTCACTCGGCCAATCAGGCCCTCGGCCTTCGACCTCAGCAGCCTGTAGGCGACGCACATCCAGTTTTGGCCCTCAACGCGCGTACGAAATAGGATAAATAGACTTAATTAGATAATCAAATTTTTTTATGGATCTCAAATACAGTTTTTATAAATAAGTATATCATTGTTTGGTATACGTGGGTTCCTAATGGACGAGTTTGATATTTTAATTAAGGATGTGCTTATTGTGGAGGGTACAGGAAAACAGCCTTACATAGGTTCTATTGCCATCTTCGAAGATAAAATAATCGATATCGGTGACATTAAGGGCGATACAAAAAGGATCTTAGATGGCCAGAAGCTGACAGCTATACCAGGTTTTATCGACGCGCATAGCCACTTTGATCAGACAATTCTATGGTACCCGAATTGCGAGAATGGAGTGATGCAAGGAATAACAACCTTTATTGGAGGGCAGTGTGGACACTCAATGGCTCCAGTAGGCGACTATGTGACAGTACCAATTATGCTAGGTGACCATCTCTCTGAGCTTGATCCATATATGTATCATCCGAATAAGCGACTATATCCGTTAAAGCAGGTTAACGAGTGGATGAAGGAAATATACGGTTGGATAATAGATTGGGAGAACATGGAACAATTTTTTAACAAAGTTGAGAATGGTGGAATCTCTATTAACTATGCTCCTTTAGTGGGACACGCGACTATTCGGGAAAAGGTGATGGGCTTAGACTATGAGCGTCACTCGACAGCCAAGGAGATGAAGGAGATGCAGCTGCTCATAAAGGAGGCGATGGATCAGGGTTGCATAGGGATGAGCGCGGGGCTGGACTATGATCCAGATGTCTTTGCATCTCAAGATGAGATCATACACGGTGTTAAGGTTTTAAGGAAGTATAATGGTATTTACTGTCCTCACTGGAAGAAAACGGGGAGGAGAATTGGGATAGCCGCTGGTTACAGATCATTCGAGCCAATAAAAGGAATCATGGAAAGCATTGAAGTCTACAAAAAAACGGGTGTCCGACTCCACTTAGCTCACCTCAGATCAGGGTGGAACATCAATCCAATACCACCTGAGGAACTCGAAAAGGCGAATATTATGGCTACTATCGACACAATCACCAAAGAGTCAAGGAAAAAGTTTGACATTACATGGGATGTCATCCCGATCATGGCTTTAGGCGGGTTCACTTGGTTAGGTCCATATCTTGCTTCACTCCTTGAGCCTTGGCTTAGGACGTTGGGAAGCAAGGAGGAACTGGGAAAATGGTTGAGGTCTAAAGATTTACGCGATGAGATCAAGGAGGTTTTGCGGAAAGGAACCTGGGGCTGGGTTATCTACTGCAACCCGAATTTCAACCCTTATTGGGCGGAGACGATCCATATAATTAAAAGCAGAAGCCCCGGTCTTGATGGGAAGACCCTCGGCGAGATAGCCAGCGAGAGAAAGGCAGACCCTTTGGAGACGATGTTTGATATAATTACCGAGGACCCAGATACGATGATGTTTCCTGATACATCGGGCAATAAGGCCTGGGAAAAGGATAGCAGCATGCTATTCTACAAACATCCCGTAGGCTGTATCGGTCTCGACGAATGGGCGATCGACGACAAATATCAGTCACCTAACCCGCCTTACACTAGACTCGGAACCAATGCATACAGTGCTTATCCGATGTTCTTTATCAAATATGTCCGAGATCGCAACCTTTTCACTCTCGATGAGGCGGTACAAAAGACATCGCGGACCGCTGCACAGATTTATAACCTAGAAGGACGCGGTATACTAAGCAAAGGAAGCTACGCCGACATCGTGCTTATGGACTTGCAGAAACTGAAGGTCATTGGCGACGCGGTAGAGCCTAGAAAATATCCAAAGGGCATCGAGTATGTCTTCGTTAACGGGGTTCCCGTCGTCGAGAAAGGCAAACACACTGGAGCCAGACCAGGAAAGGTTCTGAAAAGGACGTCTTGATTCTTTTATTTATTATCTTGAGCTTAAAGGGCTTCAAATTTTATAATTATTCAACAAAAAGAAGTGAACATGGAAATACGTTTTTTGGAATTTTGCTGAAAACCTTCAATAAATCATATATTTCTATCCAGTATCTAATAATTCAATACCAACTTATAAAAATCGGATTAGCACGCTAACTTTATATCATATTAATTTATTCTAGAATATGAACGTGAGATGATTCAAAATTCTACTCTTAAAACCATTTTCGAACGAAGAAGTGTGAGGAAATTCAAGTCTAAAAAGATTTCTCTTGAAGCGATTAAAACGATTGTTAGGGCCGGGCAGAGAGCACCAACGGCTTGCAGGATGGAAACCTACAGCTTTATACTGATATCAGACAACGAAAAGAGAAAACAGATTATACAGAAAACAGTGAGTCACGGACCCACACGTGAATTCATGGAAGAAGCGCCGATTTGGATTTTGATATGCACCGACTTCGCACGCCAAATCAAGTTCCTGGAGATACAGAACATAAAAAATGATTTCAACGAGACGAGCAAATTTATGCTAGGGATCATTGACGCAGCATTGGCCGCAGAGAACATGGTCCTAGCCGCGGAATCCATAGGTCTTGGGTCATGTTTCGTGGGTTCGATTTGGACTGCGCCAAAACTGTTAGCCGAAATACTGAGTCTCCCAAAAAACGTTCTGCCCTTAGTTTTATTATGTATAGGCCATCCGAATGAGAACCCCTCGCCGAGGCCAAGGTGGCCCTTGAAGGTCATATTACACGAGAACGAGTATAGGATGCCAGATGATGAGTCAATGGAAGAGTACCAGACCACACGCGAAAACTGGAATGTGAACTACCCATACAAGTTACCCAGGGAGTTGGAGCAAAAAATAAGAAAGGAATGGATAGAACTTGGATTTAACATTTAAAATAAATTATAATGATCATTTGGCATGTATAAAATATGACTATTTTTCTTTAATTACAATAATATACTTTAAAATCACTAAATTCTACACAAGTTTTAATCTGAAAAGCTATGCAAATCTAGATTTCTAGCTTATAAAAAATTGAAATATAATTCATTTCGTGGATGCACTAATTCAGAGATTCCGAGCGATTTAAGCTTAAAATGGATATTATCTGTTCTGGGATCAATTTTTTAAACAATAGTGATGTCTCTATAAAATGGGTGTTTAACATGAAATCGATTAAAGATAGAGTTGTTTTAGTTACAGGATCGGGTCGTGGCTTTGGACGCGCCATGGCGTACACTTATGCTCTAGAAGGGGCAAAAGTCGTCGCTGCTGCTCGCACAAAGGCGGAGCTGGATGAAATGGCGAAGGCGATTCGAGCCAAGGGCGGTGAAGTTTTAACGGTTCCAATGGACCTCTCCAAAGAGGATGACATATATAAATTAAGGGACAAGACCCTTGACACATATGGAGGGTTAGACACTCTAGTCAACAATGCAGCAACCAGCCTATGGAAGACATTTGATGAAATGACCATAAAGAACTTTGACTTCACTATGGCCGTCAACTTACGGGCGCCATTTATCTTAACCAAGGCCTTTTTCGATACTATGAAGAAGCAGGGTGGGGCTAGTGTTATAAATGTAACATCCCGATCTGCCGAGATAGGCTTCGTAGCGGAGATAGGATATTGCCCTTCAAAGTATGGTATTGAAGGACTCACCCAGTGTCTTGCACTAGAACTGAAGCCATATAATATCGCTGTCAACTCACTTAATGTGGCTTCTCCGCCTGGTAAACGTCTGAAGCCCACTGAACTAACCATTGCCCAGGCCAAACAGATGCCTAAAGAGGTAAGGGAGATGTACGCTGACGATGAATCGATGTATGAAGCCTTCAAAAATGCTTGGGTTTTCCTCGCAGTACAGGACGCCAAGGGCGTAACAGGGCAGAGAATAGGAACTCGTGAATTAGCAGAATACCTCAAAAGCAATCCTTGGACTGCAGCCTTAGCTAGGTGGGGTGGAAAACTAACTCAAGCAGTCTATGTACAGTACGATTTCCCTAAAAGCGTTCGTTATCAGACACCAGAAGGCGGAATTAAGGAACTGAAATTCGAATAAATCTCTTTATATAACATTTCTTTTAATTATTAAATTTATACTTAAAGTGATTTATAAGATTTAATCTGCACAAATTTGAATTGAAAATATAAATTAATTTTCAATCGCTAAATGAAATAAAATTATTTAATCTAATAAAAAAAGTTTTATAATGACTAATTTTTATTGTCACCAAATGAAATCATAAAATTGTTTTTTAACATTCACCAGGTATACCGTAATCGAAGATATAACCGCCATCCAGTGATTCGCCGTGGAATCCTCTGCCTGTCCATGAAGCATCTTGTTCAACAAGTTCTACAACAAAGTATTGGAGAATGTCTTCAGTTGTGTTATAGATGCCATGGATTCCGCCTTTCTCACCCCGGCGCATTCCAGAATAGCAGAATGATCCTGAACGAACCGGCTTCCGAATACCCTCGGCTATGGCTTCTCCGGTACCTCTCAAAAAATATAGGCACTCGCCTAGACGCCCCTCTGGATTACGATGTGCCGGATGATTGTATCCCCCTGGATGGGTTTGAACGTCAATACCGTGCATTCTTAAGGCTCCCATTATTGCGTGTTGTTCCTCCGTGAAGAGCTGTGTAGCCCCCCAACTCTCAGCATGAGGACTGGGTATCTCAAATAAGTTGATTCTTCTGGATTTTGCCCATCTGAAAGCAGGTCTAGGGACTTTATGGCTTAGAGTAATTATCCTCGCTTCACCCTCCCCCCATTGTGTAAATCCATGTATGCGCTTTCCGGCTAATTGACTAGCTTTATCGTGATCTCCCGCGGGTACAAATATTGCAGTGTCTTGATGTGCTCCAATGACATGACCCGATATGATGTAGTGTTGGAACTCTGTCATGGGTTCGTTGAAAACTACCCGCCCACCATTTGTAAGGACGTAGTGCCTTGCACTAAACCCCGGAGGAATGCTTTGTTCAGGACTTAAAAGTACCCGCTCTACTACACCGGGAGCTATCTCTCTAGCAGGGACATCATCTATATGTACATGCATAATGACCGCCAATATTTAGATGCTTAAAAAGGATAAAAAACTTTTCATGTTCTAATAACTTGATATTTTTGCAAACCAAATATTGAAGCTCAAAATTATTCCTATAAAATAGAAATAAAATATTTTAAAAACGTTCATTATTGTTTCTTATCTTTCTACCTGTTCAGCCGGAGTAGTACCTCCTTGAAATAGCCGTCCCGTCCAGCATTTGTCATGCTCTAAAAGTTCCATAACTATGTATTGAAAGATACCATCAGATGTGTTTCTTGACCCATGTGGTTTGAAATCTCGCGAGAAAGGTTCTTTGTTCTGCTTTTTGCCTATCTGAAAACTGTTCTAGGGGCCTTGTAAGCTAAGGTGAATATTAACGATTCTACCTCGCCCGCTTGGGTGAATCTGTGCCTTCTTAAACCGATCTTCTAAGATGATGGGTCATGAGTCCCTTCGGGGTATGAAGATCCGTGTATACTGATACATACCCTTTTACCAAAAAAAGCCCATCACTGATATTATATAATGTTGGAATTCAGTCATCGGCTCGTTGAAGATCAGTTCCTCAATCCTTTATCCCATAGTGCTTCGCCTGAACATGCACCAGAGAGTTCTTCGGGTCCATCCCCATAAGTACTCGTTCTAAGACGCCAGACGAGATCTCCTTAGCTGGGGTATCATTTATATAGATATGCATAATAACATAAGTTGACAGATCTTAAAAATCATAAAAACTTTTGAGAATTGATCCAAGCTCTCTAAAATCTTGTATTATGTAAACACCGAATTAATTAAAAGAAAAGTAGGACATCATGTTTTTAAAGCTAATTCATCTTTCTAAAGATTTTCAATATCTACCCGCGCGTTCAGCCCACATCTTTTCATTATCGATAAACTCTATAACCAAGTACTGCAGAGGAGAAGTTTCATTTGTATTTTTTATGCCGTGTAGTACACCTTCGGGCGTGTAGAGCAGGGATCCAGATTTAACCTTTTGATTTATCCCTTCAGAAACGGCTTCACCCTCGCCCCTCAGGATATACATTATTTCTTCTGGGTTTCTATGCTCAGGTAGGCTGTATCCGGGGGGGTTAGTTTGTAGATTCACAGCATGCATGCGTAGTGCACCCATTACAGCATGTTCTTCCTCGGTGAAAAGCTGGGTGTATCCAACCATTTGTCTGCTTGAGTGATACTGAGGAACTTGGAACAGGTTTTTAGTGCGGCTCTTTGCCCATCTGAAGGCTGGCCTTGGAATCTTATAAGTTAAGGTAAGTATTCGCGTTTCACCTTCGCCTGAGTGAGCGAAGATATGTTTCGCGGACGGGGTAACTCCTTCATTAGGACAAGGCACGAATATTGCACTATTTGCATGCACCAAGTCTCCATTTGGTCCTCCCTTAGCAATAACACCTTGTATAATGTAATGCTGGTATTCTGTCATCGGTTCGTCATAAGTAACCTGTCCTCCTTTTGTAAGTACATAGTGCCTTACGCCGAGCCCTCCCGGCTTGCTCTGTTCAGGCCTTAGAAGAACTCGCTCCATCACTCCAGGGATTATCTCTTTAGCAGGGACATCATATATATTTACATGCATTTTTATTACCATTTTAAAATCGCTTCAAAAAAGATATAAGATTTTTTATCTAAATTTCTGGTTGTTGATAAATTTTGAAGTGCTCATTTCTATATAGTCAAAATCATTTTAAGATATCCCGTCTAAGAATCAATTTATACTTAACAAAACCATCTATAGTTTTTAATGAATTTTTTTCTATTATCAATTATATGAATAATTATGAAAAACATTTTTCTGATTCAGCATATTTCGATATAGATATATAATTATTTTGACCCAAAACATAATAATGAACATAAAGAAAGAGCGTATTTTTTTATAGGTTTTGAGATAGAAATAACGGAGGTCTTGATATGAATAAAAGGTGTGTCAAAATAATGGATTTGATGCAAATAAGTTTTATATTAGATCCTCCGATATCACATGATGGTCGTTGCGTCGTCTTCGTTCATACAACTATTAACTACAAAAAAGACGATTATATCAGCGATTTGTGGATGGCGGACCTAGAGACGAAGAAGATTTCTCAATTTACTTCAGGAAGAGGGAAAGACAGAAATCCTGGTGGTTCAAAAACTACTTGTAATATTTTTATTCTCTTTTAAAATCTAATTAGATAGTAGAAAAGGTTAAGTTTTATCTTTTTTGATTATTTCCCATTTTTAAAACTTAAATCTTTCTTTTTCTCATATTTCTTTTCTTTATTATATTGAATGAATAGCATCTATCATACGATATATAAGTTGAAATTTTGATTCTAAAATTACTTAAATTTATGTTTTCAAAAACTAGCGAACCAAAAAATTAAAATCTCAATAAGATTATTAAATTAGCCAGGTGAAAATGATTGGGTAAATGTGGCATTTGCGGAAAAGATATTGGCCCTCAGCAACCAAGTATTACCCCTGATGGGAAATGCATCGTTTGTGAAAAATCATTGATGATCAAAAAATAGGATAAATCCTTTTTACACAATTTTTTTAGGATTTATTAGAATACTGCTAAAAACAATTTAGAATCAATTTCAGAAAAAACATCCTAGTTTATATTTGGGGAATAGATCTAGCATGTTCATTTTGAAGTAACATCTTTGTCTCGAGACTATATGACAATAAAAAATTTATTTATATTTATGGCGATGATCGATGAGGTGTCCGAATCCTCGTACCTATAAAGTAACTATGGCGACCCTGCCTTCAAATTTTTTCAACGTAGCTACTAATTATAAGATATTTTTTAATTTCCAAGAATTATTTATTTAAATTTGTTCAAGTATTTAATTATTTATTTACTTTTATCAATATATAAATTTGTTTTTTAGGATACTTTGCACATCTTATAAATTCTAGCTTAAAATTAGACTAATGGAAAGTTTATTATATCGGATGGAATTTTTTATCGATTTAGGATTGAACAAGATTGTCTGATGAAGTTTTGAAAATTCAGGATATAGAGGTTCCTAAGGGGAGAAAGAAAAGGGGCTACTTGAAGATCTCGGAGAAACCGGCGGGCCTCCATCAGATTCCTCTAACTGTAATCAATGGTTCAAGAGACGAACCCACCCTAGTTATAAACGGGGGTGAGCACGGCTCCGAGTATAATGGGCCGGCCGCCTGCCTGAGGCTACAGGTTGAGCTGGACCCGAAGAAGGTAAGTGGTCGGGTAATCATTGTGCCAATGGTTAATTCCATCGCCTTCGAAGCCAGGTGGATGCATAGCAATCCCGTCGACTACAGGGACCTGACGGGATGTTACGTTCCCGAGATTCCTAAGGGCGGATCTGGCCATCCACTTATCAGTTATCAGGTTGCCCAAACTTTCTACAATGAAATACTGTCTAAGGCAAATTATAGGCTCAACCTCCATGGCGGCGACTTGGAAGAGGATGTACTGGAAGGTACTATGTATAGCAGAACTGGAACCGATGCAAAGAGGGACGATGAGAACCTGGCCCTTGCTAGGAATTTTGGCTGGATATGGATCAGAGAGGGGCTACCCAGACCCAGCCTTGCTCAGGCGCCAACCGTCAGACGACTAGATATGCCGATGACGGTTGGTACAGAGGCTGGCGGCATGGGCAGGTGCCAGTATGAATTGGTTGATAGAGTCGTCAATGGTTGCGTAAATGTTATGAAATATCTGAAGATGATGGAGGGAATCCCTATGATACCTCCAAAGGCCAAAGTGTTCAACCCGTATCACATTTATAGCACGAGGGGAGGCTTCTTCATCTCCAATGTTAAAGCAGGAGACTTGGTAAAAGAGAAAGAGGAGATAGGAGTAATCAAGAACCTTTACGGGGATGTGTTGGAGAAGATCACGGCGCCAACAGACGGGGTCATTCACATGGTCACCACACCTGCGATCTATCAAGGAGACGTGCTGTTCGAGATTGGCAAAAATATAAGAGAAATCAGCTGACGCTCAACACTTTTTTCATCTTTTTATTGGACTCAAATAATTGATAATGATTAAAGAATGTATCATGAAATAAAATAAATGGAGCTACTTCTGTTATTTCTCTGTCATAGGACTGTTGCAGCAACATTATAAGTAGGTCTGGAGGTCGTCTTGGGAATACGACTTCTTCTTTGAGTTAATATAAATGAATCAACTTATAGAGATAATCGACAATGTCTTAACTCCACTAGAATTCATATATACGATAACAACCAAGAAATGAATTTCTCTGAAAGTGGTTAGAATACGAGGCTATTTGCTTTAAGTTAGGATACGAGGATATTTGTTTTAATATCAGAAAGAATCTATGGTTAGTGAAAAAATGTGAATCGTTAGTGTGTTGCCTTTAAACCTTGACGCCTCTTTCCGCCCACATCTTGTCGTGCTCTATGAACTCTATGACGACGTACTGTAGGGTTTCCTCAGTTTTACGGATGCCATGGATTTCGCCTTCTGGTGTGTAGAGCAATGAACCAGGGCGGATATCGTGTGTTTTACCTTCAGCTAGGCCTACCCCTTTGCCCCTTAAGATATACATTATCTCCTCAGGGTTTCTATGGTCTGGAAGGCTCACTCCTGTCGGATTGGTCTGTATATCCACGCCGTGCATCCTGAGGGCCCCCATAACCGCGTGCTGCTCCTCAGTGAAGAGCTGTGTATAGCCTACTATTCTCCTGCTTGAATGATACTGGGGAACCTTGTAAAGATTGCTGCTTCTCGATTTCGCCCACCTGAATGCAGGTCTGGGAACTTTATAGGCCAAGGTGAGTATTCTCACTTCTCCCTCGCCTGCATGGCCAAAGATGTGTCTATGGACATTTTTTGAGTCTGGCCAAGGTGAGTTGCACGGGACAAACAGCGCTGAGTCCTGATGGAGCAGATCTCCGCTGGGTCCACCTTGGGTTGCGCATCCCTGAATTACGTAATGCTGGTACTCAGTAAGAGGCTCCTCGAAAACTACTTGACCTCCCTTGGTGAGCACGTAATGCTTTACAGAAAGGCCGCCGGGTTTGCTCTGGTTTGCCTTCAGGAGAACCCGTTCTATGACTCCAAGTGATATCTCTTTACCGGTTACATCGTTAATATTCATATGCATGTGTCAACACCTCCAAAGCTAGGTCCATGGGGGCATGTTGGTTTCCCCCTGGTAGCCCCGCTCAGTCCAGCTTTTATCCTGCTGTATAAGCTCCAAACAGATATACTCCAATATATTGTCGTTCGGGTTCCATATGCCGTGTAGTGTACCCTCGCGTGTATACAAGTATGATCCTGGACGGACATCGTATAGTACCCCCTCTGCCATGGCCTTTCCTTCACCCCTCAGGAAGAACATGATCTCCGCGGGGTTCCTGTGGCCGACGAACTGACCCTTTTCGTCGACTCCTCCCTTGTGCTGACCAGGGGGGTGAGTCTGTATATCAACGGCGTGCATTCTCAGTGCGCCCATTATGGCGTGCTCCTCCTCAGTGAAAATCTGCGTGTAACCTATACTGGTCTGATGGGATGTAGGCAATGAAAGTAGGTGTCTGGTTCTGCTCTTAGCCCACCTGAAGGCCGGCCTCGGAACCCTGTAGGCCACGGTGAAAATGCGTAGCTCGCCTTCCCCTGCCTGGGTGAAGCTGTGTCTCCTAAGCCCCTTTGCCTGATTGACTGGGTCGTGTGTCCCAGCTGGCTGAAATATGGCCGTGTCTGCGGTGATTATTCCGCCCCTCCCGCCTGCAGAACCTGATATGATGTAGTGCTGGAACTCGGTCATCGGTTCCTCGAAGACAACCGTCCCTTCATTCGTGATGGTATAATGCCGTGCGCTTACATTTCCCTCGGGATCGCCCTGACCATATTTCATCAACACTCTCTCTATTACTCCTGGAGCTATTTCCTTACCTGAAATGTCTTCTACGTTTATGTGCATTTTAATAACCCTTATAAGATCTTTCTAAAAAGGATATAAAATTTTTCATCCCTTTTTAGAAAGATCCGAATGTTTTTTACCCCGGCCTCATTCAATGATGAGAAAGGTAAAATGTCCGTTCCAGTTTTAATCGATAATCCTGGAAAAGTCGTGCTGTTAATGGGAAATGAGGCGATAGCCAGAGGCGCAGTTGAGGCTGGAGTCTCCGTCGCCGCCTCATATCCCGGTACACCAGCTTCTGAGATAGGGGATACCCTCGGCAGGGTGGCGGAAAAGGCCGGTCTCCACTTCGAGTGGTCGTCCAATGAGAAGGTCGCCTTCGAGGTCGCCTTCGGCGCTTCAATGTGCGGCCAGCGAAGCATCGTCTCGATGAAGCACGTCGGCCTTAACGTGGCTCTGGATATACTGAATCTTGTCAGCCTCCGAGGGGTGAAAGGAGGCCTAGTATTCGTCTCCGCCGACGACCCCTCTCAGCATAGCAGCGGCCAGGAGCAGGACAACAGATGGCTTGCCAAGCAAAACTGCATTCCCGTACTAGAGCCCTCGACGCCTCAGGACGCGAAGGACATCACCCGCTACGCCTTCGAGCTATCAGAGAAGGTGAGGCTGCCAGTTATGGTTCGAACGGTGACCAGGCTTAGCCACATGAGGAGCGACGTAGCCCTCGGACCGATAAATAGGCAGCATAGGAAGGCCGAGTTCGATTGGGAAGGGTTCAGCTACCGTGTAGCAGGATTTGCCAAGCTTTTCTATCGGGAGAAGGAGCTGAATGAAAAGCTTGACCTAGTCAAAGACGAGTTGGAAAAGTTAAGCTTCAACGAGCTGAAATTGAACGGCGACGAAAAGTTCGGTATTATGGGTGTGGGATTCTCATTCAGCTATGCCATCGACGCCATCAGAAAGCTCGGGATGGAGGACAAGATTGCCTACATGAAGCTAGCTTCATCGCACCCTCTGCCCGAGAGGCCCCTGAACTGATCTCAAGTGGAACGTACAAACATCCGTACATCGGCATCGGCAGCGTTGATATGAACCCGGACATCGCGGAGGCTGTCGGCCTGAACATCTCCTGGGGCGTTTTAGTCACGCAGGTCGCTTCCGGTGGGCCGGCCGACGAGGCTGGTCTCAGGGGTGGCAGTGCCTACAAGACGATTTTGGGGCAAACGGTGCGAGTCGGCGGAGATCTCATCATCGCCATCGACGGTTACAGGGTGTTCCGCGCCGACGACCTCTACCTCTACATCGAACGCAGTGAGCAGCCGGGAGACCGGGTTGTCCTGACCTTCCTGCGCAGCGGCGAGAAGATGTCTCTGACGGTGACCCTGGGGGAACGTCCTCCAGTATAGTGGAGATCCCAGCCAAGACCTTTTCCGCATTGTTCATTGGAGTCGTGTTTTCTCCAGTTTTCGTCAGGATCGCTGGAAACGACGATCGTCTAGGTGATCCGTGCGCACGTGAAGGGCGTCTCGCGATCCTCCTTTCGTGCGCTCGGCCTTTGTGCTTGTTTGGTTTTCTCGTTCCTTTTTGGGTTTGGCTAGGTTTTCAGTGTTTGTTCGCGTCCATGCGGGTACTGTTCAGATACTGTTCAGCTACTGTTCCGTTCGATCTGGGTTTGCGGTAGTTTTTTGGGGCATGATGCTTCCCGTGCGGTCGGTTGTTTCATCGGGCCGGGCGCGTGTCCGGGGCTGCGCTTCTGTCCCGTCGGGCGTCGCTGAAAAGTTTAAATCCGAACCGGTGATAGACTGTGGGCGGGGGTCCGTAGCTCAGCAAGGTAGAGCGATGGCCTCTTAAGCCATTGGCCGAGGGTTCGAATCCCTCCGGACCCGCTTCGTGCGGGTTTGTTTCCGCGATTTGGTTGTTTTTCGTTGCTTTTTGTTGTTTTTTGTTGCTTGGTAGCTTCAGGTGTTTTTTTTGGGGGGTTGGAGGTTTTCGTGGGAAGGAGGGGTTCAGATGATCTTTTTTTGCGGGTTTCCTCTCGGTCGTGCTCGTCGCATCCGGCCTGGAGCCGGGGCTGATTTCCGGCTTCATGCTTGCCTTGGTATTATCCTTTGCTTGGGCTGCGGTCCTCGCGCCGCGGGTCTTCACTGGCATTCAGATTCCAGACGGACCAATTTGGTCGTGGGATGAAGAGCAGATAGAAACAGATGAATATGGAGACCCAATAAAGCCGACGACTGGAAAGGCGGCCAACAGAAATCAATGGATCAAGTATCTGGCTATGGTGAAGGCGATTCCAGTTTGGGATGAGAAACTTCAGCCGTTCCCAGTGTTCTTCAGGAGGCTGACCTCCGAGAGAGAAGGAGATCACTTGAAGGGGTTAGGTAAAAAGACTAGACAGCGGGTGGCGGAGATTTTAGGCATTAAGACGAAAGAAGACTGCAAAAGAGTGCAAGAGAAGATCAGGAGCCGATTCGATGAATAAGCCTATCCGATCACTTGCTTCAGTACCATCAAGAATTTCGATTTGCATAAAACGATGAGGCTGACATCAAGCAGGCAGCTGGGCTGGGGTCTCCGGGTCCCTTTCAATTCCCTCTTCGTGGGATTTTAGATTGAGACGTAACGACTAAACCAATACAGACTTACTATTCACTTACAGAAAAGGGGAGAGAAGTCGCTGGACGACTGAGTGAGATAAACGATGTTTTTACCAAAGGAACGAAGCACGTCGGACTCTAAGTCAAAGAATCCAAGTACTACCGCACTCGCAGGCGGAGGGCCGGCCATATGGGCCACAGCTGGTACCAGCTCAAGAATAAGAACTTCCTACGCAACAGAGAAGGGGTACTTCATTTAAGCCGCCTGCGAGTACTACAAATCGAGGGAAAGGGGGCCATGACCCGCAGACCACGGAATCTGAAAGCTGTTTCGCGCGCGCGGGATGCAAAATACTCGGCTGGTATAAGAATTGGAAGGAGCCATACATACCCGCATACACGCTGTAATGGGATACTGATTCAAAGAGAATGAACCCCAAATAAGACAAGTAGACTTAATTATCAAATATTTTTCACGTGCGCGTAGATAGAAAATCCTTAATTTGCACCTTAATTATTCTGATTAGAATTATGATAACATTAAACAAATTTAAAATTTTATATGGATTATACTTAACCAAAATTGTTATAAACGTGAAATCTGCTATGCTTAAAATATGTCAGAAAAAAATTTTAATCCATTTTCGGTCGGAAAAGGGGAGAAGAAATTCGGCTACATTAACGTGGTCAACACGCTTTCAGCCAAAATTGACATGCCCGTCTGCGTCATCAACGGAACGAAAAACGGGCCAACATTCGCCGTTACAGGCGGACTGTTCCCAACGGAGTATGACGGAGTCGAGGCGGCCGCCCGCCTATATCAGCGTGTATTTCCCAAGGACTTATCAGGGATACTGTTAATTGTCCCCGCGGTGAACATGCCCTGCCTCCAGTTCCGCACCCCGTGGTTCAATCTGACCCAGTCTATAAGCCCCATTGACGGGCTGAACATAAACTCCGTGTTCCCGGGTGATCCCCAGGGAACGGTAACGAGGGTTCTTGCACACAAATTACTCAATGAGATCGTGCTGAAATCCAACTATCATGTCGACCTTAGAGGAGGCGACCTCAATGAATCTCATCTGGTTCACACCATCTACTCCAAGATAGGGAAGGACATCGATAAGACCTGCGAGGAGATGGCCAAGGTCGTTGGATACGAGTACGTCCTGCCGGGGACTCCTGACATAGGACATACGGGCAAAGGCACCCTAATATATGAGACGGTGACGAGGGGCATCCCATCGATAATCACGGAAAGCGGCCTCGGGTACAAGACTCAACCCGAAGAGAAGTACATCATGCTACATGTAGACGGCGTCATAAACCTTCTGAAGCACTTCGGCATGATTCAGGGAAAGTCCACAAAGCCCAAGAATCAGAGGTTCCTCGACATGGAATGGCAGCGAGTCAGAACGCCCGTATCGGGCATATTCCACGCAATAGCCGACCAGGGAGACGTAGTGAAGCAGGGACAGCTCATCGGAAGGATCACGGATATCGACGGAACAGAGTTGAGCAAGATCCTCGCACCCGTCGAAGGAGTTGTCCACTGCATGTACCCGAGGAGACTGGTATACCCTGGAGATGGACTCTATACTCTGCTGAAGATAGCAGGACCCACGGGCTGGTAGAAGCCATGCGCATACTTGTAGTGAACCCGAACACGAATCCCAAAAACACGAAGGTCATAGCCGACGCCATTGCGCCCTATCAGACCCCTGATCTGCAGGTCGACTGCGTCAACCCAGAGAAGGGTCCATTAGGCCTAGAGTCTTACTATCATAACTATCTCGCATCGGTCGAGGTACACAAGCTGATCATGGACACTGAAAAGAAGGGCTACAGCGGCGTTGTGATAGCCGCCTTCGGAGACCCGGGAGTCGAGGCAGCGAAGGAGATAGTCAACATTCCCGTGGTTGGCATCGCAGAGGCATCATACGCCCTAGCTAGGCTGCTTGCCACGAAGTTCCTGGTGGTTGTCAGCGCCGATACGGCGGTCCCCAGGCAGACCGTGTACATCAAGAAGCTTGGCGTGCCAGACTACCAGTATGCTATCAGGCCCATCGGACTGACGGTCATCGACGTTATGAAGGATAGGATGAGCGCCAAGGAGCTGGTGGCGAAGAACTGCGAGATAGCCCTCAAGGAGACGAACTCGGAGCTCATCGTCATGGGATGCTCGGGCTTCTCGGGCCTAAGGTCCGAGCTTGAGAAACAGCTCAAGGTGCCCATCATAGACCCGATAGTTGCTGGCGTACACATCTGCGCAGCCCTGGCTAAGATGGGGATATCCCAGAGCAAGATGCTGACGTACAGAACTCCGCCGAAGTTCGAGATAAAGGGCTAGCGTGATGGGCTTGGCCTCGCCGAAGAAGAAAACCATCGACGCAAGGGGTTTGTTCTGCCCCGGACCCTTAAGGGTCCTAGAAGGAGTCATACAGCACGTCGACAGCGGTACCCTGATAGAACTCCTAGCTGACGATCTAGACTCGAAGGAAGAGGTCGGAGAATGGTGCAAGAGCACGGGCAACACCCTCATCTCCGTCGAGGAAAAGGAAGGGTCAATAGCGTTTCTTGTTAGAAAAACGTAATAACGTGAGTCTTTAGATGCTTATTTTCAGTTTATTTTCCTGGGTGAAAGTTTGGCAAATCTCCTGATAATCCTATGCGACACGCCCTTCCAATCGGAGAGGGTCGAACACTCCCTCAACATCGCAGAGGTCGCCCTCTCAAAGGGCCATGAGGTCTCATTCTACCTCTTCATGGACGGCGTTTATAACCTGATGACGAGCCAGAAGGGAGAGGCCTTCAGGATGAGGACCATCTCTGACAGGTTTCAGGGTCTAATTACGAAGGGAGCCAGGGTCACGTGCTGCAAGCTCTGCATGGAACTGAGGGGGGTAGCGGAATCCATTGTTCCCAAGGGGGTCATCGTAGGCGGCATAGCTGAACTAAGCTCCGAGATCGACGAAGCCGACTCTGTGCTGAGCTTCACCGGGGGATTCTAAGGGTGCCGAAGAAGAAAATCGTCATATTAGCAACATCAAGCCCCTTCGCAACTCTAAACAACCACGAGGTTCTGCGCATGACCCTCGGGCTTATAGACCTGAAGGTCTCCGTCATCTGGCGCGGAGATGGCGTCTACAACTCAGTCAAAGGCGTCGACAACAGGTCGACGCAACCGTTTATCAAGTTGTTCCTGAACCTTGACGTCGGATTATACGTTGATAGAGGAGACCTCGAGGAGAGGGGGCTGGATGGCGCAGAACTAATATCCGAAGTGACGGCCCTGGAGAGTAGTGACGTATTGGATCTTGTAAACGAGGCTGATGTCGTTCTCACGTTCTGAGGTGGAAGCATGGGTAGCCCGGTTATAGTAGTATCGAAGCTCAAGTCCGAGTCGCTCTCCCTGGTTAAAAAAATAGCTGAGAAGGGGCTTACACCTGACATCGTGCTCCTATCAGAGGCGGTTTATATGCTCGTGGACAAAAAACAATATTTAAGTGGCGTCAAAAAGGCCATTGAATGTGGAGCCCGATTCTTCGCGCTCTCTCAGGACGCGTCAAAACGCGGAATAGAAAAAATGATAAATGATGTAGAAATAATTGATTACGAAGGCTTAGTCGATTTATTGCTTGAGAAATCGAGATCTGTAATAAATCTTTAAACCATGGCACATTCAAATGAAGAGGCTTCCCGTTTCTTATTTAGCTCCACGCGCGCGCGGGGCGAATATGCCGCCCCAGGAAGGTCTCAACACGGTAGTCGACCCCACCCTTGCTGATTCTTCATCGTTCTCTTGTTTTGGTACCGGTGTCAAGACGCCTGCAACTCCTAAGGCTCTACGAAACCCCCTTGCGATGCGCTCTGCCCAATGTTCCTCATCCTCCCCCCGCCCTCCCATCTCGACGGAGACTACAGCAGCTCCCTTGGAACGAGCGTATCCCGTCAAAGCGCGCGCGCAGAGGGGGCTTATCTCCGATCTACGTAAACGACGCCACGGAGTTGCCGCTGTTTTAATGCGCCACATCTGTTAAGGCTGGCTGGAAGCCGGTAAAGCATCGATGGAAAAGAGATCAAGATATTTTGACTCTTTTTCGGAAACATTAAATCGAGATACGCAGCGATATTTTCCTGAGCGAAAATGAAAAAGTATCTGTTGGCGGATATGACCTCAGCAGAAGCCCGTGAGGCTTTAAAGAAGAGGAAGATAGTGGTCTTTCCCGTTGGAGCCATCCACAAGCATGGCGACGGTCCGTTAGGAACAGATGTGTTCTCCTGCACGGAGCTGGCAAGAAGACTCGGCGAAGCGATCCCCGATAAAGTGATAGTTCTGCCTACGCTCTCCTACGGCGTATCGTCTGGATCAGTGCTCCCAGGTAATATCGACACATCCTTTGCCCCTGTCAGACAGATAATAGAAGAGGTCTCGATGTCCTTCGTCAAGCACGGGATAAAGCACTTCCTCTATCTGACGGGTCATGGCGGCAACGATGCAGCCCATCTAGATGTCGCCGGCAAGCTCCACCAGTATGGAGTATTGTGCGCATACGTAAGGTGGTGGGATTTGATACTACAGCTGAAGGGCGATGTCAACCCAAACTACCGCAACGTGAATATCCTTGAACAGAGCGTAGATGCTGCCTTAGGCAAGAATGATCCCTCGGTTTTGAGAGATGGCGAGACCAGAACAGAAGCCTTCCAAATCCGCCTGCGCGACGAAGTCTTTAATGATAAATTCACCTATCCTGAAAAGATGAAAGGAACCGTAATCTGCGCCGGCGAAACGCCGGTAGTAACGCGTATACCACATGCCGTGATATTCGAAAATGGAACTGTACAGATTCCCCTTCCAAGGGCGCCCATAGATGTTAACAATCCTGAACCCGGCGAATGGCCGAGCATAACCGATAAAGTGAGCGCTAAGGCGGGAGACGATATCCTAAATACATGTAGAGATTGGTTGGTAAAATTCCTCGAAGAGTTTGAGAACCTAGAAATCCCAGAAAAATACTTGAAGAGCTAAATACTCACGCGCGCGCTTTAATAGAAATTAAGCACGTAAATCATAGAAATAAGCTAGATAAAGTTATATTATGATGGCTTCTAGAATTCTTCTCGCTTTCTGCAATCTCTAATTTTATATATCCTTTTAAACCAAACCTTCTAGATAAGGACAAAGATTTTGATTGACCGTTGAGCACACGACGATTATCATAGTGTTTTCATTTATAAAGTGCCTTTTGCCGTTCTTATTAATAGTAATGACTCGGTTGTTGTCCATATCCTCGGACCTTATCCACATTTAAGTCTTAACTACAATTTATAGGAACTGGTTAGATAAAATTTACAATTAGCTAAATGTAAATTTTGATTACTAGTAAAATTAATAAATATTAAAAAAAATATAATATTAGATATGTTCAAAATAAAATTTATTATTGCTTTGACAGGTTTTATTTTAGTTCTATATGGTATCCTTAGTCCTTGGATATTTTTTTATGGTTATGGTGAATTTTTTAATGGCACAGAAAAAATTAATGTAAGATACGATGCAACAATATCTCCATTCACTTTGACATTCCAATTCTATGTATTACCAAAGAATGTATTACTTACAAATGGCAGTTATTATTTTTATGATCCCCTCGCATCTTTGATTGGTTTATCGTGTATCATAGGATCAATTCTTGGTTTTTTTGGTATTAATATTATTAGATGGAAATACACTCTTATAGGTATAACTTTAATAATATTATCGTTATTTTCTTTCTTTCTTTGTATTCCAAAAAATATTAGTGTATTAAGATTTAATTTAATGACAGGTTGGTATATTACCATATTTGGAGGGTTAATAATGATTCTTTTAATATTTCCTAAAATAATAAATAAAATATATGTTTTCATACATCATCCAATTTTATAAATTATACAATTAATAATTTTACTTTTTTTAAATTTATTTCAAATATTATAGAGAATTCCGATTAACCTCTGTTCTCGGGCTCCCCCTCGGTTAACCTTATAGATCAAAGCCGACAGAAACATCTTATGGACTCATTCGACTCGTACCTACTCAGAAAAGCCTATGAGAAGCTCAGCAGACTGGGCGACAGACTCGCCAAGATAGACTCAGCTATCGACTGGGAAGCCTTCAGACCCATAATCAAGGCCATGTACCGCAACGACACGCGCGCGCGACGAGGTGGTGATGGTCAAGCTGCTGGTGCTCCAGCAGTGGTACGGGCTGGGAGACGAGGAGATGGAGAGGCAGGCCGTCAACCGAGTAGACTTCCAGCACTTCCTCGGGCACCCCGAATCCGTTCGGACAGCACCACGATCTGGCAGTTCCGTGAACGCCTCACCGCCACGGGCGCCAACAGGCTCGTGTGGGCTGAGCTGCAGTGACAGCTCGACGAGAAGGGGCTCAGGGTGAAGAAGGGCGTAGCCCAGGACGCCACGTTCATCACCGCAGACCCGGACTCATCCAGCAAGCCCAGAGGAGAGGACGCCATGACGAGGAGGAGCAGGGACGGGGACTGGGCCAAGAGGAAGGGAGGCTCGGTATTCGGCTACAAGCTCCACGTCAAGTCAGACCTGGACCACGGCCTCGTGAGGGAGCTGGAGACGATGCCGGCCTCGGTACACGACAGCAGGGTCGACCTGTCCAAGCCCGGCGAGGTGGTCTACGGGGACAAGGGATACTTCGGCGTCAAGCCTAGGGGATACGGTGCGACGATGAGGAGAGGGGTCAGGAGCCACCCCGCCGGCATCCGGGACAGGATGCGCAACGGTCGCATCAGCCGCAGGAGGGCGCCCATCGAGAGGACCTTCTCCATCCTGAAGAGGGTGTTCAACGCCAGCCACATCCTGGTGACCGTCGTCTCCCGGGTCCGGGTGAAGATGGTGTTCGCGTGCGTCAGCTTCAACCTCCATCGGATGAGCACGCTGGCGAGGGCACGATAGCGTGGGCCATCGATCTCGCGAGGAACGAGGAGAAAAATGGGCGGGAAGGGCACCACGGAGAGGCATGGCCTGGACCAATCCCACGGCACCAGCCCCTGAAGACCATGAACAGACTAGAAAGAGAAGTTTATCGGAATCCTCTATATTAATTTATTTGTAAATGATAGAGGATATACCCTGTTCTAATAATAAAATAATATAAATATGAAATTACGATGGTTTATATATCTTTAATATTGACTAATGCTTACCTAAGCAAAATAAAAAAATTTATATAATATAAATAAATATTTTAATAAGAATGTGGAAATATATATTAAAACGTTTAGCATATTTTATACCAACTATATTAGGTGTTAGTATTTTGACATTCACAATTGTTAGGTTAATTCCGGGTGATCCAGTTGAAATTATTTTAGGAAGGCACCCTCCAACACCTGAAATAAGAACGTATTATCAGCATATATTAGGGCTTGATCAACCAATTTATATTCAATTTATTATTTGGTTACAACGTATGTTTGTAGGCAATTGGGGAGAATCCATTATATCTGGCTTATCTGTGCAATATTTAGTTTTCCATAGATTTATTAATACGTTACAAATAACTCTTCTTTCAATAATTTGGATTATACCAATAGGTATTATTTTGGGGGTTATTTCTGCTTATAAAGCTGGTACATTGATTGATAAAACATTTAGATTATTCTCCATATTAGGGTGGTCGGCTCCAGATTTTCTTACGGGGTTGATTTTGATCTTATTATTTTCATTGCATCTTAAAATCTTCCCTTCAATGGGTGGAGGAGGTATTGAATATTTAATTTTACCTAGCTTAACATTATCAATTGGCAGCATTGCTTATTTAAGTAGAATAACAAGAGGAAGTCTATTAGATGTTGCAGTACAAGATTTTATAAGAACTGCAAGGGCTAAAGGTTTATCAAAAACAAAGATAATGATAAATCATGTACTGAGAAATGGTTTACTTCCAATAGTTACTATATGCGGAATGGAGTTTGGTTGGTTACTCAGTGGATCTTTTATTGTTGAAACAATTTTTTCATATCCTGGAATTGGCGGTTTAACAGTACAGAGTATTTCTTCAAGGGATTTTACTGTAGTTCAAGGATGTGTATTTTTAATCACGATAATTTTTTGTACAATTAATTTATTAATAGATATTTTTTATGTTTATCTTGATCCTAGAATTCGTTATGAAAGGCGATCATGAATGGAAAGAGTATCTATTTTTAAACAATTATTACAGAGTTCAAAAAGGGATTTTTCACTCCTCTTTTCTCTTGTAGTAATTCTTGTTCTAGTTTTTTTTGGTATAATTCCTCAATATATAGCAAGATATAGTTATCAAGATGTTAATCTTCCTGAGAGATTACTTCCACCTTCTATTAAATATCCTTTAGGTACTGATTTTTTGGGTAGGGATTTGATAAGTTTGATAATATGGGGTAGTAGATTTGCTCTAATTGAAATGATCTGGCCTACTGTAATAGCTGCATGTATAGGAGTTTTACTTGGTCTTATAGCAGGATACGTGGGAGGAGTTTTCGATGAAGTTATTATGAGAGCGGTTGATATACTACTGAGTTTTCCTGATTTATTACTTGCTCTGGCGATATTAACTATATTAGGACCAGGATTAACAAATGCTTTATGGTCTGTAACTATAGGGCGAATAGCTAGTTATATAAGGGTATCTAGAAGTTTAGCATTACCGATGCGAGAAGTAGGATATGTAGATTATGCCAAGGCATTAGGGGCGAGTAAAATCAGAATAATGACTCGATATATTTTGCCAAATATAATGGCTCCGATAATTGTACAGATGACCTTCAGCATGCCATCTTCGTTATTGGCTGTAGCAGGCTTAAGTTTTCTTGGGCTTGGTGATAAACCACCTACAGCCGAGTGGGGCGTATTATTACAACAATCGAGAATGTACTTAGCTTATGCACCGTGGGCTGCACTCGTTCCAGGCTTCATCATTTTTTTAGTCGCATTCGCGTTTAATAACGTAGGAGAGGCGCTGAGAGATATAGTTGACCCTAAAAGGAAATATTTGCGATTAATATAAGCATATTGAAGTTCGTTACTGAAGGTCTTTTATATAAAGCAACTCAAAATTGTTGGTTCTGCCCCATTTGTGTGTGATAGGTTGTTCCGTGGGTTCTTCTTTCTCTGTTCTGGGTTCTTCGTTCCTCGATGTTTCTCGGGTTTGTTCAGCCCCTAGAGTGCTGTCGATATGACCTTAGACAAGGTGTTCCAGTTCGGCCTACCTCCTCCCGCTGCCTGGAACGGCGTGAGGCCGCCCAATCCCTGATGCGGCCTGAGGAGGTTGTACACGGCCTGGAGGACGGTGAGGGCCCTGTATCCGGCCGCGAGGGATTTAAAGCCCCTCAGCGTTCGGACCCAGCCCCGGAGGGCGCCGTTCAGCCGCTCCAGGAGGTTGTTGCTCACGGTGGCTGACTGGCCTCGGTGGCTGACCGGTGTTTCCCTGAACTGGGCGACGACGTGCCTGGCCCCTGGGACGGCCTCCGCTATGGCCGGCGGGTAGGCCAGGGCCCCGTCGGAGACGATGACGTCCGGTGTGAGCCCGCCTCTGTCTTCCTCAGCGCCCTCGCCGTCGCCTCCCCGTCCCTCCTCTCCGTTAGCTCCAGGGCGATGACGTTCCTGGGGTCGTCCTCCACGACGTATACGTAGCCCTTCCCGCCCCTGAGCCTGACGTGGAGCTCGTCGATGTACCGGATCCCTGAGTACTCCACGCGCGCGGCGATGGAGCACCTGGAAGCTGGCGTGGAACCTGTCCGCCCAGAAGGGGACGATGTTCTTGGAGATGGGGTGCCCCAGCTCCGCCATCAGCTCTGAGGCCTCCCGGCTGCTGAGCCTGTAGTTGAACCTGAGGCGGAGGGCGAGGACCACCTCCTCCGGCTTGTACTTCATGCCGGCGAAGGGGGTCCCGCTCCTCTCGTTGAACTGCCGGCCGCAGTCCCTGCAGAGGAAGCGCTGCAGGCCGCTCCTGGTGCCGTTCCTCACAGCCCTGGATGAGCCGCAGTACACACAATCCAAGCCTAACACCGAGTAAGGGAGCGATAAACGTAAAACAAAAACACTACGCAGCTAAAATCATACCCAAATAGGGCAGAACCAAATTGTTAATTATCAGCTTTACCTCAATAATGTTATCAGCCTTCATCTTTTTCACCATTACGCAAAATGGCAAGCTACGAGATGTCCATGTTTTTCCTCAAGAGGTGGTTCAACACGACTACAAATATTCTGGGCAAAAAGACATCGTGGATTAAACCTACAACCAGGCGGCAAATTTATTGGATCGGATATCTCCCCTTGAATATTAATTTCTTTACCTTTGATTTCTGGGTCCGGTGTAGGAACCGCAAAAAACAGTGCTTGAGTATATGGATGTAAAGGTTTATTTATTATTTCTTCAGTAGATCCGATCTCGACTATTTTTCCTAAATACATCACAGCAATAATATGTGAAAGGTACCTTGCAACTGCTATGTCATGCGTTATAAAAAGTATAGAAATATTAAATTTTTTTCTTAAGGAAATAAATAAATTTAACACGTTTGCTCTTATTGAGGCATCGAGCATTGAAACAGGCTCATCACAAACAATGAATTTAGGGTTGAGCACTAAAGCTCTTGCTATAGCAACTCTTTGCATTTGGCCCCCACTCAACTCATTTGGATATTTATGGATAATGTCTTCAATTGGTATAAGATCAACTGCTTCCATGGATTTAATTATCATCTCTTCTTTTTCTTTTCTATTCGCAGCTAGGCTATGAACATCAATTGATTCACCGATTAAACTATAAATAATCATTCTTGGATTCAGTGATCCAAAAGGATCTTGTAAAACTATCTGTGCCTCACGTCGAAACTTGAGCTCATCTTTCTTCATTAAGGATTCTATGTCAATTCCGTCAAAATATATTACTCCACTGGTCTTAGGAATTAGATTTAGAATTAATCTACCAACGGTTGTTTTTCCACTTCCGCTTTCACCGACTAAAGCTAAAGTTTCCCCTTGTTTTATTCCAAAAGATACTCCATCTACTGCTTTCACTAAAATTTTCCTTCCCCTAAGAGTGTCCTTAAAGCTTCCTCTTAATGAATACCACTTTATTAGATTTTTTACCTCAATAATGTTATCAGCCTTCATCTTTTTCACCATTACGCAAAATGGCAAGCTACGAGATGTCCATGTTTTTCCTCAAGAGGTGGTTCAACACGACTACAAATATTCTGGGCAAAAAGACA
>Ga0315280_10002976_pt1 | contig 26643 bp, 26 predicted proteins | sample YL17G06_40_MG_FD_203697 | JGI IMG/M metagenome (GOLD analysis project Ga0315280, IMG submission 203697) | Sediment microbial communities from Yellowstone Lake, YNP, Wyoming, USA - YL17G06_40 | ecosystem: Environmental > Aquatic > Freshwater > Lake > Sediment | place: USA: Wyoming | collected...
CCGGAAGCACCGACAAATACGTCGATGCCGGCGGCAGAGAGCACCTGATAGGCGTTGGGGCCGCAGTTACCGGTGATGACAGCGCCCGCGCCCATCTGCCCCACGAGTTCCGCCGCCTGGATGCCGGCGCCGCCGGGCGCCATCACCGCCGGGTTCTCCACAGCTTCGAACTCCAGGCTCCCGCTGTCCACAATGAGCAGGTACTGGCACCTTCCGAAGCGAGGGTCAATCGGAGAATCAAGGCTTGGCCCCGTGGCAGAGACCGCCACCTTCATAAGGCACCTCCCGATCTGGCTCGTCTATTTGCGAAAACGGTAGGCTCTGCTAGCGGCAAATCAAGCCCTTGCCCTGCTACGATGAGGCGACTTTTTCTACTCGCTCGTCTTCTCCAGCTCGGCAATGCGCCGCTCGATCCCTTCCAGATGATTTCTGAGGCCCTCCGCCTCGTCCTTCAGGAAAGCCACCTCGTCCTCAACAGTTGGGGCGGCTCCCCAAGGGCCGGGCCAGTAGGGGCCAGCGCCGTACTCGGGGCCAGCGGCGTACCCGGGGCCGCCACTGTACGCCCAGGCAGGCCTCCCGCAGACACCGTGCCATCCCCAGCCGCGACCTCTCATCCACCCCGGAAGCCCGGTAAGATGGTACATCCAGCGGTATCCTCTACCCATTTTCGCTACCTCCTCTTCCCAAGTTCGGCAATTCTCTAGCCACGCGGTGCCCTACCACCACGGATAGCGCCTGGCGGGCCAGTAGTGGGGCGGCCTCATCCCCCCAGGATATGCCTCCGCATATGGCTGGCCTGCGCCGTAAGGGCCCGGGCCGTAGGCCCACCACCAGCGGGGCCGCCAGGGGAACCGTCGGCAGAAGGGATAAGGATTGCCTCTACCGGGACCCCATCGGCCCCATCCGAACCAGCCTCTTCGAAACATCCCGATCACCTCCTATCGCTCTTCCCAGCACAACAGCGAAAACCCTACCTATCCGCAGTGCTCGCCGTGCAAGCGCTTCCCGCACTTAGGGCAGGTGAACGAGCTGCAAGGAACGCCTCTCTTGTGCGGCTGCGTATATCCACACCCTTTGCAGCGGCAGATCATCGACCCGCCGAGGCCGCGGCCCAGGGGAGCGCCCCTTGCACCTTTTCGGATAGACATCGCTATACCTCCTCGAATTGCTACTTGCGGCCTTTGCCCCGCTGCCTGCGCCGTCGGCCGCCAGTGGCTGGCCCTGCCTGGCCGCCGCGGCCTGACTCCGCCCGGCCGCCGGTCCTTCTGGCGAGGCTGCGCTCGTCCAGCCACCTTCTGGCCAGCCCAACGACTGCGTCTACGGCGAGGGGGGCCGCCGCTGCCAAAGTGGAGACTATCGCTGGTCGAGCCTGGCTCAGGGTAGGCTGCTTTGTAACCTGCACCGGTTGTGCCCGCTCTGCCACCATCGGCGCCGCCTCCACCTCGTACATAGCGCCCTCGGGGCAGGCGGGCAGACAGGCAGCGCAGCTAGTGCAGAGGTCCTGGTTGATGACAGCCTTGGCCTCCTGGACGACAATGGCCCCCTCCTCGGGGCACGCTTGTAGGCAATCGCCACAGCCCGTGCACTTGTCCTCGTCGATGAAGATCATGGTCTGCCTCCTTGCCAGCGGCCTCGGCCATGCCCGTGTCCCCAGCCGCGGCCTCTGAGGGCAGGGCCGATGGGCTGGACGGGGAGCACGCTTGGGCTGTCACAGCGGGGACAGGCCAGGGGAAGCCTGGCCACTATGGCCTCGAAGGGCACGTGCCACTCGTGGCCGTCCTGGCCGCAGCGGAAGAGCTGGCTGGGCAGGGCGAAGTTGCCGCCCTCGATGCGAACCGCCTTGCCGTTGATGAGGGCATCGGCGACCTTGCGGCGAGCCGATTCGAGCACGCGGTGGAAAGTGGGGCGCGAGATGCGCATCCTTTCAGCGCACTCCTCCTGCTGCAATCCCTCCACGTCCTTGAGGCGAATGGCCTCCAGTTCCTCCACCGTCAAGCCCACCTCTTCCAGCGCCCGCAGGGGGATGCCCGCTGGCTTGAAGTAGGTCACCTGCGGTATGAAGGCCACCCGTCGCCACTTCGTCGGTCTTGCCATAGCGCAATAGCCGGATGGTTACGAACCTATGTCCATAACTACCTTACGACCAAACACGTGGGTTGTCAACGGGTTGCGTGTGGGGTGCCAATATTCCATGCATCTCTTTGCAGGTCAAGCAGCCACCCACTCGTATTCGTGGTGCAGACCACCTAGCACCGGTCTGGCGGTGATCCGGTCCGCCGGTGGCGGGGCAGCCCGAAGAGACGGCCCGGTGGGAGTCTGGAGGCCCAGTGTGCGATGAGGCCGCGCACCATTGTAGTGCGCTGCGTACTCCCACAGCACCCTTCGTAGGTGCCGCTCATCGATGATAATCACATGGTCCAGGCACTCTCTGCGCAGCGTGCCTATCACTCGTTCGGCCACGGCGTTGGCCTTCGGCGCCTGCACAGGGGTTGGTATGGCCTCGATGGCAAGCCGGGCTGCTCTGGCGTTGAAACTGCCTCCATAGGGGCAGTCGCGATCCCGCATTTCGACCAGTCTTGCTCTTCTAGGTCCACGACTGTCGCCAGGCGGTGCGTTGCCAGCGGATCACCGTCTCTGGCTGCACTAGGACGACGGCAGAACACCAACGAGACCACGGCCGTGAGAGCCATGACCAGAAGAGGCGGTCAGCTGGCCTAAGCCTTGGTCGACGCGACTGGCGGGAAAGGACGGCGAGTTGCTGCCGGAGGGCGAGATTCTCAAGGAGAAGATCTTGCCGGGAGCGTAGGGTGTTGCGCAGGAGAGAGCAGAGCAGAAGGAGATAGGTAATCAAGGCTGGGCTTCCATGAGGGCATAGTGCCTCAAGGCTGGCCCAAATAACTCACCGCGTCAACCCTCCGGATACGGAGGACATTTTGGCACCCCACACCTAATACTCAGGGGGCAGCCGCCTCAACTCGGCCAGGGTAAAGACCGGGCCGTCGCGGCAGACGTAGCGGCTGCCGATGTTGCAGCGGCCGCACATCCCGATGCCGCACTTCATCTTCATCTCCAGGGAGAGCACGACACGCTCCGGCGGGAAATGGAGCCGTTCGAGGACCGGCAGGGTATAGCGGGTCATGGCGGGCGGGCCGCACACTATAGCGTAGGTGTTGTCTGCCGCCGGTGCGACGTCGCTGACCGCATTCGGCACCACGCCTACCCGGCCCTTCCAGCCGTCGTCCGCGGCGTCGACCGTCACGTGAAACTCCAGGTCATTCCTCTGCCGCCAGCCCTCTAGCTCGTCCTTGTACAGCAGCATCCCCGGTGTCCTCGCCCCATAGATGACGGTGAGCTTCCCGAACCTGCCGCGGTTGTCTCTCCCCAGCACGTAGTTGATGAGGGAACGAAGCGTGGTGAACGCAAACCCGCCGCCGATGACCAGGAGGTCCTTGCCCTCCATATCTTGCAGCGGGAAACTCGAGCCTAGCGGCCCCCTTACTCCCACCAAATCCCCCTGTTCCATCTGATGCAAGGCCCTGGTCAGGAGGCCGGCCCGGCTGACGGTGAACTGTAGGAGGCCGGACCTGGTCGGTGAGGACGCGATGCCGAAAGGCGCCTCCCCCTTTCCGAACACCGAGAGCTGAGCGAACTGCCCTGGGAGATAACGGAAGGCCTGCTCATCCTCCTTGCGGATGAAAGAGAGGTCGAAGGTCTTGATGCTGCGGTCCTCCGTCTCGACAGTGACCTTCTCGACCCTCATGGGGGCAGGCAGATACGGGTTCTTGGCGATCATCATTCGACTTTCTTGGTCAGCGACTCGATCTCTTTCAGCACCTGCCGGATGTCCAGGTTCACCGGGCAGTTCACCACACACCGTCCGCAGCCGACGCAGCCCACCTCACCGTGGGTCTCCGTCCAGTAGCGGAACTTGTGCATCAGCCGCTGCCGCCAGCGCTCCTTGCCCGTCGGCCGTGGGTTGTGGCCGGAGGCTTGCTGGGTGAAGAGGGGGAACATGCAGGAATCCCAGATCTTGAGTCGACGCCCTCGCTGTTCCGAGCCCTCGTCCACGATGTCGAAACAGTGGCAGGTGGGACAGAGATACGTGCAGACTCCACAGCCGATGCACTTCTCGTGCAGACGGTCCCAGAAGGGGTCGTCCCACATCTCGTGCAGCTTGCGCTTCACGTCCTCCGTATTGATTTCGCCTCGGAGGGTCGCCTCTGCTGCCGCCTGCGCCTCTGCCCAGCGGCGGATGCTGTCTTCGTCCGCCTCTCTGCACCCGCTCAGGCTCTCCAACAGAGCAGCCCCTTTATCAGTGACCGCCTCGATGAGGTAGTCCGTTCCCAGGTCTGTCACCAGCACGTCCGAGCCCGCAGTGGAGAAAGGTCCGCCTCCTACCGAGGTGCAGAAGCAACTGGCCCGCGGGTGGGTGCACGACAGGCCGACCACCGTGTAGTTCTCTCTCCTCACCAGGTAGCAGCCGTCGCAATGGTTGCCGCCAGCGAACACCCGATCGAGGAGGGTGAAGCTCCGCGCATCGCACGGCCGGACGCCGAACAGCACCTTCTCCCCCGACGCCTCTTGCGGCTCCTCCAGCGCGAGCTGTTCCCCTTCCAAACCGTAGCGGAAGAGAGTCTCGCTCTGCGGGAAGAATAGCCGCTTCGGCGGCACGGTCGAGTTGTGGTAGTCGAGGACCACCTCCTGCGGCGAGTCCACCTGCCGGAAAGCGATCACGCCGCCGTCATCGACCGGCGCGAACAGCTTGTGGCCCTGGAGCAACGCCTCCAGCAGCACCGATATCTGGTCCTTCGCGAGCAGCACTGCTCTCACCGGATGAAGTCTCCGGGGTCATCAGGGCTGAACGTGGAAAGCGGCATCCGCTCATGCACGTCCAGTCCAGCCTTGAAGTGAAAGAGCTCTTCCACGTCCTTCGTCACCTTCTTTGTGAGCAGACTCAAGTCGAGGCCCATGGGGCAGGCCCGTTCGCAGGCGCCGCAGTCTACGCAACGGCCCGCCGTGTGCATGACCCGCATGATCTGGAAGACGAGGGCATCCGTGGCGTCAGCCGACGGATTCAACCAGCGGGGCTCCGTGCTGGCCGCAAAGCACTCCGTGCAGTAGCACAGCGGGCAGGCGTTGCGGCAGGCATAACACAGGATGCACTTACTCGCCTGAGCCGCGAAGAACTGCCAGCGCTCTTCTGGCGGCATGGCCTCGAACTCCCGCACCGCTGCGTACTCGTCGTCGGCGGGGCCCTCCGCGACCGGCTCGCCGATGAGGGTGTCATACATCACCGGGTTGCGAAAGCGGCAGGCGCGACAGGAGGCGTGAAGGTAGCGCTCCTTCTCCAGGGCGATCTCGAAGCCGTCCCCGCGCAGGATCACTTCCGCTTCCCCCTCCTGCAGGTCCAGTGCCTCTCTCCCCGCCAGCTCGCCCTCGATGCGCCGCCGGTCGAGCATGCCTTGGCAGGGAACGCCGATAATGTGCACTCGTTCGCGCTCTATTCGTCCCTCTCTGAGAAGCCCAACGATGGAGCGTGCGTCGCAGCCCTTGGCGACGATGCCCACCCTTTCGCTACAGCGTGTCAGGTACTTGGCGAGGTTATTCTCGCAGCTCATGTTCCAGACCAGCCGCTCGACCTCGGCGGCATCTCGCACGAAGCAGGGCGAAGCGCGCAGAGGAAGGGTACCCGCCTCAAAGCCGATGACGACATCCACCAGCCCGTCGCTCAGCAGCCGCTGGGCCTCATCCCTTATTGCCTGGGAGAGATCCGTCACGTCGCTACCTCTTGATCCCGAGCCCTGACCAACCGCTGGGCGGGACCCAGTTTCCGCACCGACTCGGTCACCTCTGCCACCACCTGGGCGAACTTGCCGCCCTCGGACGCGGACACCCAGGCGAACTGCACTCGCCCCTCCTCGATCCCCAGGTACTCGAGCAGACTCTTGAGCAGGGCGAAGCGCCTTCTGGCCAGGTAGTTGCCTTCCAGGTAGTGGCAGTCGCCGGGGTGGCAGCCGGATACCAGTACGCCATCGGCGCCGTGCATGAGAGCGCGGATGATGAACAGCGGGTTCACCCGACCAGCGCACGGCACCCGGATGGTGCGCGTGTTGGGCGGGTACTGCACGCGGCTCGTCCCCGCCAGGTCGGCACCGGCGTAGCTGCACCAGTTGCAGAGAAAGGCCACTATCCGTGGTTCCCACTGAGCGGGCTTCTCTTCCACAGATGGCAACTCCACTTACAATGCCTCTATCGAGGCGAGAACCTGCTCGTTGCTCATCCCCAGGATGTCGATCGCGCCCGGCCAGCAGGCGGCGGCGCACGCACCGCAGCCCTTGCACACGACCTCGTTGACCACAGCGATCTTCGCCTCTTCGTCGATAGTGATCGCCTCAAAGGGACACACCAACTGGCAGAGGCCGCACCCTGTGCACTTCCTGCGCTGCACCTGGGCGACAGTCCCCAGCGCCTCCAGGGCCCCTTGCGTCAGGATAGAAGCCGCCCGCGAGGCTGCGGCCTGAGCTTGGGCCAGGGCCTCGTCCAGAGACTTCGGGCCGTGGGCCAGCCCGCAGAGGAACACGCCGTCTCGCGGGAAGTCCACCGGCCGCAGCTTCATGTGCGCCTCGAGGAAGAAACCATCGCTATCCAGAGGCACCTTCAGCAGGCTCGAGATGCGGGCGTTGTCCTCGTTGGGGACCGTCGGCGCGGCCAGAGCCAGGATATCCGCCTTCACCTCGACTACACGGTTGAGGTCGCAGTCCTCGCCTGTGACCAGCAGTGCCCGCGACCCGGCGTCCACCGAAGCCTGCGGCGGCGCATCCGGCCGATAGCGGTGGAAGCGGACGCCGCGCTCCCGCGCCAACCGGTACGACTCCTCGGACAGGCCATACGTCATCATGTCCCGGTAGAAGACATGGACATCGATCTTGGGGTTGAGTTCCTTCAGCCGCAAGGCGAGCTTGACCGTCTGCCGGCAACAGGTCCGGCTGCAATAGGGCCTGTCGTCGTTCCGCGAGCCGGCGCACTGGATGAATACGACGCTACGGGCCCGTGCTATGAGAGCACCCCTCGACGCTATCTCGTCCTCCAGCTCAAGGAGGGTTAGCACTCGCTCATCTGCACCGTATGGGTACCCGCTGGGTCGCCCCTCGTGCGCGCCGCTTGCAACGATGATCACGCCGTGCTCGATATCCCGCTCTTGCTTGTCGCCGCGGCCAGCGATGACAGTCGAGAAGTTCCCCACGTGGCCACGGGCCTGCCGCACCTCGGCGTTCCGGTGGACAGTGATTAGCGGGTGGCTCTCCACCCGTGTGACGAGGGCTTTCACCTGCGCACTGACGTCCTCGCCGTCGAGGGAGTACCGCAGGCGGCTGGCTATGCCGCCCAACTGGTCACTCTTCTCCACGATGTGGACAGAGAAGCCCTGCTCAGCCAGAGATAGCGCCGCTGTCATGCCGGCCATTCCCCCGCCGAGCACGAGGGCCGACCGGTTTACTGGCAGCGAGAAGCGTGAAGCCGGCCGCCCGAGCCGTGCTCGCGCCACGGCCATGTTCACCAGTTCGGCGGCCTTCTGCGTCGCGGCCTCCTGCTGATGCATGTGGACCCAGGAGCATTGCTCGCGGATATTGGCCATCTCGAACAGGGCGGGGTTCAGGCCGGCCTGGCGTATGGTGCCTTGGAATAGCGGCTCATGGGTGCGCGGTGTGCAGGCGGCCACCACCACCCGGTTTATGCCCAGCTCCTCGATTGCCTCGATGATCCGCCGGGACGTATCTATCGAGCAGGTGAACAGGTTCTCTTCGGCGTGCACGACGTTGGGGAGCGTGCGGGCGTAGCGCACCAGCGACGGCACGTCCACGACCCGGCCGATGTTGGTGCCGCAGCGGCAGATGAAGACTCCGATGCGGGGACGTTCGCCGGACACGTCCTTCTCCGGAGGATACTCCTTTGTGGTCGTTAGGCCGCCCCGAACATCAGCCAGAAGCTGGGCTGCCTGAGACGCCGCGCCGCTCGCCATCGTCACGGACTGTGGGATGTCGGCCGGGCCAGCGAAGACGCCCGCCACGAAGACGCCGGCGCGAGAGGTGGAGACCGGCGAGGAGGGACTGGTGCGGCAGAAGCCGTTGCCATCAACCTCCACACCTAGCTTCTCGGCCAGCTCCAGGGAACCAATGCTTGGCTCCATGCCTACTGAGAGCACTACAAGGTCGAACTCCTCCTCGTGGGCCGTATTGTCTTCGCCCCAGTAGCGGATGAGGAGTCCCCGCGTCTCCTGCAGCTCCTTGATTGTCGACACGATGGTCCGGATGTAGCGCACGCCCGGCATACGGCTCACCTGGCGGTAGTACTGCTCGAACCCCTTGCCGTAGCTACGGACATCGTTGTGGAAGACAGTGGCCTCGACACCTTCGTCGTGCTCGCGGGCCATCGTCACTTGCTTCGCCGCGTACATGCAGCATACCGCTGAGCAATAATTGCGACCGTGGGCAGCATCACGGGAGCCGACGCACTGGATCCAGGCGATCTTCTTTGCCGGGCGTCCGTCTGAGGGACGAACCACCTCTCCGCCAGTGGGGCCGGCGGCGCTAAGGATGCGCTCGAACTGCAGGCCGGTCAGCACGTTGCGGTAGCGCCCGTAGCCGTATTCAGGCTTCTTCGCCGCATCGAATGGCTCATAGCCGGGAGCCAGGATGATCGCGCCCACTTGCACCTCTACCGTCTCTTCCGCTTGGTTGAAGTCGATGGCCCCCCGCTCGCAGAATTTCTCGCAGGCGCGGCAGGTGCCCTTCCGGAAGTAGACACAGTGCTCTGGGTCGATGACCGGCACGTTGGGAACCGCCTGAGCGAACGGCGTGTAGATGGCCTTCCGCTGCCCCAGGCCGCAATCGAACTCACTGTCCGCCTTCCAGGGACACTTCTCCTGGCAGATACCGCAGCCGGTGCACTTCTCTTCGTTAACGAAGCGCGGCTTCTTCAGCAAGACGACCGTGAAGTTCCCTGCCTGTCCCCGCACCTCTTCGACGCGCGCTAGAGTTATGATCTCTATGTTCGGATTCCTCGCGCAGTCGATCAGCTTCGGAGAGAGGATGCACATTGAGCAGTCATTCGTGGGGAACGTCTTGTCGAGCTGCGCCATCCGCCCGCCGATGCTCGGCGACTCGTCCACGAGGTAGACCTTGAAGCCCATCCCGGCCAGGTCCAGCGACGCCTGGATACCGCTTACGCCACCGCCTGCCACAAGGACAGCCCCCACCTTGGAGAGCGGTTCCGCACTCGCCGCTGGCTGCTCGTTCAGCAGGATGGAGGTAGTTGCCTCTGCCATCAGAGGATTCCCGCCTTCGCCAGGACCGGCACCGGGTCGACCATGTGCCGCCGCCACCACGACTCGGTTCCCTCCAGCCCGAGGGCACAGGCCAGCAGCTCAGTGAAATACAGCACGGGAAGGCCCCGCTTCTCTTGCCGCGTGTCGAGATTCGTCTGGCACAAAGGACAGGCGGTCACGATGCAGTCTGCGCCCGCCTCACGGGCCATTTCTACTAGGTGGCTGCTGAGCCGGCGAACCACGTCCGGACGCGCCACCGCCAGCCCCGCTCCACAGCAATCGGTCTTGAACGCCCAGGGCCGTATGTCAGCCTCAACTGCCGCCATCACCTGATCCATCGACTGCGGGTCCTCGTAGTCTGCCCTGCCAGTCACCTCGGGAGGTCTCACCAGCAGACAGCCATAGTAGAGGACGATCTTGAGACCGCTTAGAGGGCGCTGGACCGACTGGCGGAGCTGTTCCAGCATCTCTGGGCTACTGAGTACGTCCAGCACATGGAGTACCGTCACGTCCGATGACGATTCTTTTTCGCCTATCTTCAACCGGTGGTAGCAGGCGGCACAGGGCGCGACGAGCTCGTTCCCTGCCGCTGCCGCCAGCTCCAGGTTGCGCGTGGCCAGCGCCAGCGCCAGCCCTTGGTCGAGCGAATGCCCCGCGCTGGCGCCGCAGCATGTCCAGTTGGCCAACTCGCGCAAATCTATCCCCAGCGCTCGACAGACCAGTCTTGTCGACTCGTCATACTCGCGCGACATCCCATGCAGGGAGCAGCCGGGATAGTAGGACAGAACCCTCGCGGTCATTTGCCCTTCCCCCGTTCAAAGAGGTGGCGCAGTTCCCCCGTCGCGGTCTTCTTCGGTGGGATAAGGGGGAGCTTCCCCTTCTGGAACATCCGTACCCCCAGCCGGATGCCCTCTGGCAGACGCCTGGCTCTCAGCGCGTAGCGGGCCATCAGCACCATCTCGTGCACGCGGCCGCGGGCTCTCACTTCGTCCAGAAAGGCGCGGTGAAATGCCAGCATCCGCCCGTCGCCGGGCTTCACGCCGGAGGCCGCCGCCCGCTGCTTCAGAGCGTCTATCACCCCGGCCACGTCCACGCCGTTCGGGCATCGGGTGGTGCAGGTCTGGCAGGACGTGCAGAGCCAAATGCCTGAGCTCCGCAGCGCCTCTTTTTCGAGTCCGGCCGCCGCCAGCCCGACAAGCTGGTGCGGGGCAAGATCCATGTCGTCGGCCACAGGGCAGCCTGCCGAGCACTTCCGGCAGGAGAAACACAGCTCCGCGCGCAGACCCTCGACTCCGCGGATGCGGTCGATCTGTGGTCTATTAGCCACCATCGGGTCGGAGAGACCTGCCATCACCGCCTGCCTTGATTCCCTACCTAGTTGTACTAGATGTAGTACTTGGCGGGTGCTGCAGTTGTTCCTTTTGCCGCTGCTGGCGACAAAGGTCCTCCAGGGTCTGCGATTCCAGGAACGCGCTCAAGAGCTGCCCCATTTGCATCCAGATGTCCCGGGTGGCGCATCTGCTCGAGCGTGGACACCATTGGGGGTTATGCACACACCCCACAAGAGCAATTGGGCCTTCGAGGGTCTGGAAGATCTGGCTGAGCCTTATCTCCGAGGCCGGTCTGGCCAGACTGATTCCGCCGCCCGCCCCGCGAGTGATTCTTACTAGGCCCGCCGCCTCCAGCCGGCTAGTGAGATGTGCTAGATATTTCTTCGACATCTCCTGTCTCCGGGCGATGTCTTTGAGGTGCACTGGTCCTTCCCAGCATTGAAGGGCCACATCGAGCATCGCTCTAGTGCCATACCGTGCCCTGGTAGAAAGCCTCATCTCCCGATCCTCGTTCCTGCCACTACCGCCAGTCGGGGTCCTTGCGGCCGGCTGGGCGTATCTGCTCCATCGTGAAGAATTGGAACTAAGATCATCGACTTAGTAACCATTATAAACCCGTCAACTCGTGGCGGTCAAGATGACATGGAAGGCGCTAGTGGCAGCGGAGGCCTGCCTGCCGCCAGGCAGGGATTCGAACCCGCCACGGCGGGCAGGCTCCCCGACCAAGGGCTTATGAGGCTTGTGGGGCAAGAGCGGGTGCGAACTTGTCCAACCGAACCCGCCCAGGCACCTCAGACACCCCGCGCTGTGCACGAATCCCCTGGTCGCCTTGCCCAACTAGCTGACGAGGGGATTGTACGCGATGTCGCGCTCATCGCGCAAGCGTTGCGGCTGGCTCGTACAGATCTACCTGAGCCGCCGCTTCCTGGCGTACCAGCCACCGACGGCTGAAGCGCAAGGCAGCCAGTGGGCACAATCAGGGTGGCTCCACCGACACCCTGCAAGATGGACACTCGTAGGTGGTATCCCCATACGAGTTGCTAACCCCGGCGCAGCCACCGCAAAACAGTTTCGAGCACTTGGGGCATTTCATAATCGTTTCCCGAAACACATCGACCGTGCCCGGCCTTATTACGGCACCCCTCAGAACACCCCTCAAGGGCTCACCTCTTTTCCCGCATTTTGAACAGGTTTCCATTGCGGTTTCTCCTTTCGGTTGTCTGTGGTGACCTGCAATCGCAGGTAGTAGAATTTGGTCTCAGGTCGGCATGGCGCGCCTCCTACTCCTGCCGCGCGCGGTATTCCCCCATCGCCCGCTCCACTGTATCTAGGCTCTAGTTGAAAACCCCCGTCTTAGCCCTCTGCTTCCGAGAGCCGAGGCCCTCTGCCTCCAGACGGGGGTAAGCTTATCATTGCGGTGGGGAGGGTTCAGCGCTCTGTGCGCCGACGACTCTCCGTCGATACACACAAATCACTCTGTTCGCTCAGGAAGTCAAGTAAGTCGGCCCGCGAGCTGGGAAGCGGCTCCTTCGCGTTTGGAGGGTGCCCAAGGAACGTGCGGCAGTGCGCCCGACTCATCCCGCTTCACTTCCCATTGGCCGTCTGATACTCTTGCCTGGGGAGGATCAGGCATATGTCCACCGGCGCTCGCACGGGCGTGGCCCAGCTGCCCCTGCACTACGGGGTGGCCCCCAGGTGGCTGTTCGAGCGGATGACCAGGCTGGCCCGCCAGGTCACCCTGGTCATCGTCGAGGAGTTCGGGCCGCAGGAGGTGCTGGCCAAGCTGTCGGACCCCCTGTGGTTCCAGGCCTTCGGCTGCGTCCTGGGCTTCGACTGGCACTCCAGCGGCGTCACCACCACCGTCTGCGGCGCCCTCAAGGAGGGCCTGCGCGGGCTGGAGAAGGACTTGGGGCTGTTCGTGGCCGGCGGCAAGGGCAAGACCTCGCGCAAGACACCCCAGGAGCTCGAGGCCTTCGGCGAGCGCTTCGGCTTCGAGCCAGCGGGACTGGTCTACGCCTCGCGCATGGCGGCCAAGGTGGATTCAGCCGCCCTCCAGGACGGCTATCAGCTCTACCACCACACCTTCGTCTTCAGCGGCGACGGCGCCTGGACGGTCATCCAGCAGGGGATGAACGAGGCCACTCGCTGGGCCCGTCGCTACCACTGGCTGTCGTCGGCCGTGGACGACTTCGTCTGCGAGCCCCACAAGGCCATCTGCTCCGACGGGCGAGGGGTCGTCCTGAACATGGTTGCCCAGGAGAGCGACCGCTGCCGCGACCTCAGTGCCGAACTGGCCGGCCAGAATCCCGACAAGCTGGTGGGGGAGCTGAAGCGGCTGCAAACCCTCGAGCTGCCCGAGCGCCATCATCTTGAGGCCAGCGACATCCATCCCGATAAGCTGGCCAAGATCTTCCTCAAGACCTACGAGCGCCAGCCCGAGGACTTCGAGCGCCTTCTGGGCATGGAAGGGGTGGGCGCGAAGACCATCCGTGCCCTGGCCCTCGTCTCGGAGCTGGTGTACGGGGCCAAGGCCAGCGTGCGCGACCCCGCCCGCTTCTCCTTCGCCCACGGTGGCAAGGACGGCCATCCCTATCCGGTCGACCGCCGCACCTACGACCGCTCCATCGAGGCGCTGCGGGCGGCGGTCGACCGGGCCAAGCTGGGCCAGCGGGAGAAGCTGGAGGCGCTGCGGCGGCTAGCGGCTGTATAATGGACTTGCGATGGAGATCCGCCAGCTTCACCCCTGGAACCTGGAGCCCCGCGACGCAATGGCCACCCAGAAGCGGCTGGCCTGTCAGGTCGTTCTGGAGGGCTCGCCCCAGGACGTGCGCACGGTGGCCGGGGCGGACATCTCCACCGCGGGCGGCAAGGGCCGCGGCGCCGTGGTCGTGCTCAGCTACCCCGACCTGCAGGTGCTGGAGAGCCGGGTGGTCGAAGCGGAGCTAACGTTTCCCTACATACCGGGGCTGCTGGCCTTCCGCGAGGTGCCGGTGCTGGCCGAGGCCTTCCAGCGCCTCTCTGTCAGGCCCGATTTGCTCTTGGTGGATGGCCAGGGGCTGGCCCACCAGCGTCGCTTCGGCATCGCCTGCCACCTCGGGCTGCTGCTCGACCTGCCCACCATCGGCTGCGCCAAGTCGCGTCTGGTGGGCGAGCACGGGCCCGTGGGTGAGGAGGCGGGCAGCCGGGTGGAGCTGCGCGACGGGTCGGAGGTCATCGGGCTGGTGGTGCGCACGCGGGCGGGGGTGACGCCCGTCTACGTATCCGTGGGCCATCGCATCGGCCTGGCGGAAGCGGCGGAATGGGTTCTTCGCCTCTGCCGGGGCTATCGCCTGCCGGAGCCCGCTCGCCTGGCTCACCAGGCGGCCGGCGGCCAAGGGATAGTGGTGGTAACGAAGCCCGTCGGCGAGCAGATGTCGCTGTTCTAGCAATCGAAGCGCAAGGTGGTCGATGCTGCCATGCAAGAAGTGAAAGAGGTTCTCAAGCAGCTCTCCGAGCGCATCTTTCGCATAACGGAGAGCCTTTGACGTCGCTAGCCAAGAACGCGAGATAGCCGCCCTCGAGAGTCGCTCTGCCCAGCCTGACTTCTGGGACGATCCCCAGCAAGCCCAGAAGGTGATGCGTCGCCTGGCCGAGGCCCGCGAGCAGGTGGAGACCTGGCGTGGCCTGGCGGTCAAGGTGGGCGAGCTGTCCGGCCTGCTGGAGCTGGCGGAGGCGGAGGGGGACGAGGCGACGGCGGCCGACGTGTCCGCCGAGGTTGAGGCGCTGGCGGCGCGGCTGGACAAGCTGGAGCTGTCCCTAGCCCTCTCCGGCGAGTACGACCGCCGCGATGTCATCCTGGCCATCCACGCCGGCGCTGGCGGCACCGACTCCCAGGACTGGGCGGACATGCTCCTGCGGATGTACCTCCGCTGGGCGGAGAGCCATGGCTACCAGGCGCGCGTGCTGGACATGACGGTGGGGGAAGAGGCGGGGATCAAGAGCGCGACGGTGGAGGTGGCCGGCCGCAACGCCTACGGCTACCTGCGGGCCGAGCGAGGCGTCCACCGTTTGGTGCGCCTGTCGCCCTTTGATTTCGCCCACGCCCGCCATACCTCCTTCGCTCTGGTGGAGGTGCTGCCGGAGGTCGAAGATGTGGCGGAGGTGACCATCGACCCCGATGACCTGCGCATCGACGTCTTCCGAGCCAGTGGCCATGGCGGCCAGAACGTCCAGAAGAACGCCACGGCCGTCCGGATCACCCACATCCCCAGCGGCATCGTGGTCTCCTGCCAGAACGAGCGGTCGCAGTATCGCAACAAAGATATCGCTATGAAGGTGCTCCAGGCGCGTCTGCTGGAGCGCGAGCTGGAGCGCCAGGCCGAGGAGAAGACTCGCCTCAAGGGGGAGCACGTCTCCGCCGCCTGGGGCAATCAGATCCGCAGCTACGTGCTCCATCCCTACAAGATGGTGAAGGACCATCGCACGGGCTACGAGGCCAGCGACGTCGAGGCTGTCCTAGACGGCGAACTCGATGAGCTTCTGCGGGCCTATCAGAAGGCCACGCTGGGCAAGGATGGGGGATGAGGCGGCTTCTAGTTCTCCTGGGCCTGGCTCTTCTCTTCTTGGGGACGGCTCTCTCCCCTGCCGCCTCTGCCCAGGGCGACCTAGAGGTCACAGCGCAGGAAGTGGTGAACAACTTCCCCGAGGAGGTGGTGTTCCGCCTGTCGGCCCACAGCGAGGCCATCATTGAGGCAGTGACCCTCCACTATCAGATTCTGCCCGACGGCGTTATGGCCTACGGCCGGCCCGATCTCACCCCCGCCGAGCGCGTCCAGGTGGACTTTCCCCTCAAGAGCAACGACCCGCCCCGCAGCTACCTGGCGCCCGGTGCCCGGATCGACTACTTCTGGGAGGTCGAGGACGTCGCTGGCAACAAGCTGACCACGGAGCCGACCACCTTCGTCTACGAGGACACCCGCTTCTCCTGGGAAAGCGCCAGCGATGGCAATGTCAGCGTCTACTGGTATGCCGGCAGCCGCTCCGCTGCCGAATCGTCTCTGGAGGTGGCGCGCGACACGCTGGACAGGATGTCGGCGCTCTTGGGCATCACCGTTGACTATCCGGTGAAGGTTTGGATTTACGACAGCTACGAGGACATGCTGCCTGCCCTGCTGCGGCGCAGCGAGGCCCTCGAACGGCAGGTGGTCGTCGCTGGCGAGCGGGTATCGTCAGACACGGTTCTCCTGCAAGGCGAAGCCGCTGGTGACACCCTTCGCCACGAACTGACCCACATCGTGACCCACGTGGCGGGCGAGGGCCCTTACGGCGGTCTGCCCGCCTGGCTGGACGAGGGGACGGCCATGTACGGCCAGTCGGAGCCCGGCGAGGGCTTCACCTCAGCCCTGGAGAAAGCCGTGAAGCGCGGTAGCCTGCTCTCCATTCGCTCGATGACCGCTCCCACCGGCGACCCCAGCAAGGTGACTCTCTTCTACGGCCAGGCCTGGAGCCTGGTGAGCTTCCTGATCGAGACCTACGGGCCGGCGAAGCTCGCCGAGCTGTTCGCTATCTTCAAGGAGGGCAGCACCGTTGACAAGGCCCTTCTCAGCGTCTACGGCTTCGACCAGGACGGCCTGGAGGACGCCTGGCGCGCCAGTCTCGGCCTGCCGCCGCGGCAGACCCCTGCGACCACTCCTACCGCCACCTCTGCTGCTACCCTCACCGCAGCTCAGCCCTCGCCCACAGCCGCTGGGCCACAAGAAGGGGCCGGCGAGGACACATTCCCCTGGGGGACGGCGATAGGCCTGGCGGCTGCTGGTGTGGGCCTGGCGGGCGTGAGCCTTCTGGGGGTGGGTGTCCTGGCCGGCCGCCTGCGCCGGCGTTAGGGCAGAATGATCTTGCCGCCAGCGGCAGCGCCGGGCTCGGATATCGGAGTGACCGGCCCTGTCTCTAGGGCCGCTGTTGCCTGCGTCGGAAGCGCCGGCTGCATGACCCGCTCGATGATATCTATCAGGACGTCGGCGGGCACGGCGCCAGCAAAGCTCATCTTGTCGTCGATGACAGTGGTGGGGACGGCGCGCACCTGGTAGCGCTGGCTCAGCTCGGGGAATTCGCTTGCCTCGGTCACCTCTGCCCTGATGCAGGGGCTTTCCAGGGCCAGGTGATAGGCGAGGCGAGCCATCTGGGGGGAGTGGGGGCAGGCCGGCGTGACGAACACCTGAATGCGCACATCGTGGTTTAGCTTGCGCAGCCTCTTGCGCATCTTATCGCTCAGGTGGCTGGTGCCGCGCGATATGTCCACGATGGTCTCGATTAGGGTGACGAACTCGTAGCCGCCAGGAAGGCCGTAGTACTTCAGCCATCGCCCGTCGCCGCTGTGGAGGACGATGGCCGGTATCCTCTCCACCTGGTACTGAGCGACCGCCTGCTTGTCCTCCTGGAAGATGTGCTGGCGCAGGCTGATCCCGTCGGTGAGAGCAGCTAGCTCCGCCAGCATCTGGCGGGCGGGCCCGCAATACTGGCAGGGCTGGTGGCCAGGGACGAGCAGGGAGGACTCCTTCTGGGTGAAGAAATCGATTCGGACGCGGCTGGCCAGCTCGCGGCTGAACTTCTCCCGCAGAAGCTCCTGCTCCCTAAGGGGTATCAACGGGCTCCCCCTTGCCCGCCCCCTGGCGCGTCTTGCGCCAGACCAGGTAGAGGCGCTGGAGGGCGGTGAGGTTGGCGAGGACGGCCAGGATCCAGAGGGCGATCCTCACCTGGCCTACTATGGAACCGAGGCCGATGACGATCACTCTCTCGGCGCGGGTGAAAAGCCCTTCCCTTATCGACAGCCCCAGGATCTCGCCGCGAGCCCTGATGTAGCTCACCAGCATGGAGCCGGCCAGGGCGGCGAAGGCCAGGAGCGACTCTTCGCGGGCATCACGACCGGCGTAGTAGTAGAGGAGGCCGAAGAGGACGGCCGCCTCCGAGACGCGATCCATTACGGAGTCGAAGACGGCTCCGAAGCGGGTGACCTGACCAGTGGCTCGGGCCAGGGCGCCGTCGAGGATGTCCAGCGCCCCTGCCGCCAGGACAACGATTCCGCCCGCCAGGAACTGGCCGCGCGCCAGCAGGGTGGCCGCGCCCGCGCTTCCCAGGACGCCCATGAGGGTGAGAGCGTTCGGGCTGATGTGAGCCTTGGCCAGCAGGGAGACGATGGGGTCGGTGATGCGGCGAGGGACGGAGTGGGGCAGGAGAGAGAACATCCCTTCCCCTATCTGCTCTCAGGGGCCGGCGCGCCCCTTTCCTCTGCCACCCGCTGGTAGAAGGAGAGGACCTGCTGGGAGATGCGGGACCAATCGAAGCTTTGAGCCTTGACCTGGCCCCTGCGGCTCATCTCCTGGCGGCGGTCGGGGTCGCTCAGGAGCTGGAGGAGGGAATCAGCCAGGGCGCCGCTGTCGCGGCGAGGCACCAGCAGCCCCTCGGCCTGGTGGCCGACCACATAGGCGAACCCCTCGATGTCAGAGGCGATCACGGGCGTAGCAGCGGCCATGGCCTCCAGCAGGATGATGCCGAAGCTCTCGTTGCCGGTGTTGGGGGCGCAGAAGACATCGGCCGTCTTGTAGTAGCGGGGCAGGTCCTCCTCGGACACGTAGCCGGTGAACACCACGTCCTTCAGTCTCTCCCTCCGTACGAAGCCTTCGCACGCCTGTCGCATGCCTCCATCGGGCCCGACGATGAGCAGGCGGGTATCGGGCATCCTGGCCTTGACCTGAGCATAGGCCTGTAGCAGGTAGGGGAGCCCCTTGCGCTTCTCCAGGCGCCCCAGGAAAAGGATGTTCAGTTTGCCGTCCTTGTATTGGGCGAAGGGAGGGATAGGGGCGGCGAAGCGGTCGTAGTTGACACCGTTGGGGATGATCTCGTAGTCGTCGGGGAAGTAGCGGCTGATCAGGCGCAGGGCAGCGGGCGACACGGCGATCTTGCCCCGGATCTTGTCCCACCAGATGCTTATTGCCGGGCGAAAGTAATCGTACCAGCGCCGGCCTTCGTCCTTGGCAGCGTGAAAGGTGGCAACGGTTGTTACCTTAGAGCGGCGGAGGAACTGGAAGGGGAGCAGTGGCACGAAGGGCTCGTGCAGGTGAACGACATCGAAGCCCTCGCTGGCCAGCACACGCTCCACCTTGGGCCCCAGGGTCAGGGAAAGGGTGATGCGGGCCACCGAGCCGCCGGCGGGCAGGCCGATGGGGCGCTCGCCGATGACGATGAGGCCATCGCGGCTTAGGCCCTCCCTGTGGGAGGCAGGGGCAATGATGCGGACGTCGTGGCCCAGGCGGAGGTAGTGGTCGGCCAGGTGGCAGATGTGGTTGTTCACCCCGCCGGGGACGGCGAAATCATACGGTGAGACTAGTGCTATCTTCATGGTAGGAATGGAAAGATGCGTTTGGCAAAGCTCTTGGCCGTGGGTCCCCAGCCCAGGGTGCGGGGGGTAACGGTGAGGCCCCGCCACGCTTGGCGCGCTACCTGCCCGGGGCCGATCTCCAGCAAGCTGGGGTGGCGACCGCTGGCGGCTTTACTCTGCTTGTCCAGGATGGCCTGGCGCAGGTCCTCGGCGGTGGAGCCGGGGAAGAGGGTGTAGGCGCTGCCCACTGCCGTCAGGAAGTGGGCGTCGCTGCCTCCCACCTCCGCCAGGTGATATCGCTCCTGATTTAGCCTGATGGCCTTCTTTACGCTCATGCGAGCGGCGAACGTTCCGTTGCCTAGCTCTATGCCATCGAAGTATACGCCATCGCCGGCCGTCCTCATAATGCGCTCGATGGTTCGCTGGCTGAGGCTGCGGGTCAGCCAGGCCAGAGGGTGAGGGATGACACAGAGGCCGCCCTGACTGTGCACGGCCGCCAGCACCTCGACCACCGGCCGAAGGGCGGGTGGAGGCTCCTGTACGTACAGAGCCAGGAGGTGGCCCTCCAGGGCCGTCACCTCTACCCCCGTCACCACCTCGAAGCTATAGCGCCCCTTGGCCCAGAGTTCGCGCGTGGCATAGGCTCCCCTGATGTTGTCGTGATCGGTGACGGCAATGACATCGAGGTCGGTCTTCTCCTCCACATAGTCTAGGAGCTCCTGAACCTCGGCCATGCCGTCGCTTATAGCGGTGTGGATATGGAGGTCAGCCCTGCCCAGGTCGCCACTGCGGCTCATGGCTCCTCGTCCTCCTCTGCATCCCACACCGTCTCCAGGACGGTCCATTGGCCGGGGTCGCGCCGGAGGTGAGTCTCGAACCGCTCCAAGAGGCGCCGCACGTTCGTCTTGAGGTCGGCCTGGGGGTCGCCGTTATTGACCAGCTCCAGGGGCGGCTCCAGAAAGGCCTCGCAGGCGTCGCCGTTCTTGCGATATACGAAGATGGGGACGATGGTGGCGCCGGTGCGCGTGGCTAGCTCCACTATCCCCACCGGTACGCTGGCCGGCGTGCCACAGAAGGGCACACGGATACTCGTTCCCTCGATATCGCGGTCGCACATGAGGCCTACCACGCCCCCTGCCTTGATCGAGCGCAGGACGGCCTTGATGCTAGCGAAACTCACTGGCAGGAAGGTGTGGCCCTTGCTGGCGCGCAGACCGTCGACGAGGCGGGAGAGGGCCGGTGGCTGGAGGCGCTCGGTGAGCACCGTCATCCTGACTCCTTTGGCCAGCAGGCCCTGGATGGCCAGCTCGACACTGCCAAAGTGGCCGCTGCTGATGATCACCCCCTTGCCGTTGGCGATCGCTGGCAGCATATTCTCCTCGAATCCGTGGTAGACCAGCTTCTGCTGGAAGAACTTGTCCAGGTCTAGGTAGGGCAGGTGGATGAGGTCAGCATAGGACTTGGCCCAGTTGCCAAAGACCTGGCGGGCCGCCCTGTGCAGCTCCTTCTTGGGCGTGTTCGGCCCCATGACGTGGCGCATGTTGTCCCACACGTTCCGGCGGAGGCGCCAGGCGAAGAGATAGATCAGGGCCGCTGCCACTGCGGCCAGAAGATAGAGCACGCGAGTGGGGAGCCGCCCCAGTAGACGGGCACATGCCAGGAGCAAGAAATACTTCCACATCAGGGCGAGCAGGCGCGGCCGGCACTGCCGGGGGCTATTCTTCCGGCGGCGGCGTCGGCTGGGGCTCGATTATCCCTTCCTTGGGTTGGTCTTGGATGAACTCTTCCACCATCCGCCGCGCTTCGTCATCTGTGAACTGTTTGGGAGGCGATTTCATAAAGTAGGCGGATGGTCCTTCCAGGGCACCGACGAGGCCTCTATCGAGGGCCAGCTTGCAGCAGCGGATGGCATCGATGACCACCCCCGCCGAGTTGGGGCTGTCCCAGACCTCCAGCTTCACCTCCACGTTTAGGGGCACGTTCCCGAAGGTTGTTCCCTCCATGCGGATGTGGCAGAACTTGCGGTCGAGCAGCCAGGGCACGTAGTCGCTGGGGCCCACGTGGATGTCGGCCTCGGGCAGCTCGTAGTCTAGCTGGGAGGCGACAGCGTTGGTCTTGGAGATCTTCTTGGACATCAGCCTTTCCCGTTCCAGCATGTTAAGGAAGTCAGTGTTGCCGCCGAAGTTGAGCTGGTAGGTGCGGTCGAGGCGCACGCCGCGGTCGCGGAACAGGCGGGTGAGGACGCGATGGACGATGGTGGCCCCCACCTGTGACTTGATATCGTCGCCGATGAGGGGAAGGCCACGCTCCTCGAATCGCCGCCGCCAGTAGGCTTCGCGGGCGATGAACACGGGGATACAGTTGACGAAGGCGCAGCCCGCCGTTAGCACCTGCTCCACATACCATTTGGTGGCCTCCTCGGCGCCGACAGGAAGATAGTTCAAGACTACATGGGTCTCGGTATCCTTCAGGATCTTCACGATGTCGTCGGTGGAGCCGGGAGCCTTCTGGATTATCTGCGACAGGTACTTGCCCAAGCCGTCGTGGGTCATGCCCCGATGGACGGGCACCCCCAGGCGAGGGACATCGCAGAACTTGTAGGTGTTGTTGGGGGGAGTGAAAATGGCTTCGCTGAGGTCTTTGCGCACCTTGTTGACATCGATATCGAAGGCGGCCACGAAGTCGATGTCGCCCACGTGGTAGCCACCCAGGTTGACGTGCATCAGCCCCGGTATGAACTGGTTGTCCTCGGCGGTGCGATAGTAGTGGACACCCTGGACCAGGGACGAGGCACAGTTACCTACGCCGATGATGGCAACATTGATCTTACCCAAGGCCCCTGAGGCCTCCTTTCTACGGCGTTGCTGGTGCCCTTTAGCCATGGTTCGCTCGCGAATGCATTGTAGCGTGTCTCCGTCAGAGCGACAAGGCCTGGCCGTCATCAGGCGGGGCGGCTCTTGCTTGTGCTTGGCCCCTTTGCTATGCTTCTACCACTAGGTGGCGCTGGCCAGCATGGTATACGATTTCCACACCCATACGACCCTCAGCGATGGCTCCTTATCGCCCATGGAACTCATTCGGCGGGCTTGCGTGGCCGGCTATCGCGCGGTGGGCCTCACTGACCACGGTGCCTTGGGCAGCCTCTCTCGCTTCGCCCAGGAGCTTTCCCAGGACTGCGCCCTGGCTCGCGACCGCTGGGGGATCACCGCTCTTCCAGGGGTGGAACTGACCCACGTGCCAGCGGCGGCAGTGGCCGAGGTGGCTCGAGCCGCCAAAGAGGTTGGTCTGTGGCTGGTGATCGTCCACGGGGAAACGATTTCGGAGCCGGTGGAGGAGGGAACAAACCTGGCCGCCGTGAGCTGCGGCGACGTGGACATACTGGCTCACCCGGGCCTGATCACCCTGGAGGAGGCGGAGCTGGCCGCCCGCAATGGCGTCTTCCTGGAACTGTCGGCCAGGCCTGCTCATGCGGCGGCTAACGGTCAGGTGGCCAGAATGGCTCGCCTGGCCGGCGCCAAGCTCATCGTGAACTCCGATAACCATGACCTCGATCTCCTCAGCGAAGAGCAGGCGCGGCGGATAGCACTGGCTGCTGGGCTGGAAGAGAAGGACCTGGAGGAAGTGCTGCGGATAAACCCGCAGCTCCTTCTGGAGAAAATCCTGGCGAGGAGGGTTCAACCCCCTCGCTAGGGCGGGCGCTACGCTGTCTGAGCGGGGTAAGACTCAGTGGCCCCACCCCGCTCTCGTTCTTGTGGGGCTCTCTGTGCCTGGGGAGGCAGAGGCGAAGGCCTTAGGCCTTGCCTATGCGATACATCGGGGTGCCGCAGTTGGGGCAGGTGCCCTTGGTAGCCGGTCGTCCGTTCTTGAGGGTCACCTGCTGAGGGTTGCGCATCTCCCTCTTCGTCCGGCACTTAAGGCAGTAAGCAATTGCCATGTCTCCTACCTCCCTCTGGAGGTGCTGTCCTAGACACCTCCATATCTATTCTTTTCGACAAGCATACTTATTTTCCTACAGATGTCAAGAGGAATAGGCCAAAAAGTGGGAAGTTCACACTTCTTGCGCTTTTTCTGCTGCCGCAAAGACCTTCGCAGGCCGCCAAAGAAAGGCGGCGGCGTCATAGCGCAGGATGGCCACTAGCTGTCCCCGCGGCGAGTAGGCCCGGCAGAGCTGGCCGTTCTCTACCGCTTGCGCCGGCGCTGGTTGGAGGGAGTGGGCGGCCAAGTATTGGCCAAAGCGCACGGCCCTTTCCTGCGGCTCGCTCAGGGTCACGACTGGCCAGGAGGAGAGGGCCACATCGGCGGGATGGAGCAGGCTCTGCCAACAGCCCTCCCGAAAGGCGGCTTCTAGCTCTGCCAGGCTGCAGGCGTCCTCCAGGCTGAAAGGGCCTACCCGCAGGCGGGCCAGGGCTGCCAGGTGAGCACCGCAACCCAATTGCTGCCCCAGATCGTGGGCCAGGGAGCGGATATACGTTCCCTTGCCACATTCCACCTCGATGGTGGCCAGCGGCGGCTGGAAGGCCAGGAGCTGGAGGCGATGAATGGTCACCCGTCTGGCTTGGCGTTCTACCTGCCTTTGGGCGCGGGCATAGCGATAGAGGGGCTCGCCGTTGTACTTGAGGGCGCTGAACATAGGCGGCACCTGGTCGGTTTCGCCCACGAAGGCAGTCAGGGCCTCCTCCACCTGCTGGCGGCTGATGTGCGAGGGGTCGGCTTGGCCTACGGGCGTGCCCGTGGCGTCGAGGGTGTCAGTGGTGATGCCCAGGCGCACTTCGGCCCGATAGACCTTGGTGGCCGCCATCATATACTCGCTGAGGCGGGTGGCCTGGCCCAGGCATACCACAAGGACGCCGGTAGCGGCGGGGTCCAGGGTGCCGGCGTGGCCCACGCGGCGCACACCCGATAGGCGGCGCACCAGCGATACGACCCGAAAGGATGTCCAGTCGGCGGGCTTATCGATGTTGAAGATGCCGGAGATGTCCAAGGCCTAGGGACTGTCCGTATCGTTGGCTATCTGCTTCAAGAGGTCAAAGACGCGCAACCCTTGCTCCAGGGAATCGTCGCGCCGGAAGGATAGCTCCGGGATGCGCCGCACGGCAACGCGGTTGTTTAGCTCCCGCCGCAGAAAGTGTGCTGCCGCTGTCAACCCCTCCAATGTGGAGACCTTCTCCTCTTCGCTGCCCATGACGCTCACGTAGACGAGAGCATGGCGCAAATCGGCGCTGATGACTACGCGCGTGATGCTGACCAGTCGAGTCAGACGGGGGTCTTTGACCTGTCGCAGCAGTAGTTCACTCAGTTCCTGTTGAAGGAGACCAGCCAGGCGTTGTAAGCGTCGGTTCATAGTCCGTCACCCCCAGTCTGCCGCCACCAGCGGGAGACTGGTCCGCCTCTGACAGAGGCAGGCTTTGCCGAAGGGGCCAGGAGGAGCTAGGTCTTGCGCTGGCGGCTGTATTGCTCGATGACGTCGCCTTCCTGGAAATCCTGGAAGTCCTCGATGCCCACGCCACACTCGTAGCCAGCCTGTACCTCCTTTGCGTCCTCCTGGAAGCGACGCAGGCTGGCCACGCGGGAGGTGTGGATCACCTCGCCCTGGCGAAGCAGGCGGGCGGAGGCGCCCCTGGTGACAACGCCGTCGCGCACGTAGCAGCCGGCGATCTTGCCACTGCGTACCCGGAACACCTGGCGCACCTCGGCGTGGCCGTCGACCACCTCTACGTAGACCGGCTCCAGCATGCCCTGCATGGCCTTGGTTACGTCCTCGATGAGGTCGTAGATGATCTCGTAGTAGCGGATGTCAACCCCCTCAGTTTCGGCCAGGCGGCGGGCGCCGGTGTTGGGGCGAGAGCTGAAGCCGATGACGATGCCTTTGGAGGCCAAAGCCAGCATAACGTCCGACTCGGTGATGATGCCTGTGGCGGCGTGGATGATGTTGACCTTCACCTGCTCTTCTCTCAACTGTCCCAGGGCGGTGCGCACAGCGTCCAGGGTTCCCTGAACATCGGCCTTAAGGACGATATTCACTTGCTTGACCTTGCCGGCGCTGATCTCGCCATATAGGCTTTCCAGGGTGACGGGCCGATGGGGGTGGACAGTGGCGGCCGCTCTCTGGCGCTGGCGCTCCGTCACGATGGAGCGGGCTAACTGCTCGTCTTTGACTACGGTGAAGGTATCGCCAGCGTGAGGGACGGTGCTCAGGCCCATCACCTTCACCGGCGTCGAGGGGCCCGCTGTCTTCAGTCGCTGGCCCCACTCGTTGAACATGGCCTTCACCTTGCCGCAGGTTTCGTCAGCCACGATCACGTCGGCCAGGTGGAGGGTGCCGGCCTGTACCAGCATAGTGGCCATGGGGCCGCGAGTGTTGTCCAGCTCGGCCTCGATGGCGGTGCCTACGGCTGGCCGGTGGGGGTTGGCCTTCAGCTCCTGCACCTCGGCCAGAAGGAGGATGTTCTCCAGCAGATCCCCAAGGCCCTCTTGGGTCTTAGCAGAGACAAGAACGCAGATGACATCGCCGCCCCACTCCTCGATGACCAGGCCGTGCTCGGTGAGTTGCTGCTTGACCCTATCGGGGTTGGCATCCTCTAGGTCCATCTTGTTGATGGCAACGACGATGGGCACTCCTGCCGCCTTGGCGTGATCGATGGCCTCCACTGTCTGAGGCATCACACCATCGTCGGCGGCGATCACCAGGACGGCGATATCGGTGACCTGGGCGCCCCGTGCCCGCATGGCGGTGAACGCTTCGTGTCCGGGGGTATCGATGAAGGTGATGCGCTGACCGTGCACCTCCACCTGGTAGGCGCCGATGTGCTGGGTGATGCCGCCCACCTCGCCGGCGGCGACATTGGTCTTGCGGATGGCGTCCAGGAGCTTGGTCTTGCCGTGATCGACGTGGCCCATGATGGTGACCACCGCCGCGCGGGGCTGGAGAAGGCTGGCATCCGCCTCCTCGATGAGGGCTCGTTCCACTGCCTCCTTGGCGGTGGCCTCCTCCTGGGGCTGGAAGCCCATATTGCGGGCGACGACGGCGGCCGTCTCGTAATCGATAACTTGATTGATGGCGGCCATAACCCCATTTCTTATGAGTTCTTTGATGACCTGCACAGGGGAGGCGCCCACCAATTCGGCCAACTGGCGCACGGTGAGGGTGGGAGGGATCTTCAGCAGGCGGTCGCCCGCGGGCTTTGCTTCTGGCGGCGCCTGCTCCGCTGCCACCTTGGCGTCTTCGCTGGTTTTAGCGTCGCTTGCCATGTCTTCTCACCGTGACCTAACCCCCTTCGCCTGGGGCGGGGAGGGAGTGGGCGTATTCGAGGAGGGCCTCCTTCTCCTGGGGCGTGAGTTTGGCCTTGAAGGCGTGGTCCAGCCGCTCTTTCTTCACAGCCAACTGCCAGCACTGCTGGGCCTTGCAGAGATATGCTCCCCGGCCGGATTTCTTGCCAGTGGGGTCTATCTCTACCGTCCCCTGGGGCGTGCGCACGATGCGCACCAGTTCTCGCTTGGCCGTAGTGTGGCGACAGGCCACGCAGGTGCGCTGAGGGATGTGGCGAGGTCTGGGCTTGTTGACCACTTTGGCTGTCGTACTCATGGCTTCGGCGATGAGGGCACCTCTAATCTGATGGCTCCTCGAGCTCCTTTTCCTC